>Ga0126342_10004481_pt1:0-22500 | contig 23894 bp, 25 predicted proteins | sample Cyp1metagenome_FD_92528 | JGI IMG/M metagenome (GOLD analysis project Ga0126342, IMG submission 92528) | Coral microbial communities from Lord Howe Island, Old Settlement Bay, Australia - Cyphastrea 1 metagenome | ecosystem: Host-associated > Invertebrates > Cnidaria > Coral ...
ATCTAATCTATCTAATCTATCTAATCTATCTAATCTATCTAATCTATCTCATCTATCTAATCTATCTAATCTATCTAATCTATCTAATCTATCTAATCTATCTAATCTATCTAATCTATCTAACCTATCTAATCTATCTAATCTATCTAGCCTATCTAATCTATCTTATCTATGTACTCTATCTAATCAATCTAATCTTAATCTAATCTTATCTAATCTTAATCTAATCTAATCTAGTCTAATCTAGTCCAATCTAGTCTAATCTAGTCCAATCTAGTCTAATCTAATCTAGTCTAGTCTAATCTAATCAAATCGAACCGAATCGAATCTAATCTAATCTAATCTATCTATCCATCCATCCATCTATCTATCTATCTATCTATCTCTATCTGCCTATCTATCTATCTATCTATCTCTATCTGCCTATCTATCTATCTATCTATCTCTATCTGCCTATCTATCTATCTATCTATCTGTCGATCTATCTATCGATCTATCGATCTTTCGATCTATCGATCTACCTATCTATCTATCTATCTTTCTATCTTTCTATCTATCTATCTATCTGTCTATCTATCTATCTATCGATCGATCGATCTATCTATCTATCTACCTATCTATATCCCCCTGCCAATGTCGGTACGATTTGATGGGCCTTAATGCCCGTACTTGTATGATTGGGGTCTTTGGCGTCATTTTGTAAGGGGCAAAATCTAGCCTCCCATCCAGATCCCGCATCTTTGGCAGATCTTGGCATTTTGGAGAGAGAAGACTAGGTCCCAGAGATAAAGATAGACATGAATTTCGAAAATGGAATTTCCAAGGCCAGGCACTTTGTAGAGAAAAGTCTAGGTCCGACGAATCCCTACATTTTTGTAGTGAATCCATTGGGTTTCAGTAAAACATGAAACATTCCGTGATTTTGCACTAAAGTATTCCAAATGCAGTTCAACTTTTTGAGAAACGACAGGCCCAGATATCGCGTGATTTGCCTGATGTTTTCTTTTTCTCTCTCTTTTTCTCTTTTGTGTGTATGCTTTGTGATTATGTTTTTAACGCGTCTGTTTGATTATATACTGTATAGCCACGCTATCACGCCCCTACAAAATGACAGGTCCTTTTCCAAAACGCTTACAATATGGGTTGGTGTGTTGTTTTTCCTTTCTTCGCATGCATTTACCGGTATAGTAAATATAGCTCAAAATTGTTCAAGGTAAATTGAGAAGCATCACAAACATTTGTGATAAAACTGTTTTCTTCCACGTCATGCCCCTACAAATTGAAGGGTCCCCTTCCAAACCCCTACAAAGTGGGTTGTTGTTTTTCCTTGTTTCAATTTTCAATGCTTCTAAAGGTCCGCAAGAATGTGCAGGATAATATCAGAATATATCAGAATATTTGCGAACGTTCATGTTTTTTTTTGCTTCCCCTTCATGCCCCTACAAAGTGGGAGGTCCCCATCGAAACACAATACAGTATGGGTCGGCATGCGGACGATGTTTGTATTGCCGATAAGTTCAAACAAGATGAGAAGCGATTTAATAACATCAGGCAAGATCAGCAAAGATCGGATAGATAGAAGGGTAGATAGAAGGGTAGATAGCATACTATATACTGAGAAATGGAAGAGAGATGAGACAGAGAGAGAGTGTGTCAGTGTATGTGTGTGTGTGCCGGTGTAACCGGTTACAAAAAACAGGATGTCCAATATAAATTGCAGGGTAGTGGCTTGGAGTCACCACTCAACAAAGACATTCGAAGTTTGCTGTGGTATGCAATTTGGACGCAGATTGCACGTACCTGCAAATCAAATTAGCGAAAACACTGTTCTCTTCAGGCCGCATCAGGTGCACAGGCCAAATGCGTCGTTGATAATGGCATGCGGCTAAGGCTAAGCCAGTCAAACCGCCTTGTCGAATAGTTGTGTTTCAATTTCGCATATTTCTCCCTTTGTCGAAACAATTCAATTTCCCACTGGACATGTGAACATGGATCATCAACTTGTTGATTATTAAGGATGAAATGAATCAGGAACCCCAAAGGCATGGACAAAGTCTATCAATTATCTTAGATTGATAGACTTTTTCCACTACACATTTCGCCCAATCTGCAGTGTGTCTCTGTGTGTGGCCGGCTGCTTTGGATATCTTTGGTTCACCAAGGTTTTGGTGGATGGCATTTGTGTGATTCAAGGCATGGTGAAAAACGGGGCGAAAGGCACTGTTGTCGCCGTTCTGCCTGCCGAGTGCCGGCCACGCGAGCGCTTGACCTTTAACATGAACCTGAAACAATCCGTTGCTCGTGTGGACGTGCTGACCAGTGGGAGTATCAGATTTCAAGCGTCTGGTAGTTGGACTACCACTTGGTTGAGCCTTTCAGGTATCCACTTTCCAATTTGATTTGCAGACCAGCTCATGCTCAAAACCTGCAGGCACAAGTCCGCAGGGAGCTGGTTTGAAGCTGGTTTGAATTCATACCAGCCACTTTGAAATCTCACAGGTTTGCCTCCAAAGCCAACAAGTTCATAGCAGCTGTGTGCGCGAAGGTTAGAAGGCATAATAGTGGCTCGTGCGGGAGGCGAAGTTGTTTGGTCTCGGTATGTGTTGCTCTTTTTGACCTTCATTTCTTTGACATCTTCCATGGCATTGATCCCAGTGCTTCAAACTGTTGGCCAATAGCTAAGATGGCCTGCGCGATTCAGTGATGTTATCAAGCCAGGCAAGCACTTTGGCTGACAGCGGTAATCGTTCAGAACGAAAGCTTGAGTGAAACAAGAATGCACTACGAGTCTATGTGTGATTCAGTATCCATTTATTTTGTTGTTTCCGGGATAGCTTCAAGATCTTCAAGACTTGTCAACATGTTTTGACGAGACTCCCCTTGTGCAGGAAGCACCGCAAAAACAGACAGAATGATCATGAATTCACCTGAATAATCGTACACCCGTTCACAAGTAAGTCGTTTTATTTAGTTTCCTCGCTTTGGTCCAAGTCGGGACGCATCGCGCACGATGGTTTTCATCCATGCGTGGCTCAACTGATGGCCGCTTTGAAAGTCACTAGAACTACCTACCGTGCAAAGCTTAGAGCAGATGCAAGTGCTTAGATGAGGTCAGTGGCTCGAGATTTGGTTCCCACACCTACGAAACGTGTTGATTGAATTTCTAGCGTGGGCAAATAAATCCGTCCCCGCTGTCAAATTCTCTAGTGAATCCATTCAGTTTCATTCGCTTCTGCCAAGGCTACGCATACCCTGATGGCTCTGTCAAACTGAAGACGGTGCTTTGTTGTCCACAAGAGGCCTTGAGTGCTCCTTGAGCCTGCCACACGCTTGCCTATTGTTACCTACCTTTTGTTCAGATTAGTCTCTGGTTTTCGTTTTTTCCCGAATCTCTGTGCTGAGCGGCTACTGTATGTGAGTGGGGATATGTGGTGAAATCATGTGAAATCTTGACGTGTACTGGAAGGAGTTCAAATGCTCCAATGTTTGCACCTGTGCAGGGTTGCGCTGCAGAGTTCGATGAATTTTCAGGCACACCAACTGCTTGTTGACTCTAGGAAGGTGCAGGGAGACCATTCAGCGGGAGGAAACCTGACAGCCTGATGCAAGCAAAAGAGACCTGATTCCTGTAAAATGTGTAAAAGGCCAGCCCAAAACTTGATGGAGGCTTCGAGGCTTCGAGGCTTCACTAGGCACTTGAACATCTTGAACTGCCGCAAGATGTGAGGCTTGGCATCCCATACTCAAGAAGCGCATGGGTTGCCGCTGCGAGAAAAGCCCAGGCCTGAATTTGAGCAACTTCTGACTTGGGCTGTGCATTACAACTTTTGTGTGTGGCAATTTGACGAATCGTTTCAAGATTCGCGTGCATACTTTGAACCAAAACCTTCTCTTTCTTTTTGCTGAACCATGGGTGCTTCGAAGCTGAACACTTGACAGACAATGCTGATACTGTTAAGAAATAACAAGACTCAAATGGTTCAATTGTTCAACAAGCAGACCCTGGTGCATTCAATGCTAGAGGTGTTGAAGCTCCTGTGCAGCCCCCATTGGAGGGGTTCCAATCAATAGAAGCGACACACTCCTTGTACACACTTTTTACTTGACCTGCTCAGTTTGTTCGAAAATGCTGACCAAAAGCATGAGCCACAGGAACGCCACTCATGAAGATGCGCCAAAGAAGAACGATGCAACATATATAAGTAAGAGTTTGAACAAGCATGCCTCCTTCGAACAATTGGGAGGAAAGCCACTTGGGAGGAAAATACCAAGGAGTACTGTATCAAAGAGCTTGGCTGCGAGCAACTACAGCACGCCTCCCACAAGACTAAACCAAATTCACGAATGGCGGATCGAATTTTGGCAGAAATATATACCATTGCGAGATATTAGGACGGCCTAAATGGTCACCTCCATTGATGACTTGGTTCCATCATCACAGACTAAAGTTGAACGCTGAAATTGTTCCTACAGGTCTTCACTGGTCTCACTCATATCATACCATCTCATACTGGACCCTGAAACCAAACTCCAAAAAAGGTTTGTTTCATTTTGTTTCACTAATCTTTTTGCCATCGCATGTACGGGAAAACTTGCCGAAATGTTCTCTGCAAAGGGAATTGCTTCACCTTGGCCAAACTTTCCCCAACGGTCTGGTGTCCTCTTCAAATGTGCTGAGTTCTTCGGAGCAAAAAGCCGGTCCAACCCAGAACCTCGTCATGCAATCCTTGCCTTAGCAGCCTTAGCAGCCTTAGCACCTTAGCAACTCCATTTGAAAACAGTGACGAACAACAGATCTTGCGGTTTTCATATTTTTTCATGTTCAGGGTTAGAGATAGCTTCCGCGCTTCAGCTAAGGAAGGTTGTCCGTTTGAAACTTCCAAGTGGTGAAACGGTCCTGGTATGCTGTGCCCTCAGAAAGGCTGGTTTCACTCCAGAGTTTGCATGACTTCTCAGTTTGATGTGATTTGGCATGGCATATGGATGCACAGATGCACATGGTTTATTTTGAAGCCATGTTTTCAACAGCTCAAGCGCTGATGCAGTAGTTTAAACACGGTAGCCTGTAGCCTTCAAATCTCTAGAAGCATTGAATTTTGCCCCACATAGGCACGCAGCACGGGATGTCATGTCGTATGCCTCATTCCACCCCAACGCAGAAGCAAAACTTCATTATTTCTTGGGCATGTTGCCTGAGCAAGACCAATATACCTCCTCGAGACTTTCAACTGGATGCATTGTTTGCACTTCCTTTGGACCCCCGAATCTTTAAGCTCGTTCCTTCATAAACAAGTTCATGAACCTTGTGCAGAGTTCCTAGCCACATGTGGCAAGCGCTGCATGGTTGAGAAGAATGAGAGCAGCGAAGCTAACCAGACAGTCACAGCCTACTGGGCTGGTGAATGCAAGGACTTCTTTGGGGACATATTCGGTGAAGCTATGCTGAAGCTGGTGAAGCCGTGGCTGTTTGTCACAGCATCCCTAGTCCCTGAGGATATTCATGCAGCCATTGCTGTAGCAGATGCCCAATATGATCAGAAGAAGGTGATGGTTCAGAACTTAGCCCGTGGCTTGGCAAGTATCACTTCAACTAGTTTAGGGGCAGTTCCATGGTGTTGCAAATGCATACACGGATCAAATCTAGCGTTGATCCCAAGATGCTCAGGGATTCAGTTTAGATGGGTCGAAGCGGTCTACTGCCAGTACTGTCTGCCATAATCATGTATGTATGTATATATATATATATCATATATATATATAAAAGATTATAGTTATATCATATCCCAGTCGCCTCAGCCTCTCCAAAAATAAGAGCAATGCTCGGCAGGATCTGGGGCAGACCGTCATCTTTTGGCCAAGGAGCCGCGGGTGTGTGCCACATGCCACCATGTGGCACCTGGATTTCAAGCGGCCAGGAGCATGAGCACCTCAAGCAGCTAAAGAGGAGGCATGCGGAGCTGGTCAGGGCGAGCAAACAAGTCAGGGCCTCAGTGACAGTGCCGCGCCATGTCGAATCTCCCATCAGTTGTGTGAAAAAGGCAATGACGGATAAAATCCCGCTGAATGCAACAATTACAGTAGTTTGCTGTAGGTTGCGTGATCATCCCATGTTCGCAGAGGTCTTGACCAGATGACATGGTGGGTCCAAACATCAGAATCCAGCCGTAGTAATTGAAGAAATCAGCCCCTGGCAAAGTGACCAATTGGAGTTGGACGCCCTGAATTTTAACTGGGACTGGGGCCGGCCTTTCCATATATCATCGCTGGAGGCCTCCTCCGAAAAGCACTGCTTCTTTCCGCTGAGGCACCGAGTAGTCTGAGAAGGGGCTGGCAAACATATCCCCCCTGGATGGAAATCCCTCGTGATTTGGACGGGCAATTCGTGTATGCTTTTTCGTGTCTTGGCAGACTGCTGTGTCGAGAGGATCCAAGTCAAAGGTTGTTGGACATACAAGCGCACATCCAATTGAAAGATTCACCACACCACAGGGTAAAGACTCCACGATGAGGTGCGCGTCCAGCTTTCTGTCATTGAAGTGGCATTCATCCAAGGATAGATGATGCGAACGCTGCCCACTTGTGGATGACAAAGCACCTTCGCCGATCATGGGCATACCAGTCCCAAGCAAAGCCTACTGGCAATTGTAGCAGGTCCAGAAACTTGAAGGCAGCCAGCTACGGCTAACTATGGCTAGCTACAACATTCGTGCTGTGGGATTTTGATCAATTTTGTCCGCGGCTCCTTCAAGGCCTGCATGTTGAAGCTTAGGTATGGGTTTGTGGTGTTTCGAAACGTGATCTCAGATGGCGAGTGCGCTTTGACACGAAGAGAGATCTGGAGCTATTTGGAAAAGAAGGTGTGCCTTGGCAGCGGAAGGCATACCCTGATTTGGGTCCTTTGGGGAAGCAAGCGAATGCAACTGCTCTGTACTGTTGTCCTGTTCTGTTATGTCATGTTTGCTTACTTTGATTTCATCTTCATTGTTTGCCTCCAAAACATTTTTCGGGCGTGGCGTGACTGGTCTCCACCTGCGAGGTCAGGTTTTCGCGAAGATGATCCAAACACATGGAAGAAACTGTCCGAGACAGAGACCGGACGCTACTATGACGCGTGCCTGTTCACAATGACGGAAATGGTAGAAGGGCAGGGAAAGCAGATGAGATGTTCCGTCAAATTCTCTGAATCCCAGCACCCTAAATTCAGTTGACAATGGCCTCAATAGACATTAGTTCTGGGCATTGGGGCCATGGCTTGCCTCCAGCCTTTGGCTAAACTCTGGGAGCGGGCGATGGAGGGAGAGGGTGAGAGAGGTAGAGAGGTAGAGAGGTAGAGAGGTAGAGATGTAGAGAGAGAGAGAGAGAAGCAACAAAGATGCAGCCCACGAACCCGGATGCAGTCACGTAAAACGCTTTTGTGAAACAAGCTATATATTTGATTTTTTTGTACCTTTTTCCCCTGTTACCGTACCAGTGCACTGTAGACTGCGGAATTTGGAATGGGGTGGAATGCAAAGTGTGGAGTGTGAAGAAAGTGGAGTGTTGAGTGGGGAATGTAGTGTGTGGAGTGGGGATTGTGGAGTGTAAAGTGTAAAGTATGAAGTGCGGGGTGGAAAGTGTGAAGGGTAGAGTGTGGAGTGTAAAAGTGTAAAGTGTGGAGTGTGGAGTGCAAAGTGTAGAGTGTAGTGTAGAGTGTGGAGTGTGGAGAGTAAAGTGTAAAGTGTAAAGTGTGGAGCGTGGAGTGTGAAGTGCAGAATGTAAAGTTTGGATTGCGGAGTGCGAAATGTGTAGGGTGTGGAGTGCGGAGTGTAAATTGTGGAGAGTAAAGTGTAGAGTGTGGAGAGTAAAATGTAAAGTGTAAAATGTAAAGTGTGGAGTGTAAAGTGTAGAGTGTGGAGTGTGGAGTGTGGTGGAGCGTAAAGTGTAGAGCGGGGGGTGTGGTGTGTGAAGTGAAGCGTGTGGAGTGTAAAGTGTAGAGTGAAAAGTGTAGAGTGTGGAGTGTGGAGAGCAACGTGTAAAGTGTCGAGTGTAAAGTATGGAGTGTAGAAAGTAAAGTGTAAAGTGTGGAGTGTGGAGTGCAAGGTGTAGAGTGTAGAGTGTGGAGTGTGGAGAGTAAAGTGTAAAGTGTGGAGGTAAAGTGTAGAGTGTGGAGTGTAAAGTGAATAGTGTAAAAGTGTAAAAGCGTAAAAGTGTAAAGTGTAGAGTGTGGAGTGTAAAGTGTAGAGTGTGGAGTGTGGAGAGTAAAGTGTAAAGGCTGGAGTGTAAAGTATAAAGTGAAAGTGTAAAGTGTAGAGTGTGGAGTGTACAGTGTGGAGTGTAAAGTGTAGAGTGTGGAGTGTGGAGAGTAAAGTGTAAAGTGTGGAGTGTAAAGTGTAGAGTGTGGAGCGCAAAGTGTAGAGTGTAAAGTGAAAAGTGTGAAGTGTAAAGTGTGGACTGTAATAGTGTAAAGTGAGGAGTGTGGAGTGTAATGTGTAGAGTGTAAAGTGAAAAGTGTGAAGTGTGGAGTGTGGAGTGTAAAGGTTAGAGTGTGGAGTGTGGAGTGTGGAGAGTAAAGTGTCAAGAATAAAGTGTGGAATGATGTGGAGTGTAAAGTGTAGAGTGTAGAGTGTAAAGTGTAGTGTGTGGAGCGTCCGAAATATTGCGCCTGCCACGCAAAATAGCGTTCTGCACACGACGGATCTGAACCAAAGCGCCTGCCACGGAAAATGCAACTCATCTTCTGAAAACGACGCAAAAGTATTGCGACTGCCACACAAAATGATTTTCGACACCTTTGCAGATACATGAGAATGTCATGAAGTGGCACACCTGGCACGCAAAACTACAGTACAACTTGCTTCGACACCGTGAGCCAGGATAGGTTTTGCAACTCCCCAATAGACACGGCGAGGTTGGAGGAAAACCAGAGACTCGGGGCGAGACACGTTGGAGCACCAAAACAAGCATTTCGTGCGAGACTTCCTCCAATTTTCACACTGTGTAGCTTCAAAATCGAGGTTTTACGGGTTTTCTTATTGAACATCAAAATTTGCAACCTCAAAATCGATGTTTCATTCGAGGCTTCCGATTTTCAGCACATCTCACAAAATGCCACACCCGCCACGGAATTTGCACCGTGTCGCCACTTGACGCAGCCCTGACAATGCAAGTCGAAAAAAAACACGCGACGCGACACGTCTAAAGTGCTGTGCCTGCCACGCGAAATGACGATGGAGGTTGCAAAAGCATTGCGCCTGCCACAGAGGAAAAAAAAACGACTTTTGACACGGTATGAAACATGTTGGAAAACATAAAGCGCCACGCCTGCCACGCGAAACGAGGCTACGCGACTTCTGAAACCTCCAAAAGTGACCGCTGTTGCAAAACTCGCCATAGGCACGGCCATAGTGACCTCACGCGGACGGTTGCGAACGGTTGCGGACGTAAACGCAATGTCGAGCGAACACACCCTCAACCCCCAGACCCCCAGAGTGAGACGGGAACCCTTGCTACGCATTCGGGAAGATACTTTTTGGGAACTTCTCCCAAGTTCCCGAACAGCTGCTGGAAAGTTGCTAGAGAACTCCTAGGAGCTCCCATCCCAAAATGATCGGCACAAGTTCATAAGATATACGGTTTCGTTCCTCCACTGCCATCATCCCTGAATGTTTGTCCGGGCATGGCGCCACACCTGTTTGTGCCTCATGATGACTTTAGGTACGGGCTGCCTCCAGACCCGGTAATTTTCACAAAGCAGCTGCTACGCAACCGCCAAAACAGCACCATAGCAAGGTTGAGACTTCAGTGACTGTTGCCATGTTGAAGTCACAAGTGAGACTATGCCAGACTTTCAGCCGGAAGTTTTTTTTGAATGTGCTTGCCGCTGTTGTTCCAAGATGTCCGAGGCAATGTTGTCCGCGCTCTGACTGCAATCTTGGGTGAGGGCATTCTAGTGAGTGCCGGCCTCAGGACTGGCATGACTCGAATTGTTTTCAGCTTTCAGACCTGGCTGGATCTGGACGCCATAAGGTCACGACCGATGGTGTGTGTACCGACCTACACAGCAGGGCGGAGTTCCTACCAGGAACAATCTTCACCTTGATTTGCATCCCTGGAGTGCCCTGGAGTCAACCCCTTTGCCCAGGGCCAAGAGTTGGTACTTGCGTCGCCGTGCGTGCGCTAAATCATAGGGATCCATCTCATCTATATACACATATACGCACACTCAATTAAGTTAATGATAGTTCACTTTCAGATCTTGGTTCCTAATTTCCTATTTGGATTATTTCTGGCGTGACTTGCCTCCAAGGATATCTGGATGGTAATACTCGCATTGAGGACCTACGATATGAAGATGGTCACGATCATGAGTTTCCCCTTGAGAATCTGGGCAATTGCGATCTTTCAGATCTTTTGTACATATGGCATGCGCCAACGTTGGTGTTTGAAGAAGTCAAAGCATCTTGGAGTCCCATGTCATGATCCATGGTTCCACGGTTCCATTTGCAACTGAGGATCCCCCGATCCAGGGTACATGCCTCAGCAAACAGAGACTAAGCCACCCAGTAGAATTTGATCATTAGATGATTCAGGCCGAAGATGGTCCTCATGTCCAGGGGGTACTCAACTTGCTGGACAATACGGAGGAAGATGGTGGCACACAACTGGTGCCAGGCTTCCAGGGAAAGTCATGGAGAATTCTTCAGACCTGTTGGGGAATGGTGTGGTTTTCTCCAGGTTTTCACAATATCTTCGCAGCATGGCAGTCGGAACTCGGCAATGAATCGGCTCGACGCTCAGAGATCGCGAAAAGGTCTCAGTTCCTGTCGGTCTGTTCTCGCCGGAAAGGAATGGCTCTTCAAACCTGGGCAGTCGTCCAACTGGTTGCATCCTGGCAATGGTGGTGCCAGCTTCAAGTTCCATGAGCAGGACTGAGCGGAAGCAGTCCTCAAGCGTTGTAAAAGGAGGTTTGAACTGCCTTGCTAGCAGTGACTGATGCTCCTTTTGGCTATATATCTCCATATGGTAGTCTTTTTTACCATGTAATGTCTATTAGTTGCAAGGCTGACATGGGCTTGACATGGCTGACCATTGAAACAGTGAGGACCCGATCTACGCCTTGGCGCAACGAATTCCATTGAAGCAGGGCAGCCTCCTGCTTTGGGACCAGACCCTAGGCTGCATGGAGCATGCCAATTGCTGAGCGTACTGAGTATAGGAAAATAGATATGAGCTCGTGAGCTGGCCGCTTTGGTGGTTTTTGCATCTTTTTGATTTAATTTGCATTGAATGCAATGCCAGAATGATCCAACAGACTTGAATCCGTGACTCCTGAGTGCTGCACATACTTCAAAGATCTTCAAAGTCAAAGCTGCTTGACGTTTCGTGCCACGTTCGTATTAGTCACTTCAGCTTCCTACATCTTCCTACTGGTTCAAGGAGATGTGTGCATGGCTCTCGTATGGACCTCAGTAATCCTCAGCTGTGAGTTGCATGATCTTCGGCAGCGCAGGTCCCAACTCCTCATCCAGAGTGAGAATGGCTCAGTTCATTCGAGCTTTCCGAAGGGTGCCGCTGTCCAAAGACCGTGCCGTGGCCAGAGCTCGTGCCATTTGTCGGAAGATTGAGGCGGGGGATTGCATCCAGACGATGTCAGCATTGCCATTCACATATGCCAAGGGTCAGAAAATCCAAATCCATACAAACTCTGGCGTTGGATGGCAATGCTGTCAATGTTGTCCTTGCAACTTCAAAAACTTCACCTAGCAGGTTGCATGATTTGCATCAATCATTGCGTCATGTTTCTGAGTGTTATGCTGAGGCTGCAGGGCTGCTGAGTGAGGTGTCGCCTGTCGGTATGGAGGTCTTTGGTTTTCATGACCTCCCTGACTCAGAGTGCGCATCAAAGGGTGCCCGGTGATGGTCGTTCATGCGCACGCGGACATTATCTAGGCCTTCCGATGTTGGTGCAGCCATCGGCTTAAGATGTGGTCACCGCAGCCACCATTTGAAGCCTGTGCCTGCCAATGGAGCGAAGCAGTTGCAGCGCATGAGCCGTGACACTTGCAAGACTCGTGCTATACGGACACGGTGTTTAGCTTCTCTTGTGGTCCTTGCGTCTTCCAACTTTAGGTTGGGAGGACAATCGTTTTGGAATCTGGAGTCCTTCTGAAGAAAGATTTGTGTTCACAATTCACGTTTGATACAGCCTGGAAAGGGCCAAAAGTGGAGATTATCATGGAATATCATGGAATCATGATGAATCATGATGATAATCATGGGTATTCATTTCAGTAGTCTCAGAAGTTACTTATTGAAAAGTGTGATACTTCCTTGTGCCGAGTGTGGAGGCGGTTTTCCATCCGCACAGATGCCCCCGCAGGCCAAGGGCAGCAGAGGGCACAAGTTAGGTCATCATTTGGGTGTTATATAAAGGTGTATATATATAACAATAAGTAATATTATGATTTGTTAATATTGTTAAATAAATATATATATATATACATATCCTAGGTTCCCCAAAACAATCAAACTAACAAGGAATATGTAAACTTGTTTTATCATGTCGGTAATTCATATTCTTTTGATGGCCACTTGTGTGTGTGTGTAACATCTGAAGAGATGTAAAACTTCTGTTATACTTCCTTTTGCATATATATATATATATATTGCGGGGGGTCACCGGGGTCCCGGGGGGGTCGGTGACCAACGAAGACACCTCCCGGGACCCGTGAAAACGTACCCGCAGGACTTCGGTGGTGCACCTGGGCGCATTTAAGTCGCAGCTGGTGGCCACCGTAGTCCTATACATATATATATATATATAATCAGGTTAGGTCCAGGATTTATGGGATTCAGTTCCCGTCGGATCACTTCAATGATCCAGTTCTATTCTAGTGTGTGTTTTTTATTTTTATTGTGGGGAGCCGCCCAAGTCATGTGCTACTGGCATTTGGGTACCTGTGCAAAGCTTCGTTGCCAGGCATCAACTTCGCAGCCCGGAGGTGTGGGCAATAGTGGCACTTCAATGCTGCTTTTGGGCCTGACTGTAGTACAGTAATTCTGGAAAAATGTGACCTCACATTGACCTCCCCATTGAAGATGGATAGACAGGGAAACATCCCAAAAATATCTTCAAATTGTTTGTTTCCATGTGTTCCCAGCGCTGGAATTATCTATAGTTATATTGACCTATTGAAGTGATGCAATTAGTAGCTTCGTGGCTCACGAAGCTTTTAAGTTTTTAGCCTTAAACGTACAAACAAATTTGAGGACGCATTCGGGCGCATATTACCTGTGGAAAGCGCATGAAAGCATGAGGGTCCTGATATTTGGATCAAACCTCAACTAAGTGCGGGATATCATCCAAGTCCACAGTTACTGTCTGCTTTAATTTGGGGCACCCCCAGAAAACCATCCGTTTTCCAATCCAAAAATGCCAAAGTTTGGATGATTTGGGGGTCCATGGAGCCGCCAGGATCCAGCTACGTAGACAGCAGACCTTGCCGCACTTGGGCTTTGGCACGGGACGCCCTGGCGGCTCCAGAGAGCCAGAGGCCACCGAATTGGAATTAGATGCAATTTGGATTTATAATTTATAACATTACAGTATATATAATGATTTTTGTACACAATCACATGCACATACGCACACACTCTGCTGAAATGTAGATATTATGTATATATATATATGATTATATGTGTATATGTATATATGTATATTATACAATTACAGAAGATCTTTACAATTCGATACATACTGTACATATGTAAACGCTCTGTAGATGGTTCACTGATTGAAACATCGCGATTGTCCCCCTTGCCATTATTTTTTTTGAGGTGTGGCTTTTCTTTGTGCCTTGAAGGTGACGCTTGAGGATGGACGCCGAAGACTGGTCACTGCTGTTCGAATTGCGATGCAAACTGGATATCGCTTGGTTGACACCACCTTGTTCTCAGGCAAAAGGAACAGTTTTGACTAGGGTTCCTGTTGGATTTTCCGTCAGTTTGAATCTTGGCTTACGAAGACGATGCATCCCAGATCTTCATCACAATCATCACGATCAGGTATGGAGAAGGCAGTTCTCGAAGGAATTCATGAGTCGGGCGTCAAGCGGTCGGAGGTGACCATTGCAACGACGCTTGAATGCCGTAATTTCTCCAAGTGGCAATGGGCAGTGCAAGCATGTGAGCAACCCACTGAAAAGGCCCTCACATTAAAAGCACTACAAGTCCTATCAAGCCACAATAACCAATTGCATCTCCGAATATGTCACGGGGTTACTACAATGGCGCTCGTGTGACATCACGATAAATTGCTGCCTGTCTTCAGTCAGCAATCGAAATGGTGATTTGCAGCCCAGGAAGCTGTTGCAAATGGCGCATAACAGCGCTGAAAGCGTACAGGCGTCTCTTGAGAATTCACTAAGCCGGCTTCTCACCGATCCAGGGAATGTTCAAGGAATGTGCATTTGGTGTTTGAATGTGCTCTTTTCTCACCTTAGCCTTTTGGCAGGGAGTTTGGTCAAGACTTAAGGTAATTTGGATTGCAGCTGCATTGACTTATACCTGCTTCAAAGCCCACGGGGAGGCAAGATCAAGGAGGCGTGTTGTCGGCAGATCCACGAGGATGAAGGTTAAAAAAATGGCGGGAAAGGGGAAAGCTCTTTGAATGTAAAGCATGCAGTTGCATGTCTGCTGTAAGTGGATGTTCAGAATCCAAGCCATGGATACTGTTTTGGAAGCCTGGGAAAGACAAAGTGATGAGGCCTGCCGGGGTTTATTGTGCGATTAGGTGTTTCGCAGCCAGTGGCGCAGGTATGGTCTAAGTTGATAGAGCTTCGCGATCAAGGTTTGATCCGAGACTTAGCTTGCACAGTCACCGCAGATGGTGCGATCTTTCACCAGGAATGGTCACTTCCTTCGCAGCTTGAGGTGCCTTGGGTGTGTCAAATTTTGGCGCTGGACAACTAGAGGGTATGAGTATCCCGGCTGGGACTTATGGAGTGAGCAACGCTATTTAGATTTTGAATGATTCAAGATTTGTTCAGAGTTTTTTCTGTTTGTATAGAATTATAGACTGTCATAAAATGTCATTTATTGGCAGAGTCTTCCTGGCGGTCCCAGTTGAATCAGCAGTTTCTCGTGGAGGCTTTGCCACTGTCTTCCAAGGACTGTCTGGATTGGAGCTCCCACAGGTGAACCAAGTAGAAATACACTGCTTCTTGCTCAGTTCAAGCCTGTGCGGGCAGATTGTGTAAGCTTTGATGATGAAGGATGTTTGATTGGTATCTATATGTATCTATTAGATTCTATTAGTATATCTATCGCCTTCCTGTCTCGTCGCAAGAAGGATGTTTGCACTCTGGTAGTGAAGCAATTAGCACAATGGCTACAATGGTTGCAGGTAGGAAATGTCCCATGCAACTAGACACTGCCGGCTGACAGGTTGGAGGCAACTGCCTGACCTGGCTGAGTATCACAGGACCGAGGGCTATCGAAGTACATCGTTTTGCAGCCCGCTGCTGTTCTCTTGTGCCCTGCAAAGCTGGGGTTGGTTGCCGAGGAAAAATGGGATCGCAACGATGTGCATGGCGCCCCTGGCAAGAGGTGAGATGTTTGGCAAGACTGATGCTTGGCGGCAAGCCCCAAGCTGTACCCAGTTGATGTTTGGACGCCAAGTTGGCCGCGTAATAAGCCACAGCAGCCCACCACAGGATGTTGCTGCGATCGCCGAAGAACTGGGAGTCACAGAGGCTGCTGTTGCAGCGCGACGCTTGGTGAAATATTTCGAGATTGTGGAATGGATAGTCAGCATGAATCTTCCTCAGGGCACAACATATGTTTGGGATTGCGTTGGGAATAGCCAATAGCTGGGGTCGGGGAACCAGAAGCAGTTGATTCAGAAACTCAAAGACAATGTCATGTGATGTCATGCGTCAAGATGAAAGCCTCATTTGTTTTGATTCAATACGTCTTGATTGATGCATTATTATCTTGGCTTGGACACTTGAGCATACCGCAAGTCGCAGGTTGGTGCATGCAAATGGGCTATATTCCAATCCCAAGGCACACTGCATGCAGCTACCGTTCGTCCGTTCCAAGCGCTTTGTTCTTCCGCGTCCTTTCCATTAGCAATGTTTGCCTTTCTGCGCTGAACCGATGGTCACGAGGTCGGTCCAGCCACTCCATATCCGGGAGAATTTGGCATCAGGGTTCGAGCTGACCACCAGTCACATGGAAAGGATTGACTCATTCGACTCAGGGTAACCAGCAGTTTTTGGCTGCATCATGTGGGCCATGTCAGATTCAGAAAGATAAAAAAAATAGAAATAAAAAAGATAAGATGTGCAAATTACAGATCAAAATGTTTGGATTAGCTCCTGAGTGCGTTCTGGCAAAGAAATTGCTTTGTTGATATGGTTTGACTGCGTGATCATTCATCTCAGTCTCAGCTGTGCTTGGGCTTCCGCAGGATACAAAAGGTTGACACAAATTACATAGCCTGCCGGAAAGCATCTCCATGTTGTGAGTATCCAAGCTGCAGCAGGGATAAAGACTGTCAAGTCACATAAAGTCACTGAGAGCAGATATGAAGAGCTGGGCGCACTGAGTGGGTCAAAACAAACAGGTTGCCGTGGGACGCCATTTCTGACGCTTGGTTCAATTGGATTTCAACCTTTCAGCACAGCTCTGGGTGGGGTTAGGAGAGGCTGCAGAGTTCGACATCATTGTGGATCTCAGGACAGTATTCCGGACAAATCGTTGTGGGACGACAGCAAGAAGCGAAAGGCAGCCTATACGTATCGTAATTCTTTTGGCATGGACGAGGATGGACGAATTCAGCAACTAGCAACTAATATGCCAGCATGTCCTCCAACGATGGACATTGCCATTTTTAGATGATTTGGATGCTTGAGATAGGTAGTTTGCAGTCTAACCAGAAAAGGAGCAATGACAATGACAATGCAACATGATGTTCATGATGCTTCTGACACACATGTGTGTACTCATTGTCTAAGTAAGCCTGAAGGGTTAAGCACGCATTCAGGGCTGTTGTCCCAGCTCTTCATGTTGGCAGGCAGAAGCTGCAGAAAGGCGTGGCAATCTTCAAGATGAGCGCGCACGCAAGGCACTGTGTTTGGACGCCGTCGCAGCAGGATGAAGTGGGGCCGCATTTGCCTGCAAGCACAGCTGCGCTCAGCCATGTTCTTCTCTTTTTTGGTGGTTCCAATTTGTTTGGCAAGTGTAAATTATTGTAAATTCATGCTTGTGCCAGCAGAATTCAATGACATCCAATGATCATTCACAATGATCACATTCCTTGTGGCACCTCTGCAGGCCCGCGAGCGGCGTGAACGACAGATGCGAGCACAGGTGCCGCTTTCAAACGTTGCACTTCCATACCTCCCGGGATGATTGCGATGGTTTGAAGCCACTGGCCAGGGAGACGCCCCGGCAGCTCAAGTGTCATATGGAAGGGGACATCAAGAGATTGACTTGTGCAATTTAGACCAATTTAGATGTATTTTTTGGATCTTTTTGGTCTCATCTCATTGCATTTCAGATAATTCAGAACATGTTCTCCCGCATGGGGTTCTTTCATTCTACCAGGCAGAAGTGGCTGCACAAAGGCGCTGGCACTGAGCATTGGTTCCTTGCAGATGTGTCAGCATCCGCAGTGCCATGGGATGGCATTTGGGGCCAGGTCTGCAGCCAGAGGCAACGAGCAGCGGGAGAAAACACTGGGCGTGCCCTGCATCTTCAGATCATGCATTGATCACTCTGCACTTAGTCAAGTGCTGGTCTATGGTTGAGCTCTGAGGCCCGTTTTGCCAAGATCACTTTCCAGAAATAGAGGCGGCCTGCCTGCACACTTTGAAATGTGTTTGGCGACAGCTGCGTAGAAGTAGATCCAAGAAATTAATTAATGGGAATGAACATGTTTAAAACTAGCAGAGAGAAAGCCCAACTGCCGATGTTCCAATCATCATGAGAGCTATGAAAGACCTGAAGCCAGTTCCAGGCTCTTGACTTCTAACAAGCTAGACTTTTCCAGCAAGGGTCTTTTGTTCGGAATGTCAACGATGTGGATGATGGGCCTTCCAATGTCTTCCAATGCCAGTCGGAGTGGCAACAAGTTGCCGCCAGACCTGTTGCAGGCCCAGTTTTTAGAGCACCTGGCTGCAAAGCACGGCCGCGCTCTTGCATCCCCTGGTGGAAGGCAGGAGCCAGATCCATATGATCCGTCAGCATTGGGAAGTCACAACCCATCACAGCCCCACGTCATCAGGGAACAAACGTGGCCCGTGCAGGTTGGGCGGTGAATCAGAACAACTGGACATGCAGCAGCCCCAGTGGCCCTGATGCCCCGGATGCCGTCCAGCGCTGTGGATCATTGGTGACCCGAGGCTGCATCGAGGATCCTCAGATGGCCACTACCCTCGGCTTCCTGAGGCTTTGCAACAACTGCAAGTGGTGTCCCTGGGTGCCTTGCTTATCTTGCTTTGAAGGGGGCACCAGAGCAATTCAGCGTGGTCTCAATCTGCGATACAGAACGTGGACAGATGATGACAAATCTACTTATTATCTATCTATCTATCTATCCATCCATCCATCTACCTACCTATCTGTCTGCCTGTCTGTCTGTCTGTCTATCTGTCTATCGATCTATCTATCTAACGATCTATCTATCTATCTGTCTATCTGTCTGTCTGTCTGTCTGTCCATCTGTCTATCTGTCTATCTTCCTATCTATCTAAATCTAATCTAATCTAATCCAATCTAGTCTAAATCTAATCGAATCCAATCCAATCTAAATCTAATCCAATCCAATCTAGTCTAATCTATGATAATCTAATCTATTCTATCTAATCTATCTGATCTATCTGATCTATCTTATCTATCTTATCTATCTTATCTATCTTATCTATCTTGTCTATCTTATCGAATTTATTTATCTATCTATCTTATCTATCTTATCTATCTTATCTATATTATCATCTCATCTATCTAATCTATCTTATCTATCTAATTTATACTAATTTATCTCATCTATCTAATCTATCTCATCTTTCTAATTTATCTAATCTATCTGATCTATCTGATCTATCTAGTCTATCTAATCTATCTAACCTATCTAATCTATCTAACCTATCTAATTTATCTAATCTCATCTAATCTCTACTCTAATCTCTACTCTAACCTAATCTAATCTAATCTCATCTAATCTGTACTCTAATCTAATCTAAATCTAATCTAATCTAATCTAATCTAATCTACTTAATCTATCTAATCTATCTAATCTAATCTAATCCAATCCAATCCAATCTAATCTAATTTCGTCTCATCTAATCTCTACTCTAATCTAATCTAAACCAAATCTAATCTATATAATTCTAATCTAATCTAATCTATGTATCTATGTATCTATGTGTCTATGTATCTATCTATCTATCTATCTATCTATCTATCTATCTATCTATCTATCTATGTGTGTGTGTAACAGATTATAAGGTATGCACATGCAATCATTTAAATTCATATAATTCATATAATGCATATTAATGCAAATGATCGCAAATTTCAAGATTCAAGACGATAATGACATTAATGACTCAATCTCCGCTTGTGATCTCAGCGGACTGGTGTGCCGCCAAGGCTCCTTTTGTGGAATGTCCGCGCCCAAGTTCGCCTCGGATTCCTGTCGGATTCAGACATGATTTTAGATTTTAGATTGGCCCCAATCTGCAGCGGAGGAAGTTTTCTATTCAGCGACTTGGTCTTGGAGATGCGCATCTCCCATTTGACTGGACTGGAGCTTGGAAGCCTTCCTTGAGAAACCTTGAGCAGCCTTGAAGACAGTACTCATTGTAGTACTCATGTGGTGATTTCGTTGGGAGTTTTGAAAGCATTAGACGCGCCAAGAAAGGTGGGACAGCACCGAAGGGTCATGCAGATGGTCGCAAGATGTCGCAAACTCCATTGTCCTGCCTCCAGGATTCGAACTACCTCGAAGGGCTTGAGAGGTTTCCTCAGGGATGGTTTCGACAACTTCTTTGAGGTTCTGCTTCCAGCTCATTCATGGGTGAGAGTTGAAAAGGGGTTCTCAGTTCTAGACACTGCGCTGCGCACGGGGCTTTCTTGGTTGTGTGTTTTGGTGAAGGGGCAATTCTCAGTTTCTCAGATTCCTTCTCCGCATTGTCTCATGAACAAATCGAGGTCAAGAAATACGAGTTGGCGGAAGCAGGGTCCCGCAGCTGCAATGAGATCCTGTTATATCCTGTTGTCATATGTTGTCATTTCGTTTGCACACTAAAGAACAACATGGCACACACACACACACAGTACAGTGTCAATACAGGTACACGGTATGGATTGATGTCTAAGGATGACCGTTCATCGAGCGGAGCAGCACTCGTTTTGGCACGATGATGCACAAGCCTTGTTTGCACGAGTGGCTGCCAGATTTATGGGAAGAAAAAACATGAATCAGAGATAATCAGAGTTTTTTTATCCTCCTCACTCCTCTGGTATTTCCAGCCTTGCATCCTTAGATCCTAGATTAGATGTGATGTCAAATCTCCCCAGAACAGTTTGAAGCAGTTGAGGTCAGTCAGGCAGAAGTCCGAGACAAACTCATGCGAAGGATTAATCGCTTTCTTCACTTAGCTCAGAATCCCTCGACGCAGGTGCTGCTTCAGTTGCGCAGCGTCATGTCTTGACGGTATGTGTTTCCTGCTTTTATTGTCATCCATGTGAGTGATGCTCAACCTTATTGTGTTGCGCAACAAGAGCCCGAGTGATCCAAGACGTGTTCATCCAAGATATCAAGCAATAGCAAAGCTGATGTTTGTATATGTTGGTTGTGGTGTAGGTATGGTTATTATGGTTGTGCATGGTTGTGCTGAAGAGGGCCAGATTGAACCCCCAGGGATGCATTTGGGTTTAGGCCCATGGCTCTTGCGCTTTGTCAGGTTCGTGACCTTTTGTTCATCAGAAGCTGTGCGTGCACTGATGAACTGCGGGAAGTGGAGGCCGGGAAACTTTGCTATGCCATGCACAGATTCTCACAGCATCCCACAGCCCACAGATGTCCACAGTGTTTGTGCTATGCTTGAAAGATTGTTCCACGCACACCCCCTGCTCGTGTAGCAAAAGACAGTGGGGCGCAAACTGCAATTGAGTGTGGCATAGTGTGGCCCTTTTTGTCACGCTCCCCCAAACCTCGCAACTGTTAAGACCTGGATCGAACATGTTCTACGCACATTCCGGCAGGATCTTTACGCAGCACTTTGTGAATCCTTTGGAGTCGGACCCAGGAGGTGGGATCCTTGCAATGTTTGGATTATTTGGCAATGCTTGGCAAAAGAGCGACCAGCTGGAAGGCTGCTGCTGGCCATCGTGATTGACGGCCAGGCCAGGACATGCAGCCAAGAGGTTGGTTTCTTTTCTGTTGCACCCCATCCAAATTCGTCCAAATTCCAAGGAGCGGCACGAAGGGCCGATTCTTCATGCATTTCTGCCAGGCATGGCACATGTTCGCTGGGAAACATCACGGCTGGTTCTTTTCCTCTCCGCCTTGAGCTGTGCCGCTTGTCACGAAGGCTTAGCCTTCTTTCTGCAGCCACTGGCGAGCCAAGCAGAAGGAACGGATGGAAAGGCTAGCAACATGGGCTTTGTTTTTCCCGCTGCATTTCGCCATGTTCAACCATTGGTTCACGACATACAGTGGAATAGACAAGATACGCACTTTTGCATCTGCTGAGACGATGATGTGTGGATTAATTCAAGTATAAACTGCAAGTCGGCTTTTGCAATCGAGAGGCATTCAGCTGGGCGGTGGCAGCTGCCTGCGATGCTGCCCTGTTGTTGGGAGATGTAGAAGGCCTGTGGGAACTGCAGCCTCACTGCAGCGAAGTGTTTGTAGTACTGATAGTACTGGAAACTGCACCTCTTGACTCCGAAGTTTTGGAAGGACTTTGAGGCAGAACCAAAAAAAAGCCAGATTTTTGCTCCACAGCGCTGCCAAGTGTTGAGTTGCCTCTCCAAGTGTTGAGGCTTTGCAGCCAAAGGTAGCGAGCGAGTGGTCCAAAGCGGAACTCAGCTACTGGAAGGTGTCGCCGCAACGTTTAAATGTTATGGACTGGTTCTGTTTCATGTACGTCTTGATGACTGGGTGACGGCTGGTAGTGTTGGATAGATGAAGAGATGTCAATCTGCTCGCCTTCAGCTGCTTTGAACTCTCTGAGAGAGAGGGACCTGTCAATATCTTCAGTGACTTCAAATACGATTTGTTTCGATTTTTTGTTTTTGCCCATCCTGGCTGGCGTGATAATCCTGACACAGGAGGCCACCTGTGCCGGCCAGTGGCGCCCTGTGAAGCTGGCCTACATTCAGGTGCTTGCTGATGGTGCAGAAACCCCAAGCTATTCGCATGTCACCAGCCGTGCTGCAGGTTTTGCTAATTTTGCTTGCTTCGAACCACATCAAAAAGTTATATACACATACAGGTACAGTTGCATT
>Ga0126342_10004482_pt1 | contig 23894 bp, 10 predicted proteins | sample Cyp1metagenome_FD_92528 | JGI IMG/M metagenome (GOLD analysis project Ga0126342, IMG submission 92528) | Coral microbial communities from Lord Howe Island, Old Settlement Bay, Australia - Cyphastrea 1 metagenome | ecosystem: Host-associated > Invertebrates > Cnidaria > Coral ...
CAAAAGAAACGCCAAACGATGATCATATCATGCGACTATGATATGACTATGACTATGATTGGTTGATTTGTGTACGTGGTCTGCTTAAGTGATGCCAAATCATGAAAACAACGTTTATTTAGCCATCCTGGGAAAACACGATGTTCTTTCTGGAAACACGATGTTTTCGCAGTGCACCCTGGAAAACACGAGGTTTACATTTTTATCCTGCAAAAAGTTAGGCTTTCGTTGTACTAGGTATACATACATGATAAATTATAATACCCTATGGATCCAAATACCTTCTTAGGAAGTGGGACTGGGGTATGATTTGGGGGGTTGGCCGTACCTTCTTAGACAGTGGCCATGGATCCATAGGGATATAATACATGGCCAGCACCATCAACCAACCAGATCCGACCGGGTTCGCGTATTTAGGCACGTGGTCAGGACGGAGCCATGCCCCGAAAAAATTCAGATGTGTATGATTATATACTGGTTGGTTGAAACTGTATTTTTTTGCCAATGCACTTGGATATTTATATATTATTTTATATTTGGTTGGTGGTGACTGGAACCATGGAATTTTATGACTTTCCATAGATTGGGAATTCATTATCCCAACTGACGAACTCATATTTTTCAGAGGGTAGGTCAACCACCAACCAAATTATATTGGGAAATATAAAGGGATGATCTGTTCTCAGTAAAGGGTTGTATGGTTTCAGGAATTGCCGCGACCTTTTCTGGATGCACACGAAGTGGGGGTCTTTATGATACGGTATGACTTTGTGGAACCGCTATGGTAAGTGGGATGCGCTTTTGTCGCTTTGTCATCCTCTGTTCGGCGTTTGCGCTTTTCGTTCTCAGTCGTCAGTCGGGTATGGGTCAACATGAAAACTGCTGGGTATTTTTCCACATTTTCCCATGATCAAATCTCAAATTAGCCATATAGATCACAGATCCATATCCATGTTCTCCATTTACCAAAATTGTTCCCATCAATGATCGGCTTTTCGGTCCTTCATGACCTCTGGCTGGTGTGGTTAGGCCCGAAATCCCAAGGGTTTCTGAGCACTGCCCCAGAACTGCCCCAGGTGCTGAAGAGCAAATTGCAAAGATCGACCCCCCAACCAACCATCATTTACTGGTTGGTGGTTTCAAACATGGCTTTTGTGACTTTCCATTTCATATATGGGATGTCATCCTTCCCAACTGACGAACTCCGTCATTTTTCAAGATGGGCACATTGCACCACCAACCATCATTTCGGGCTGGTGATAATCCTTACTATTGAAGGTTCATACCTCAATGCGAGCACGTTGTTTATCACACTGGGTGCCAAGTCCTTCCTGGCAAGGTGCTTAACCCCGAAGATCGTTATACCTTGAATATAGGGTCTATAGGGCATGATATATGAATTAGATATTGCTGTCGGCCGGGGTCGGCGGGCATTATACCTAATGAATACTTATTAATGCCTATTAATACTTAGTAGATTCTTATTGATACTTATTGGTCCGATACTTATTGCATCTTAGTGCACCCTTAACTGCAAGGAATGTTGGCCGCTTGCCGATCAGCTGGCAGTTGACAGAGGATGGTGCGCAGAGGCCGAGACGGGCGTCCTCGGGCACTCCCCACAGAACCAGTTAATTTAGTGGTTAATAAGGTCGATAATGGTTGTGGTTAATAGTGGGTGATAGTTGACATTATCCCTGAATAGTGGTTAATAATGGTAAATAATGGTAAATAAATAATGGGGAAGATGTATGATACTGTGGATGGTTGCGAAATCCTGCACCTTGGAAGCCTTGGACCGTTGAAATCCTATAAATAATTGTAAAAACGAAGAGTCAACTGGTAATTCAGATTTCGCAACCATCCACAGTATCGGGGATGATATGGGGATAATAAAATGATTAAAATGGGATATGATGGGGATATATCGGGGGGATAATATTGAAAAAATGCTGGAAAATGATGAGAATGTCCTGGGGATATCATGGGAGCTGGTCATCCCAAGAATCGGTCTTGCGATAGATTTCGGAGCTGGTTAGAATGGCAGTGGTTACGAAGGACTATCGTTCGTGGTTAGGTGATAGTGAAGGGAGCGATCGGAGTATCCATATTCCATTCATCTTCATACCCATATGCTCCATGGTGCTGGTATATTAACTACATTTGAGTGATTTTGTTCGGGTAATGTTGGTAAATATTCCAGCACCATGGTTCGCATTTGGGATATCTGAAGCCTATTTTGCATAAGGAGCGCTTATCGGCATCACGGTGATATATGATGGAATCCATGGCTTTTCTCATCTCACAGATGGCCACTACGCAATGGATACCTGGAATCGATGCAAATTATAGTGAATCTATGGGGTAACCAGGGTAACCATTTACAGATGGCCACGTTAACAAAACAGGCCACAGGCTGGGGAATTCTGCATCTATACAGATGGAGATCTCTGAGATCTAAGAGATCTGTGTACATTGGTATGGTACTATCCCATGTTGGCTGTCAATAGTCACAGTCCAATAGCTATGGCTTGAAACGGACAGTGGATTGATGAAGGATGGCCGAAGTTTTGGGAAAGAGTTTGTTGATGCGTATAGAATCTAACATATATCATCTAACATAGTTATCATCATTTATACACAAACATATTTATAGTTATTTGTACACATTTCACGTGTTCAACCATAGGCTACCCCGTTTTTTCTGGCTGACCTTTTTGAAGCTTAGACTTCCAGTTTTCCTGAGCAATGCTGGCCGTGCAGGCTGGTACTACCACCTGAGCCGCTGGGAAAAAAACGCTGGAATTGGAAGCGCTTCAACCATTTGGGTCTGAAAGATTATAGGGATTCCCAAGTCATAGATCATTTCCGACTTCGAGACACACCGATTTACATCGTTTTTCTTGGTATGTTGGGCGCTTCAACTCCCGGCACATCTCCCCATGGTGAAATTTCCCCTGAAGTCATCCCAAAACGACGAGGTTCACCGTGGAAGAGCTGCGCTTCCCAAGCCCTTCGTGGCAAGTGAAGGCCGGTTGCCCTTCAGGCTTTGGGTCCAGCTTTGGATCGCCCTTGCCCACGGAATGCAACGCCTGTCAGGAGCCGGTTTTTGGCCAGGGGCCCTGGGATCAGTTGATGGTTGAACTGTGGGGATCCGGATGGATTAGTTTTTTTGGGGGAAGTTACAGTAGTTGATATATCTGTTGGTTTTAACAGATGTTGATAGATGATAATAGATGTTGATGTTAATAGATGTTAATAAATGTTAATAGATGTTGATGAATGTTAATAGTAATTTAGTAGTATACTCACAGTTTATTGGTTGTTGAGGGATGAGTGAAACAAAGGCTTTTTGAGGACTATTTTCCCTAGCTGCACTAGGGAAAGCGGTTTGAACCAACTAGACACCCATGTGGCCCATGACTAATGGAGGGTTTTGGCACCTACGGTGGTGCCCCCCCGGTTATAAAGTAGGTGTGTAACACCCTTATACCTGATTAAGAATGATTAAGTATAGACATAGTCACCATAGACGCTACTAAAAAACAGTTATAGACTAAGTTAGCTAACTAGCAATCACTACCAAACGTAGTTGTCCCAAAGGTGCAACTTGGTTGTCCAAGTCAATTGATGGACGGTGGAGCCTCGATGGCCATTCCAGATGTGTTTGTTTTTTTTTCCGATAAGAAGAGTGCATGCGGGATACCAATAGCTATATGGATCAAAAATGAGCAAAAAGTATTCAGCCCTCGGTTTTATGGAATCCATAGGCGCCTATTGTAGTTGAAACCATGTCTTAGGCTGTTTGAAATCTCTTAGGTGTCCTTCTCTTGGGGATGATGATTCAAAATGGCCTTTATTCTCTGGGGATCAAACATGGCAATGGAAAATTCCACATTATATAGATGATTTTCCCAGTAAAATCATTTGAGATCTACATTTATGATATTTTCCTGCTTAGCCAAGTTTGTTGACCAGAGGGTATTTTTTCCGGCTGATACTTCCAACCTCAGATAGCCGCAGAGGAGGGAACATTTCGCTCCACTTCCACGCCACCGCTGCAATTCTCAGAGTGTGAGCCGTGCCCTCTGGGGCGAGGGACCTTGCCGGGAGAGAGAGGTTCGGTGGAAGCTGGGCGATTGAGCTGACTTGTTTTTTTCTGATTTCATGGTGGTCTCAAATACGTTCTTTCAAAGAAGCAAACTGAAAATTGCTTAAGAATTGGGATCTATAACCTCATACTGTACTACCGTACTGTGAATGGGAACTACAAGTGTTTGGGAATGCTTATTGTCTTTAACATAGGTTTTCCAATCCATATTTTAGCAACACATTTCTGACTAAAAAGCTGCGGTGCATGGTTCGTAAGTTAATAATTGAATATTGAGCCACAAATAGAGAGATTGAATTTCTGGGCAACACATGGAAATAAGTGTCTACTCTTTGGAAACTTTGGAGTTGTTGTTTTCTTGGATTGCCATGTTCTCAACACACTCAAAAAGAGTCAGCGACCGGGCCCCGTTGCTTCAGGATTGTCCTTTGTGTCCTGCTGGACGCTATCAGAATGGAAGTTCTTTCGGCATCTGCAGTCCATGCCCCACGGGCACTTTCGCCAACATTTCCGGCAGTGTGGACTGTCAACCATGTGACTGGCTCAAAAAAAGTGGCCCCCATAGGATTGGTCAGTTGGTCAAGATCGCCTCAGGCAAGTTGTGTTTTTCCATTTGTGGCAGATATTAAAAGACATTTGTTGAATACATCATGTATTGTCGAATGAAATGATAAAACCAATTGACAACTGGGCAAATCACCAAGGTGATGTGGATAGCTATGCAGATGAACCGGGCTTGGAAGCTTGGTGCTCAAAATGTTCCGAGATTTTGCAGGGCAGGTTGGACAGGGGTGGGTTGAAAATGGTTGAAATACATATGTATATATACATAATTATGTATATGACAACAAAATACTACCAACATTAATATACTAATATTATGCACTATTTTGCAGTGATGAACAATCATGCAAACGAGTATTTGTGTTTTTTTAGATGCTATTTTGAACGTGAACAGAAGGGGATTCCACGGTTGAACTGCCCCATTTTTGTCAAAACATGTCGTGATGCTCCTGGTGGTGACCAGACTGATGGATCATCGGATTGAAAAATACACAGAATTTTGATGGTTTGTTCGAGAGGTACCCTCTGGTAAACTAACATAGCTGTTGAAAACCATCATTTCTAGTGGGTAAATCAGCTATATATAAACTATAGGTCATTTTCAATAGCTATGTTAGTCATTACCAGAGGCTACGCCACTTTTTTATTGGTCAAAGTCATCATGTCAGTCCTCATGTCCCCCATTTTTCAAGCGCCAGCTGGGTACATCCCAAACGTGCGTTGCGTCCATCCCAGGACTCCTGCAAGCCTTGTCCTGAGAGCTCTTCTCAACCTCAAGTTGGACAAGCATCTTGTATTTGTGACTGGGTGAAGAGAGATATATACAATGTATATATATATATATATATATATACACTGTATATCATTGTATATCACTGTATATCACTGTATATCACTGTATATCATTGTATATCACTGTATATCACTGTATATCACTGTATATCATTGTATATCACTGTATGATTATTTAGCCATATATATTATGTATATATAAATATATACATGTATATATTATAACAACCCTCAAAAAGATCCAGGATGTTCTAGACATTTCCTGTGCATTTCCAGGTTTCCCCCTTTTCTATCTGGGGGGCATTCCTATAAAAAAGATGATGATATCCTGTTCTTTTTGGTGGTTATACTATGTATACTGTATACATGCATACTGTATACATCTAGTATATACATTTTACATAGAAGTGTTGGACTTGAATCAACGTCTTAGCGGAATTCATTCCAGATGTACACTGTGTGGGGAAGGCAATTCTTGTACCTGAAGAAGAGCCCGCAAAGTAGCTCTAGCATGATCCAAGAACGTCATCCGAGTCAACCAGATATCTTGGGGTTTCCATATCCATGGGGGTACCTCAAAATCGATAAAATCCTTGGTTTGTAATGGAAAATCATGGAAGATCCATTTATCAATGGATGAGAACTAGGGGTACCCCCATGGATTGGACACTTCCAGCCATGGCCATGGCAACCAGAAACCTGGGATTTGGCCTTGCCATCCCCTTGGCCGGTTGGGATTTTGGGTTATCTCCATGTTTGATGAACTTCGTTAGTCCCAAGGTGGACAGTCCAACCTATATAGCTGTTTAAGGATGACATTTTCTCCACTTCCAGTCATGTTTCTGGGATGATACCCTCTGGTAATTTAACCTTGCTATGGAAAATCACCATTTTAATAAGGAAATCATGTATAATTAAATGACCCATTTTCCATTTCTATGTTAGTTTACTGGAGGCTATGTCATAGATGTATGTTGATCCAATGACACGTGTCAAGGCCGACTCACCCATTTGGCCGACTCATCCGGACTGGATGGTGGCGATGAGATGGTGATATCCTTTTCCTGCGAAGCAAAGACATTGATAAATGACCCAAAAAGGATGATTTCCAATGACAACAGATCATTGTTGGATATCAACACATATCAACACCTATGTTTTCACATGTTTTTTTTTCCATTCTGTGTGGTGAATAAACATCCACAACTATATACGTAGTATCATACTTTAATGTTGAGACCTGCAGGCTTCACGCTTACCCACAGATGCCAGTCGCCAAGTTTGATTCTTATATTTCATGTTACCCCATGACATCCAACTATATTCCCACTTATAGTTATTTATAGAAGATTTTCCCAGCTATAAACCTCCATTTATAGATGATTTTCCCTTTTTTAGATGATTTCCTATTGCTATATTTGATTCTCGGTATCTCCAATTGTATGTCCCCATTTTTCTTCGATGATTTTGCGATTCTGGAGAGTCTCCCACAATGTATGCCCCACTTGTAAGTTGGTATATAGAGCCCAAGGATACTATACCCATATGCTCCATGGTGCTGGAATATATACCAACATTTGCCCTAAAAATCACCCAGTTTTGTACTTGAATATACCAGCACCATGGAGCATATGGCATATGGGATGTAGTTCGTTATAAGATGTTATAGTGGCGTACCATAAAACATAGTGAGTTATTGGAATTATGTGGCCCCAACTTAGCAAACTATAAATCAACTATAAATCCCCATGTTTTGTTGGATAAATTCCAATATTTTCTAATGTTTGATAGTGAAAAAACTCCAGTAAGAGGCAGGTTTGACAATCCTCAAGTATGAACACTCCTTAAACATTTACAGTTAAATAGTCGAAGGAAGTTTAGAAGTCAAACTTCCGACAATATGGACAGATGAAAAGCAGAGGTGGGAAGAGTCAGAGAGGAGAAGAGAAGAAGAAGATCCAGGTGCGCGAACAGGTAGGAAAGTCGCGAAACACTGCGTTGTTCCAATGATTTGTGGCTCCGGAGGGTCGAAAAGTAGGCTCGCTAAAGCGGCGGGAGCCTAGCCATCTGGCCGGATGAGAGATGAAAAATTGCACGCCGTTGTGGCGCGAAGCACATTTCCAAGTCAAAATGTACAAAGCACACCAGGTTCGGACCACTTTTGGAAGTTGAGATGTCGAAAAAGTGCACGCCATTGTGGTGCGAAGCACATTTCGAAGTCAAAATGTTAAAAACACTAGGGGTTCGGACCACTTTTGGACGCTCAGATGTCGTTTCGCGTGGCAGGCGCAAGGGAAGGTGCACCTTGTCAAAAGTGAGAAAAAAAAACGTGAGGGTTCTGTAGCATTTCAACTACAACCACCACTACACCACACCACATTCCAATACACTACACTACACTACACTACAACTACACCTTCACTACATTCCACTACACTACACTCCACTACACTACACTACACTCAATTACACTAGACTACATTACACCACGCGACACTACACTACACTAACTACAACTACAACTACAACTACAACTACAATACATTATATAACGCTACACTACAACTACAAGTACAACTACAACTACACTACACTAATTGCATTACACCACACCACACCACACCACACTACACACTACACACTACACTACACACTACACTACACACTACACACTACACTACACACTACACAACACACTACACAACACACTACACAACACACTACACAACACACTACACAACACACAACACAACACACTGCACAACACACTACACAACACACTACAGTACGCTACAGTACACTACAGTACACTACAGTACACTACAATACACTACAGTACACTACAGTACACTACAGTACGCTACAGTACACTACACACTACACTACACACTACACTACGCACTACACTACACACTACACAACACACTACACAACACACTACACAACACTACACTTCACTTCACTACACTACAATACACTTCGCTACACTACACTACACACCACTACACTACACTACGCTACACTGCACTACACTAATTGCATTACACATCATTACACTACACTACACTACACCACACTACACCACACCACACCACACTACACTCAATTACTACACTACCCTACCCCACATTGCATTACATTACATTACACTACACTCAGTACACCACCACAAATGCAACTGCAACTACACTACACTCATTGCACTACACCACAACTACAGCTCCACTACACTACAACTACAGCTGCACTACACCACACTACATCCAGCAGTTGTGGGTGAGGTGGCCGACCAGGTGACCACTGCAACCATTGCAGCCACTCAAAAAAAAAAACAGCTCCAACCACCTTTCGGTCCATCAGTGGCTTCGCTCTGCCATCCGTGACTCACAACAACCAATCTCTCCTATCGGTTTCCTATTTTTGAAACTTCCGCCACCGCCTTGTGCGGCACTATTGGTATCATAAACCAACAGAAACCATAGTGAATTTGGAGGAACTTGGGGGATTTTCCCAGGATTTTGGAGGATTTCCCAGGGATGACACCAGGTGATGTCGGAAGCTATCGCCAAGCCGGTCTCGACGGTCTCGCCTGCCTTCCTTGCGACCCTGTGCTGCCGGGGGGCACCACGGTCCATCGCAACTCTAGGGGACCGGAGGAGCCGAAAAGCTGGTTGCATTGGGAGTTTTGGCCCCAAAGAGTTTTATATATATATATATATACATGTTAGGTTTTTTTGTTTTAATATATATATATATATGTATATGTACAGTATATGTGTATAACGTGTGTGTGTATATATATATATGGGTTGTATTTATGGCCCTTAACGCTCTTACATGTGATCATACATGGGTTAATCTGGGATTCACCCAATGCCATAAACCTACTGGTACCTTTTGGGGATGACTTGGGGATGGTTTATGAATGGGTTTACCACATTATATATATCACTTAAATGAAGTTTTCTGAACCAGTTATAACTGTTGATTTAGCTACAGGAGTTGCTACAACTGAAGGCCATGGTAGAATGGGATTTTGGTAGACTTCCCGGTGGGATTTAAACCACATTTTTTGGATTCAATCAATATGATTTAATGGAACTTTACTTGAACTTTACTTTGAAATTCCCCTGTAATCAAGAATTACTCAGATGGTTCAGTTCATCAATATTTCACTGGGGTTGCAGGCGTAGCAAACTATTTCATGGTTATATATACCAGCTTCTTACCAGGGGGCACCACATTGCAGTTGTTGGAGTTGGAAGCACGGCGAAGAATTAGATAAAATAACAGATGGGAACATTCCTGACTATAATTTATACTTAGATGGGCTGTGGGCTTGACTGGCGATCGGAACTGGGATTTTCCATGAAAATATCCCGTTGGAATCCCACGGCCCATCTAAGTCCAGTTTCAATGGGCCACGGCCATGGAATGTCAACACCAGGACGTAGCATTGGGGGCCCCGATGGTCAATGTCGTCAAAGATTGCAACTGTTCGGGTAAAGTAATAATGCTTCTGGAATTCATAGGGTTTCCCAGCTGGGCGTTTGTGCCACAAGAACTGCAGTAAATGGAGGTGTGATTGGAATCACGGGCACAGTGGTAGATTGCGAGATATTTTTTCAACTGATTTCATGATTTTCATAGCTGTCATGTGCCCTCTAGATCAGTCTAGTAGTTTAACTGTTTGCTGAACACCATTTTTTAGAGCTAAATCATCGAACTACTGAACTGGGCCATGGTTTCTTTTCTAAGTGTAACAGTTCGGAAACCAGCTTGGTTTAACATATGCAATATAATATGTTTTTAATATTCAAGTTCCATAGCCATATGCCCATTTTGGTTTAATTTGCAAAAAATCACTGGATTTAACCCTTCACCGTCACAAATCCTGGGATCGCAGGACTGCGTCTGTCCTTCCGGGACCCATTGGTATCGGCCAAGTTCCCGAAGTCCTCTGGCCTACTGCCGGAGCTGCGCGCGGGGCTTGCTGTGTCCTGGTGGTTTCGACAAAGGTCAGCACCAGGCGCGGGGTGAGGTTTGTAGAGCGGGAGGATGTTCCCGAAGTTAAAAAGCGGAGGTCGTTTTAGATGGGTTTAGCTGGACAATGGTCGAAGTATTGCTGATGAGTGCTGATTTTCAAAATGTTTGATTGCCAAAATGAAAGTCTCACAAACCATGTAAGGGATTTCATGGGACTTAGTGGGTTACATAAGTTACATGCCAACAAAAACCATGGATTTTTTCTGGGATTTTTCGGATGAATCTCGAGGGATTCACCATGCAGTATCTTGAGGGAAACCATATAGGCTTTATGGTGATGAAGTTAGCATATTATAGTCCAATGGGGCAATGGTATTATCAACATAACTCATAGGATCCATGGTGCTGCTATATATGCTAACATGACTGGGGTATATTGATGGTACATGTTACCATATATAGCATACATGGATCCTATGGGTAAATCAACAAACAACAACTATGTAGCATTCCGAAAGAACTAACATGACGACACTGCCATGTGTTAGGGGTTGGAATACTACGTTCATCTATGTGTAAACTGGGTGATCAGTTGGTCATAGACTGGGGGATTTTCACTGGGTCATGTCCGATTCATTTTAGGAGGTATAGAAACCCAAATGCTCCATGTATGGAATACGTACCTACATTTACCCCAAAAATGGCACAGTTTTGTAGGTAAATATACAATACATAGAGCATATGGGAAATGTTGGTTCAACAAAAAATCTACACCTGGAGCCTCCATGGAGCTTGATGACTGACGTTTCACGATGAGGAAAGATCGGACGTGACGAATATCGGGTATGGGAGATGTGGAGCCTCCATGGTGCCTTCCAGTTTTGTAGAAGTCGAACATAATCATACCCATATGCTCCATGGTGCTGGTATATTTACCTACAAAACTTGGTTAGTTTTTAGGGCAAATGTTGGTATTCATATTCCAGCACCATGGAGCATATATGGGTAAATGGATGTTGGTCAATGTTAGTCACATGTGCTGAATTATCAGTCCAATAATGTCCAATAGGACCTTTCCGATGGTTGCTTGTGCTTCCCATGCCGGATCAAACTGCTCCGTTCAGTCCCTGAAACTTTCATCAATTTCTACCCGTCCCCGGCGTCCCCGGTCGGTTCGGCCCCCTCATCATTCTCGGGGCACACTTCGCTTCGGGTCAAGATGGGCCAAGATGGGACAACATCACATCTCTCACCCATATGCTCCATGGTGCTGGTATATATGCTAACATGACTGGGGTATATTGATGGTAAATGTATGTAAATGTTACCATATATATATAACATACATGGATCCTATGGGATATCCTTAAGTAACAGTTGTCAAATGTTGTCAACTTTGGTTGGAATCAGGCAACCTCTACCAGCAACTTGTTGATCGGGAGAGTGGAGAAAATGATGAGAAACCCTGGATTTGCTCAGAGACTTCCGCAGATGAAGCAAAAACTCCAAATTTCGTCCTCGTTTTAGCAAGTTCAGATGCCTCTCCACCTTTCTCGGTCACATGGGTCATATTCATATTTCATCAAACTTCCAGTGGATGGTCATATTTGTATTTATGTCCAATCGTTACTGTCCCGTGTTTCAAGTGTGCGTTTACAGTTATCATGTGGTAGTGTACTGTAACATAGCACATGTTACATGGACAGATTTATACATGAATTACCTATTATAAACGTGGTGGTGTTCCATAGCAAACGCCTTAAAATTGCCTCCAGTAAACTAAGATAATGACCTATTGAAAATCCACGTAGATTTTGTCCAAGGGAAAACCATCAATTTCTATCAGTTGTTTTCCCAAAAGTCTAATCGTTTGTCATGTTCCCTATTCAAATGACCATGCTGGTTATGGGCTTCATCATTCCATGTTCAATCCAGGTATCATTTTTTTGGTGGTATTACGTTGGAAAAATAAGCCCATATGGTTGGAGGATTTACATGGATTTACCTATTAAACACGATGATTTTCCATAAATTACCCATAGCTTTTGCCCGAACGCCACAGGCACCATTACAGGCTCGTGGCTATGCCGCCGGCCTGCCGGCCTATCCCGGCGCCGGGCCGGCCTACATCATCTCCTGCAGCAACAACTGGCAGTGCCCGGGAGAACTGCCATTGGGAGAGTGTCAGCCGAATTCCTATGGGTGGCTTGGATGCCAAAAGTGTGGTGGGGTTAGACTTTGGCAAAGTCTGGACATGTGACTATATGGACATCTTTGGACTTTGGACAGATGGAAATCATATCAGATGGAAATCCCATGGAAATCAGTGAAATTTTGTCAAACAAATTGGCGCCATCTGGATTTCCCCATGGGATTTTGATCATGTTCCCAGCGAATCGCGTCTCGCAGCTCCACAGCACCGCCAGGACGGCTTGCAACAAGTGCAACGCTGGGTATTACGAGCGTGACGGGCGCTGCCAAAGTTGCTCCGAAACCTGGAGAGATGGCGCGACATGGGATACCGTTACCGTCGTTCAATGGTCATTTTAGAGAATTTGATGGTGAAATTTTAGATATATTTTTTTTGATGTATATAAATGGTGAATGGTGAATTTGATGTATAGATTTTTTTGTCGGGGGGAACTCTCAGATTGACGAAATTTTGAGCATCGCATGATCTCGGAATGATTCCAGGATGTCGAAGGGGTGGAACAGAAGGATTTTGAAAATGGCAGCGTAGAAACCATGGACAACCATGCATGGAAAATTGCCTTGCGTGATCTTGCGTGGGAAGATCATACACCCCCAACTAGAACACGCAACCCAACAAATGCTTGTCTGGAAGATTATTTGTTCAAGTGGATATCGCCTTTGTGGGGTTTCATGCTCAATTCATAGCAGAAAGTGTATGTCAAAATAGCCATCACTGCATCTATTTACTCAGAATAGGATAAAGGCATTTGATTGAAGGGAAACGATTTGGAAACATACAGGAACTGTTAGGGAAACCGTAAACTGTGGAGCAACAAATTGATCCTACTCGTACAGGGTGATCCCCGTCAAGTTGGTATTCAGCCCATACTTGGACCATTGGATGTGCGGGCACGAATCGGATCCGTGGTTTTCTAATCCATATTTTATATATGAATAACTGAATACCCCATATAACCCATATATTTCATCTCCCCCGCGAAGAAAACCCATATATTTACCCAAAAAGAAAAGTGGGCCCATATTTCATCCCATAAAAATCCAGTGAAGATATTCATGGATATTCCATTAACTTTTTTTTGTTACCCATTAACGAGGTGGGGCCTGCACTCCCAGCCTTTTGCAGGTTTTTGCAGGTTTTTTCTGGATTTGGGGATGACCAGGGGTGAGTTTATGGCTATAACTATGGTAATAACCTAAATTGGGATATAACCCCTCCCAAATGCTCCATGGTGCTGGAATATTTACCTACATAGAAACCCCAAAAATTGCACAGTTTTGTAGGTAAATATAGCATACATAGAGCATATGGGCCTGCAACTATGGTTATATGATAGAACTGTATCCCCAAGTATTGATGAATCTGTCAGAATGTAGTGTTTACCCAATGCCAGAAGCCTCCAAGTTTCATGGTTTATACAACCCGTTTCTGGTGAAATTGAAGATGTTTGATTATTGGATCTACTACGGTGTCATGAATTCTCCTGCTCAAAAAAAGTTTTAGTTGCGGTTGCTGTTGGTCCAAGAGGGCTATCGAAACGGCACCAGGCCACAATTCCACATGTTTTTTTGCTCATTACTGTAATATATTGTGGTTTCATGTGGTAAAACCATGTTTGAGTATAGCAACCCCCAGAAAGACAGAACGGTGTTCCAGGATGGGATATATATATATATATAGATGGATGATGATGGTTTCCACACATTTTCCAGCTTTCCAACTTGTTCATCTATATGTTTCTATATGTGGTGTTTGCTAAATCATTAACACACAAGCGATTTCAATCGTTTGGCACCGGCGGTTGTCGCGGCGCGCATCCAGGAACCCCTTGATGTGGTACCCATGCTTGTGGCGCTGGCATTTCTACTGGTGGCCGCCGGTGGATTTTATGTCTTTGCAACCCGAATGGATCGGAGTCATCGAGTTGCCCGGCGTAACGTTTCTTCGTCGACGTCCTGATGAAAACATGGTACCCTCTGGTAATGACTGACAGTTTGCTATTGAAAATGGCAGAAATAGTTGATTTACCCATTAAAAACGGTGATTTTCCATAGTTATGTTAGTTTACCAGAGGGTATCTAAGAGGAAACCGTGAATATGATTATTATTATATGATTCTAGTAAAATATCAGGTTTTGAACATGTCATATCCGACCCTTTACAAGTTCTAATAGTAGGGGTATATAAGACTCGTGAGATTAGCCATGGTGGATTGTCGAAGACCTTCAGCCTCGGGTAACACGAAAAATGTGCGCAGTGATGAAAATAAAACCTTGGTTTAAGAGATCACATTTTTCTTCATATGATGCGAAGCTAATCATTAGGAGAATGTGCATTGTCGACAGGTTCAGCTCCCCGAGAACTCCGCGGGTTTGGTTTTACCAGTTTTATCCCCCCTGGCTATCCCATTTGGGTCGCAGGACTCCTTGTTCATGATCATTGCAGCAGCGGGCCTCACCTTTCTCAGCGTGAACGCCCTGCCCATTTTCAGCAAAATCGATGTGCAGCTGCTTGGAGTCACACTAACATGGCTCTCACAACATGATTTCATGGAATAATATGACACCGTAATGATTGCATGGCATGGAATAAAATGACGACTTTGCGAAACATGGGGATAGTAAGGGTGATATATTAGGGGATTGATAGTAGAATATGGGGATATAGAACGATACAACCAATAATCTGGGATAATAAGCATGGATTCAGATCGTCGACTGATTTATACAGAAGGGATATTTTTTGGATGAGGTTTCCATACCTAGTCTTTTGCTATAAGTCCGTTCCCCGAAGAAAAAACACAGGGGTTCCATACCTAGTATTTTTCTATAAGTCCGTTCCCCGAAGAAAACATACAGGGGGTTCCATACCTAGTTTTTTCTATAAGTCCGTTCCCCGAAGAAAATCACAGGGGAACAAACAAATGAGTAGATCATCCTCTTTTTAGTACTATGTTTGAATTTTGTTGTGCATTTGGTTAGTTTCAATGCATGCCAACCAGGAAATCTGTTAACATGCCGTATGAAATATATTAAATCATTTTTTATTATGCATAATTTTCTGTTTTATGATGATATAATTATAGGTATATATTACAATATATTCTATAATGTATGTTTGGTATTCTAAGTAACCAGTCATGCTTGATTGCCAGATAGTAGATCCATAGTTTTGACTGGTGACACCCCTATGTTTGCTGATTAAACCCAAGTTTTGGTTGATTAAAGAGATCAAGAAACATAATTCCCTGTTGCCGGACCCTCCGTTTTTGTTGAAACCAGAAGGTATAGATCCCCACAGTTGGGGGGTGTCTGAAGTTGCCTTCGAAATGGGTTAGGCATTTCGTTCAGAGTTACAGCCGGCGATACGGATGGCCTTGGGAGATCGAAGGTGTGCAATAGCCAGGGGGGCGAAAGCTCAGGCACGAGGTGCCCACACTGGGCATGTTTGCATGGAGGCGTTGTCTATGCCACTTTAAGTGGATATATGGAGACAACATACCGGGCGGCTTAGGTCGAAAAAAACATTGGGTGTTAAATCACCGGGCCTGTGCCAAAAAGACCACCACCCATGACGGATCCATGGTGCTGGTATATATGCTAACATGACTGGGGTATATTGATGGCATCCATGGAGCACCATATATAGCAGCACCATGGATCCGTCATGGGCCATAGCTGCACCATGGCCTTCCGAGGTTAGTGGAGCCTCTGCGAAGTCTTCGTTTGATTCTCTTGGTCCTTTCCTTGGACTTCGACCTACTACGACCCGACTGTTGCCTGAAAAAACGCTCGGGGGGTGTTTTTAAACGGCCGGGGCTGGGTATTTTGATGATCCTCCTGACGTATCGATGTTTTGCTGGGAAAAGGGTGAAAAAAAATGCGGGGGTACCCTCTGGTGAACTAACATAGCAATGGAAAATGGCCATTTATAGTGGATTTTCCCATGAAAAATGGTGATTTTCCATTGCTATGTTAGTTCACCAGAGGGTATAGCCTATATGTTTGGAGAACCCTTTGGGGAAGATGTTTGGATGTGCACCAAAAAACATGTTTGGAATGTCGGTCCTTAGAGAAAATAACAACAACCAGAAACGGCCCAGGTCCTCCAGGTCGTTTCACCAGCTGGTGCAACCTTGAATACAGTGATTTGATCCATGGTTCTACATACGTATTACTATATTACTATATTTATATGCATGATTACATGTACAGAATATACTTTCCCTCATCCCAGTGCCACGATTGCTGTTTTTTTTGTTTTAAAGTCATGGGGGATCCTCAAGTCACCGCGGTTGTTTCAATACTAAGTCATGGTCTAATGACATAGATGATTTGGGGGTACCCCCATGATTTAGGAAGCCTCCATATATAACTTGATTACAAGTGTTAGGAGAAGCGGAATCACGATTGATGCCAAATACGTTGACATTTTATCTGAGTTTTGACCAGGTCTTGTCAAGTTCATAACATGATTCGCGTAGCATTGCGAGAAAGAAGTTTCCTGGCCCATTTCCGTACTCTCCTCTCCATTTTTTGCACAGCCACTATCAGCATGTTTCAGCTACTGAGGTTGGAAGGGGGGCGGAGAACATCCAGTTTCAAGCTACTTTGGAGCCATTGCTTTGTATCCCTGCGGCTCCATTGCTTTACTATGTCTCTTTGCCATTGCCAAGTTCGTCTTCAAGAAGGACGCAGTACTCCGGGCGGCCAGGTGCAAACTTGGGCCAGTGTGCCAGTGACAAAAAAAAAAGCGGGCTATTCCTCCATCTCGGCCGGCCAAAATGATAAAAAAGTATAAAAAAGTCAAGTAGCTACTGAACTCATGACAAGTAACGTTTCTATATGTTTGGTGGTTGCTACATACATAGATGGTTGACCACTTCCCACATAGCATGCACCTTCAACTTGGAGATTGGGGAACCAGCACTTCTCTGGGGACCAATGAGTCAGTCACCAGACAGGGCAGCAGCTACAGGTACGAGTCAAAGGCAGCTTTACTAAATATGCATCCCCCATTATTGAATACACAAATACCCCCATTATTAAATACACAAATACCCCTCTACAGTTGACTGCTAAAGTCGTGCCTAAAATTTGGAAATCATCGTAAATAGCTCCGGAGCACTTGATTTGAAAAGTCGTGCCTTTTTAGTAAAACGCATAGGACTTAGGCATGAGTTTCTTGAAGCAGCGATTCCATGGTGATCTACTAGCAAGTTTTGACCCAGGCATGAGTTAGCATGAGTTTGTCGTTTGACTGTAGGTATTGGATCGGCACTTGTATGCCAAAAGGCATTTTTTTCATGCCACGGATAAATTTCAGGAACGACATCGTGCTTATTTTTCGGGCTGCGTCATTTTCATTGGTATATGTGGACCACGTTGGGGCTCAAAGGCAGATATGTACACTTGAATTGGCACGAGGTCTTGTAACCTGGGTTTGAATTTATTAGATTGTTTTCCCAGAAGAAACAAACATGGAAAACACATTAAATGTTGATACTCCCACACATTACGCCGTAAATTCTCCATCTTTACACAGTAATTTCCCGAAACCATGACATATTTGTTTTTCCACTATTTTGCTGTTCATGGACTTGCAGAGTTCATGGAGAAAAGGAGTTTTGTACTGGTCAGGGTATTGGGATCACCTCTTTGTCAGTCAAGCGTACGGATGGTGAGCCATAGTTCCAAAGCCCTCACAAACACTTTTCTTTGGCAACGTCATTTTTGGATGTCTTGCGTCAAATTTCCGGGCTACGTCAGAAAACAACGCCGTTTGGAATTCCGACTCTTTTTTTGTACGCGACACCTATCTAGGTATTCTTCCTATGAGGGCCAGATGGTGGTCTTTTTTTCTTCGGGAGAAGGGATTACTACAGCCGTGGGACCTTTGCTCGCAGGACGTGACCTGGTATGAAGTGAAGTATGTACACGGCGTTCTTACCTTGGCTACTCAGCCATGGAAGCTGGAAAATCTCCGTCGATCTATCGATGAGAGGATATCCCAAGTGGGTAATTCTCATGGGGTAATGCGCCCCGAACACATAATATAAAAAAGTCAAGGCTGAATTCCTAGCCACCATCCGCATATGGTTGAAAGAAAACCTATGAGCACAGGAATCAGAAATCCCGCCAAACAGATCAAGAGAAAGACAATGACATTGAACTGGCAGATTTTCCCCTGGATTTTCCTGTTGTTCATCCGAATCACAACCAGATTTTCACCAAAAAGATGGACCATTGCGTGACATCAGCCAGCCATGCAATGGGATCAGTGATGGCATAGGTGACGAGATATGAGGAACCCCGTAGTCCTGGGTTTGTTTGAGGTTATTTGTGATTTCATATGTTCTTATTTATGATATGTTTCCTTATGACATATGCCCACCATTTAAGGGAATGTACAGTGACTATTTTTTTGAAACGCTTAAGCAGCCTGCAGATTTTTGGAAACAACGATCCCTGATGCCATGCGCCCAGTCAAGGCTCTCTACGTGGTTGGGTCCTCAGCGTCAGAATCATCAGAAAATGCATGGGCTATTTGTACAATGTGAGGCCCCCGTTCGATAGCTAAGTTGGTTTAGATTCGACCCAGTAACTAGTTCGTTATTTGCGTAACATAAACCATAGTGAAATTGGAGTTATTGGCACCAACTGAACGCTATCGAACGGGGGCCTCACATTGTAGGGTATTTTCATGTCATGGAAATGAGGATACAATGGAAATATCATCACAGGGATTTCTCACCAACTTGATACATGGAGGGAATTGGGTTTTCGATGATTTCTTGGGGGAAATACCAAATGGTCAGCAGATGGAAACATGTCTCCCGTGCTGGTCAAAGGTCGCGGCGACCTTTGCCATTGCAAGTTCCCTACTTTCAGGACTTTATTGAACCAACGGTGATTCCGTACCCTTTCAAGTTTGGGCCTTCTTCAGCCGAAAAGAAACACGAGAACTGCGACAATTGAAACCTCCTGGGTCATCTTGAAACCGTGTGATCCTAAATCCAAATCCAAATATGATCAAATATGCAAATTTAGAATAGTAGACGTAAATCCAAATCTAGTCGAAGTCTAAATCTATACATTTAATCTTATCTACTTTTATTCATCATGATCTATACAAATTTAAAATGTACGTATACTTTTTGTTTTCCCCACTTCCCCGTCATTACGACTTCACGGCAGCATCCTAGCCGTTCCAAGTTGATGACATCCCTGACAATGAGACCTTTACGATGTGTACTGAATCCCGACGGCTTCTTGCACCAGTTATCACCAGTTCGACGTCATGGTGGTGATATATCTGTGGATCAACAGATAAAGCCATGGCATCCTGTTCTCGTGCCATTGGTTTGCTTTTGTTGCTGGATGCCAAAGCTATGAAATGCTTTGAAATATAATGGGTATATATATATATTATATATATATATATATATAGATTATAGCACATACATATTTTTTAAATATAGATAGTATAATGAGGACCTAACCCGCTATAATAGGGATATGGGACATGTGGATAGCACTTTGGTGAAGCCATAGGGACGTCTGAAAATGGTTTATGCCCCCCAAAGAGTGTTTTCAATATTGGGGAAATATGAGGATTTAACTGGTTTTTATGGTAGCCTATTTTCCTATATATATATATATATCTGTTATATAGATCAAACATATCAAAAACCAAATTTGGGATGCATAACACCTGACTGGATCTGACTGACTCACCAAACATTAGCTAATGAAAGGTAATGAAGGTTAATGATCAAAAACAGAGGTATATCTATATGGATCTTACACTCACCCAACTTTTTTGTTTTTTTGATGCAGGTTGCTCCTGCTATCCAAAGGCATTTTCTCATAGTAGGTTTGGTTTCACCCCTTCAGAATTCCACCTGCCATGGTCAATGCGTGGTACCATGCGGTGCTCCAGTGAACGTTCGCTAGGGTTTAATGGTGATGAATCATCGGCTCAGATCAGGAGATATCAGGAGTTACAAAGCCCGGTCAACGCTGATTGAAGCTGCGAAAAGTAGGAATAACATGGCTGCAGTGTATAACTGGGTCAGAAGTGCATCAATATAAACCACATTTTTATATTAGCATCAAACAACATGGGGCTAGCAACTGGATAATCAGCCTGTCATCACTGGGAAGATCTTGTATATAACAGGATGATAAACCATGGTGATTGCCCGTTTACGACTTGGAATGTACATCCATGGAGAACCATGGCAATTTCAATACGTGTGACTTATATCACCAAACCGTGCAGATATGGTGGGAATGCACCCCAGTCATAGCCTGAATGCTTAGCCAAGTGCAATATGTTTATTTTTCCACGTGCATATTATTTGGTCATTCTTGAATGTGAATATATAGATGTACACATACTAGTATGCATATATACATATAGGAGCGGACTTGGGATGTTCAAATTTGTGTTAAAACCTTCACAGCCGATAGGGGGCCACCCACGACTGATACCCTACTTTTACACTTAGCACGGAAGTACAAACCTTCACAAGCGATAGAGGACCACCCACTTTGGCCATGTCCATTGCGACTAGTAAGTAATTTTCTCCGCCACTCATATATGATACAATGCGATATTGAAAAACAATATGGTTTGTGTGTTTAATACATGTCCCGTTTGAGTAAATGCCTGTTTCAGACACCCCTCTCACAGCTTAGTGTCGCAAGGATTCCCCCATGCTTATTACCCTCTGGTGATTTAACATAGCTATTGAACATGGCTATTTATAGTTGATTTATCTATTCAAAATGATGATTTTCCATAGTTATGTTAGTTTACCAGAGGGTAAATCTAAGGCACCATTGTTGGTGAATTCCTGATGAAGTTCCCGATTTTTGGTGGTGGTTCCATGGGGCTCCCATAAATGGGGGTACCCCTAAATCATCCATTTATAGATGGATTTTCCCTTATAAACCATCCAGCTATTGGGGTACCACACATGTTTGACGAGTCAAATCCCTTGGTTTTTGCTGGTGAAAAAAGCCTCTTGCACCAGGTTCCTTCTCCTTGGGATATCATCGTGATGTAATGTGCTGGAGAGATGACACTCATTTCGTGCGGTTGCCCAGGTTGCCAAACGCGCCAAACCCTGGCTGAAACTCAACCAGTTAAGTTCGATGATGTTCCCTTTACATACATCACATTATATATATAATTCTTTAATCACATATGTATATATATATATACACATAATAGACATATAGTATATACATACATACATACATACGTACGTACGTACGTACGTACGTACATACATACATATATATATAGTATGATATGTTGTATTTTTTAGGTGCTTGTTTTTTTAACGCTTTATTTGTTGTAAGCGGAGACACTATGTAATTGGAGACTCCCAGAGTTAACCATAAAAACTAACGAAACGAAACCTTGAAACATTGGGGAAGATGGGGACTTACCAACAAACATGGGGATTGACAGAGTTGATTCATAGTTGGCTAAATTGAATTGGTGAACATAACGGACCGGGCTGGCCCATGAATCCCAGCTTTTGGAGCTACACCTGCCAGGTGAGGGTCTCTAGATGTTATCAGATTTACTTCCTTCTTCCAAGTCCTGCGAGCTCCAGATCTTAGTGAACACTGCCGGACAACCGCGAGCTCAGAATTGATGCCAGAATAAAATGATAGATAGAATGCCAGAATAGGTGCCAGAATAGATGCCTAAAGGATGTCAGAATAGATGCCAGATAGATTATCAGACAGAATACCAGATAGAATGCCAGGGGAAAATGCAGAATAGATGCCAGAAAGGATGCCAAATAGGATGTCAGAATAGATGCCAGATAGACTGTCAGAATGGAATGTCAGAATAGAATGTCAGATAGAATGCCAGAATAGAATGTCAGAAAATCAATATGTCATGTATACTTCCAGATGAGATGTCAGAAACTATGACAAAATAATGTCACTGTAGGGATCACTCGAAGTAAAGCAATGACTTTTTTTGGTGATGTTGCAGCCCTTTTAGCTCCTTTGTGGCGGTGGTAACCCTTATATCATGTTTACCCCAAGCGCCCAAACCACAAATTTAAGGCTTTAAGGATGGAATATTCGATAGTTTCCCATTCAATGCCCCATATGCCAATGTGCTATTCTTATCCGATATGTTCCCAAAAAGGTCGCCCCAAAATATACAAGCAAAGTTAGATCAGCATTTTTCCGTAGCGAAGGTCACCGAAAAATCGACCAACTGCACCCCCAGGTAGATTGTGATGCAGGTTGTGTATCCCAATAAATTCCAATGAAAAAGTGGCACACAATGTTCTCTGATCCTTCCTTATCTGCATTATTATATATATATTAACACTTCTTAAATATTTTCAAGTTATATATAGTTACATATCCACTTCAACCCCATTCTACCGCATTGAATACTTTCTGAAAAATCACCGTAAGAATTAAGTAGATGTCCTGTGAATTTCACCGTTCTTTTTCCGAGGTTTCACTGAAGTCCCATGACAAATGGAAAAAATAAAGATATTTGGTGCATAGGAATCATATGAATGTTTTAGGCATCACTTTTAAATGTTTCACTGACACATAATTTCACCATTTTGCAACGCAGCCTGGCCTGGCCTGGCAGTTGATGTTGGCCATGTCGTTCCTGCCCTTCTTTGGCGTGGTGGTGAACTTCGTCGTCACCATTGGCACCATGGTGCCTGGGCGGCTCAGGCTTCGGCCTCCAAAAGAAAGGGAAATTAACTAAACTTGATATGGTCTAGTATGATTTAGTATGGTTTAGTATGGTTTAGTATGGTTTAGTATTGGTTTAGTTGGGTTTGAGTATGGTTTAAGTATGGTTTAAGTATGGTTTAGTATGTTTTAGTATGGTTCAGTAGGGTTTAGTGTGGTTTAGTATGGTTCAGTAGGGTTAGTATGGTTTAGTATGGTTCAGTATGGTTCAGTATGGTTTAGTATGGTTCAGTATGGTTCAGTATGGTTTAGTATTGTTCAGTATGGTTTAGTATGGTTCAGTATGGTTCAGTATGGTTTAGTATGGTTCAGTATGGTTCAGTATGGTTTAGTATGATTCAGTAGGGTTAGTATGGTTTAGTATGGTTCAGTATGGTTCAGTATGGTTGAGTATGGTTGAGTATGGTTCAGTATGGTTTAGTATGGTTTAGTATGGTTTAGTATGGTTCAGTAGGGTTAGTATGGTTTAGTA
>Ga0126342_10004483_pt1 | contig 23891 bp, 28 predicted proteins | sample Cyp1metagenome_FD_92528 | JGI IMG/M metagenome (GOLD analysis project Ga0126342, IMG submission 92528) | Coral microbial communities from Lord Howe Island, Old Settlement Bay, Australia - Cyphastrea 1 metagenome | ecosystem: Host-associated > Invertebrates > Cnidaria > Coral ...
AAACATATAAACATATATAAACATATATAAACATATATAAACATATATAAACATATATAAACATATATAAACATATATAAACATATATAAACATATATAAACTTATAAGATCAAAGATCTGATTCAATTCCCGCACCCTCCGAGCAAAGTTCAGCTCATCCAGTGGCGCTCGGAGCCTCGGCACTCACCGACTCCTCTAGCTCACATTACGCGCTTACATTACGCGCTTACACGTGCATGTGTGTTCCTATTGCCTATGATATTCCTAGTGATTCTCCTCGAGATCTCTTGCTTGGAGCAACATGTTTCAAGTTGCACCACCAACTCTTCCCCGCAGTTCCTATGTTTCTGTAGGCTCTCCCTTGGCTTCCCCTGCAGTGGCGCAGATGGAGAATCCGGAATTGCTGCTGCTTTGCCGACAGCTTTCGAGGAAGCCGCCCTGGCAAAGTGGCACAACAGCGGCAGCTTAGGGTTGGCAAGGATCATGGGATACACATGGATACACCACATCTTAATTGGCTTGGGGTTCAACTGATGTCTTTTCAACAGAAAGTCAGAAATCATGTTTTGAAATACCATGATACATGGATATGTGTATGAGCACAAATGTGCGCGTGTGCATATATATATATATATATGTATCTGTATATGTATATGTATGTGTGTGTGTAAACATATAACTATACACGGTATACATGCTTATATATCTTATATCCCAAAACACATGCCTACCGTGCCATATCCCAAGATGCCTCCGTGGTGATTTCGACTTGCCCAAGCGACGGGAGAACCTAGAGATAGGTCTGGAAAGCTGGTGGCTTTCCCCTTGGAGAATGCTTATACATATGGTATGTCCTATACATGTAGCTTCATGGATGTATATCATAACTGGTTGGTGGTTTCAACCCCTCTGAAAAATATTAGTCAATGGGAAGGATTATCTCATATATTATGGAAAATAAAAAATGTTTGAAACCACCAACCAGATAAAAGTTGCCGGCTCTGCCACAGAATGGACTTCTCAATCTGAAGCCATTCCCACTCTAGCCAGCTACACCTTGCCCATAGTTTTGTCCCCTTACTTTTGGGGAAGCCCTGCTTATTGCTGAGATCGCTGCAAGTCTCCATCACTTGCTCGTCCTGAGATTTTTCGCTTTGAGCGCCCCCTTCCCCGACCCATAACGCACCGTTCAAATGGCAATCTACCCTCTGGTAATTTAACATAGCTATGGAAAATCACCATTTTATATGGGAAAATCCACTATAAATGGTGATTTTCAATAGCTATGTTAAATTACCAGAGGGTAAAAATGAAACCAACATTTCTGCAGTCTCAGTACTTGTCTGTCAATACCCTTCACACCTGGATACGCATGGAGGGCAAGTGAGCGAATGCCAAAATTACACAAATCCAGCCAGCCAATATGGTTTATTCATCCGGACCACCTACACTGCAACAGGAGCTGGTCATCTACAGCAAACACCGCCACGCTTGCCGCTGGGTTGCTATCCAGCAAATCCAAGTCAACCATCAAAGGAGCCTCAGCTGTGATCTGTGAAACCCGGTGGCTCGGTGGATCCGGGTGACTCTGGATGTCTAGGCCTTTGGTGTCCCAGAGTTCCAAATAAGTGGCACTATCATGACCCCTTGTGGAAGTCTGACTTGCACTCTGGTGAAAACAGCCCATGCGACCCTGCCCTACCTTTCTGCAGCACATCAAACGGCTGGACCTGGTTGCAGCTGCTACCAGGCTGCTTCCAGGCTGTTTAGCCCGCAGATCAGCCATCAACAAACAAATTGATGTAGGAAACCAGAAGCATCCAGAAGCCAAGGGCCCCAGGAGCAGCCAATTGCAGCCAGCACAGCTGCTTCAATTTCGTTCAGCCTCCGCATCCTTTCGCATCAAATCGTGTGCTCGCCGCAGGAGTTTCCGAAACTGCTGGGCAGTAAGACCCATAGAATCCTAGGCGTCGAAAATCGCAAACCCTGAGGCACCATGTATAACACTTGGATCCTGTGCTTTGCCCGTATTTTTTAAAGGGTTTCCTTGAATCTCCCGCCAAAATAGTTTAAAAACTTGTCATTCATCACCAGGTATCCAGAAAGTCGGAGCTCTGCTGCCGGTACTCTGGGCTCAATTGTCCAAGCAACCCCAGTCGTCCAAAGAAGATGTCCCACCGCTCCTCAATTTTTTCCACCTGATCGAGGAAGGCCAACTTGCCAAGGGGATCGAAGTCTCCATAGGCTTCTCCCATCTTGATCAACTGTCGATGGTCCCGCCGCAGGACATCATACCTGCCCGGGCAGGAGCCACCCATCCCAAGAATACTAAAGTCGATTTTGATCATCTTCCTAGGCAGGATGCAAGAAATCCGAACCAGTTCAACGGTGTTCAACGGGTTGTACTGAATAGTCACATATAGTCTATGCAATATATGTATATAAAATATATATATATATGTGTGTGTGTGAGGATTCCGATGTGTGTTGATAAAATCTTTGAAACCTCCAACCAGGATGCTCTTCTCTGACCACCTCACTGGTGAAGGCCGAACTATCAAAGGGTTCCGCTTCAATCATCGGTGGGGAGGCGGTGGCGGATGGCATGCCCTCCTTGGGGGGTGACATGTCCAGACCTAGCGGTGGGGCTGGGGGCATTAGGCCAGAAGCCACGGCCCTCATGCAGTCCACCTGATATTTCACCATCTTCCCCAGGTCATCAATGCTGCGGCCATCCAAGTGACTTAAGGAGATTTTGAAATACTCCCGGCTCTGGAAGTCACTGCCTGGGGCACTGCGAACTAGCACACGGCATATCTGTCTACACTACCTCTGAAGTTCCTTCACAATGCAGTAAATGGTTGTCTGCTGTTGGGGAGGTTCCTTTTTTGGCCAGTCTCAGGGAAACAGTGGGCAAAAAGTGCCAAAAAATCAATGCAAAACAACTGCCAAGGCTTCGTCTAGCCACTCAACTGCAGCCGCGTCATCAGCTCTTGCCACTTCTGGTGGGAGGCTTCCAAACCATCAGCCAGTTTCCTCATCCGCTCAGGTTCCGGCTCCCGGCCCATCTGCATATCCAGCTGCATGCGACTCATCTCCACCGCAAACTCTGGAGACGAGGTAGTCAAATCCGTCATGCCTTTGCCCAGCTCACTGTCAAAAGAGCAAGCTGAGGAACGAAAAGGAGAGAAGGGGCCAATTGGAGTGATACAATCCAAACTTGGCGCGGCGCTTGCACTGCTCTCGGCACCCTCCTCCTCCACAGCCTGCCTTTGCTGCCTTTGACATCCACTCAGGCGGCAGCTCGAGAGCGTCCCTACTCCAGCGACGCCACGCAGGCGAGTTAAGGTCGTGGGCGTCACACCCGCGAAACATCGATAAAACCAGAGGCAACCCAAACAGCTAAACCAAAGGGCAGCAGTGCTCCGAAAGATGGCAAAAGCTCTTGGATGCCGTCCTGACAGCCTCATGGCAAATGCTATGTGAAGTTGGTGGCTGTTGAAGCCAATTGGACTAGTCGTGGTTGTTTCCACGGTGCTATTGGATGAGAGCGAGCCCCCTCAATTCCCAAATAGTCAAAGGTATCCACACTGCTGGTAGCTAGCAGTAGTTGCTTCTCTGGCTGCTCGGTATCTGAATTGACTGGTCTGCTGAGTTTACTGCATATGAATATGTTTGCCACACGTTGAGTTCTAATCTGAGAGGAGCCAAAGTCGCCAAAACCGCCAGTGGCAATCATGCGGAACATTGCCATAATCAAAATCGGTGGAGCTGGGCTTGGTGTGGCCAAGACGAGGTGATGCAGGTTTCATGATTTTGCCTAACATTATGTCCCGGTGGGCAGTTCAAATAATGTTAAAAGGGTATAAAAGGGTAAAGAATATTCATAGTCATATTGTGTGGGTGGTGGCTTCAACCCTGCTGACAGATATTGGTCGTTGGAATCATCACCCCAAATACAGCTGAAAATTTTGGTGATCAAAACTGGTTGGTGATATCACCCCGATATTTGAAACCACCAACCAGTTTTGATTTTCACGGCCCCCATGTATGGCCAAACCCACGCAAGCCGCCAAGGTAATTACCGCTACAACATGGCTGGATGGCAGACTGAGCACCAGACCGCCGCGCTACCTCCAGTGGCACCCGAAAGCCATCTCGCTTGAAAAGCCAAGACAAGCACAGCCAAGCAGAGAAGAAACATAAAGAAACATCTCAATATTTCCCACTTGTTTTCTGTCATCTATCCTCTATCCCCCATCACTCGACCAGAACCCCTGAATCTCTCAGAACCGATGGAGGAGTAGGAAAAAAACTACAAGAAACAACATCAAACAAGCAATCTATAGAATCTATAGCCCATCGGTGCAAATTTTGGTAAAGGCCCCACCAAATACACCACCCATTGCGAGCCTTGGTAGCCTGGGTTGGGGTGCACCTCAGGGACCCAAGGGCTGCTATCCTCGATGGACACTGGGCTGCTTTCACTTGGCCTTGGGGCCAAAAGGATGGAGCTTCTGGGGCGGTTCTTCCGCTGCTTGGAATCACTTGGAATCACTTGGAATCATGATGTTCTTAACTTGGCACGTGGCATCCCAAACTCACTGCCATCTCATCCCACTAAAGAATATACCATCGTATGCCAACTATTGTCGATAGGGTTTCAACATGTGTTTTAACATGTTCGCTGCAACCTGGACGTTTGCCCGGAGTTGATGTCCCGCAATCAACGTATTGTTCAGAGGGGGTGGCTAATTTTGATCCCTCGTGAAGATAAAGTTGGTGATATTTCCCCAATCAACATATTGTTCTGAGGAGGTGGCGAAGTTTGATCCCTCATGAAGATAAAGTTGATGTTGCTAGCCCGTTCAGCAAATTGGTCATAGGGGGTGGCGGATTTTGATCCCTCATGATGATCAGGTGATATTGTTTCCTCATGAAGATAACTGTATTCAAGGTATCTTTCACATGCCAACGTGGCCTAATTTCCCCCTTGGCCTTGCTTGGATTTGCAACTTCCGAGCAACACAGAATTGTCTCTGTTATGTTACAATACTGTTCGATTGGATACCTCCACCATACTGGGCCGCGAAGCAGCTCAAAGGCTTTTCGGACTCGCGGAACTAGAGATTCTCGGCTGCGCCACGGCGCATGTCACATTTACTCAGATGCAGCTCGTATGGGGCTGGACATCATCGTGATGCTAGTCATAAGTCATGAACTGAAGTGAAGGTGCCGCTTTGGCACAAGCTACATTGCCTAGAAAAAAACGAGAGAAACGACGGGCAATGACCACCGACATCTCATTAGTGAGCCAGCATTCTTACAGCATACCTCAGACGAACCCTTCCAATTTGAAAAATCAAAAAACGAGGATGCTTGGCCTCACTAATCCCTCATGCGTCAATGCCGTCTGTGGCAGCCAGCGGGTCACGGGATGTCCACTGGCGACCATGGAAACAGCAAGGATTCGCAGCATTTGATTCGCAGCTGCCCCTGCTGTTGATTCAATTCCCATTTCACAAACTCAAAAAGTCTGCGGAACTGTGGCTTGCTAGTCAAGGCTGAGCACTCCACAATATACCAAAAGCATCCCAAAGCAACCAAAAGATTCGATTCCTTCAGAAAAAACATGCCATCTCCTTGTACATCCTTAGAGATCCTTCAGCAGCCTCAGCCTCACTAGCATCCCCTGCCATTGAGTTCCATAAGTTGTCACCACTCATGCCACACGACGCTTCTTGTTCGCGGCAGCACGACCACGAGAAGCTTGGCGCTTTGGCGTCTCTTTGCCTTTCAGAGCCTCAAAACCCACCAATGATGTCCAAAGGCTGATGATGGTGCCCAACATGCCCAACCAAAAGTGAGATAGGGATTGTTAGGCAACAACGAGGGGTACATGAACCAAGACTTGCGAATGGAAGGGCCGCCCTTCAGTTGCAGTTGTACGGTTTTGTTGTGACTTCCAGCTTCGGTTTCATGCAATGCAGGTATTGCTGGAATCCTGAATATGTCGCACCAAAGGATGGGGAAGTCTCCTATTTTGCTACTCGGCTTCCCAGCTCCTTGATTTGGCCAAATTGCGGAACACTCGCGTTTTGCTACCTTCCATCCCACCATGTAAATGGTGATGATGAAACGACATTTGCCATGGTAGGCAGGCCTCCTCACTGGGATACCCCATTCAAAAAAAATGATACCAATCCTGTACCCCCAGAAATTTGCGGCCCAGCCACCACCTTCTTCACATCCGTGATCTTTCTCCTGGGCCAGTTGGGATCGGCGCAACGCTTTGCCCAACGATCCTTCAGCACGGTGTGCTTGGGCACGAGCCCAGCAAAGGGCAGCAGGCGGATGAAGAGCCGTTCCTGGGGACCCAAATTCGGATGCTTTAGACCTGGGCCATCCCCAAAACTCACTGACAAGACTGACAGATCGAAGAGTCGCCATCAGGATCAGGATCATCGCTGGGGGATGGCGCAAGGGATTCTTGAGTGAATTGGTTTGGTGTATGGCAGAGCATGGTTGACGGGAAAGTGAAGAGGAAACCCCATGTGTTGAAGAGCACTGTGACGCCTCGAACTCCAAATCAATGAACGAAAATTCGTTCAGCCCCTGGTGACACCAATGGACAATTAATCATACCACGATTTTGGCCCATCCTGAGGTAGAGGAAGAAAGTGAAGAAACAGAAACCTTTAAAAGAAGTGGGGAGAAACGAGTTCCTTTGCTTATGTGATTGCTTTACAGCGTAAACACGGTTGATAAAAGACGTTCCTCATGCAAAGCACCGGTTGCACAGAAGTATCAAACACCAAGGGCTTGAACAGCGTCCTTGGATTCCTTGGATCTACAAAAGGTTGGACTTTGCATCGAAAGTCACATCCGCGGCAGGTTCTTCAATATCTTCAATCAATCTGTTCCAAGCTGAAACTTATTTGGGACAGTAGTCTGATCCAAATATCATGAATCAAGTTGGGGATCATCTTTCAATATGGAATCGAACTCCAATCCCCTCTCTCAACCCACTCCAAACCACAGCCGTGCCATTTTTTTCGTCGCTTCGCGTCACAAGCCTCGCGGGTCCACTGGGCACATGTAGACGAACAGTTCGCCATCGCGATCTGCCACAATTCGCATCTCATCGTCCAGGTACTTAATCTCAACGCTGCAGGTGGGTGGGCGCCCACCATTCCAGGGGAGCATCTTCCAGACAGAATTCACCGGAACCTCCTTGTCCATAACGAAATCTGACAGGGGCGGCAGTCCAGGCACCTCCTTGGCCTTGGTGTATTGCACCTGGCGACGACCCCTGGCAGATCCTGGCAGTGCATCCCCAAACTCAGCCATGCCTCGAAATGATACACTGAACAACCCGACAATTGCAGCAGTTAATACTCAAAGTGACCCAATTTTATTGCTGCCCAAATGGGTGCCCGATTCTTGATCCATAGGCCCCTTCATTTCTGATTGAGGCTCCCATGACCTCCATGTTGATGGTGTTCTCCACCAGGGTGATGTTGGACACCGTGACCACGCAGCCTCCAATGGTTGGCAGCAGCTTCCAGAAGCCAACGATGGGGATCACCGTCATGGACAGCAGAGAAGTGTCAAATTCCTCGGCAGTTTTAGCTTCAGCTGGTTGGTTTCTGGCCAGGGAACTCTCCGAATCCCAGAAGTTCAATCCACCAAACTACCAAACCCCCACCAAAAAAAAAAAAACGTGTAGAACCTCTGGATGAGAACACCGAGTCTTCCGCAGACCACCCTAATACGTAGCTATTTGCCCGGTTTTGGACCCGAAGGATGGCCTCAACCATTCAAAAGTGGGGAGATGTCAAAGCCGCTGACAGTACGATGATACAAAACTTGGACAAAACTGCAAAGCTCATCAAATGTCCATCTTCAAAAGCCAAAATTGACCAACTGTCCGGCACCAAGAATACCAAGAGTCACTGTAAAGCAATCCCTCAGTGCTATTGATGTATTGCGCCACACGTCCCACTTTAGAGGCGCCCCAAGACATCACCTGAGAAGAAGCAACTCATTCAGCTGTCAAATCTGTCAATGAGTTGATAAATCATTGAATCCAACCAACAACCAACTTTGATCCCCGGCTGGAAAATCGCCACATGAGGCAGTGGCAAACTCCTGACCCCACCTGCAATTCGTGGAGCTTGAAGAACAGCTCCGAACTTTCCTGGTTGCCAAAGGCCTCCTGCACGGCCAGAAAAAAAGGCGAGGAGCGAAAAATGCCGTGTTTCACGGTGGAAAATACCAGCTCCCACTCGCCATCCAAATCTTGCATGGTGAAATTCTTCGATGGCCGTTGTAGCAACTCATCTAGCAACTCACGTGCCACTGCCATGCGTTCCGCATAGTACTCTCCGCTGGTGGGATTGTAGGCCTGCAGGGTTGCTGAGATTTTCTCCATTTAGCGGCATCGCCATTCTTTTTCGATCAAAAAGTGGAAATGGTGTATATAGAGTAACACTATAGATATATGTATGCCGTATGTAGGTATTTTTTTATATACCCCGTACCTCCCACGAAAAATCCTGCTTTTGGGCATCAAAACCCGGTTTTGATTTGGTTTGACAAATTCCTCTTTCTGAGGACGCTTTTTACGGGAGGTGTTTTTGTTTTTTTTAGATATTAACGAGTTTTTTACAGGTTCGAAAAACATGGAAAAACAATGTTTTCAGGACAACCCTGTTTTTGGTGCCACAACCTGTTTTTTTGCAGTTGGGCTCAAAAACCAGGTTTTCGACCCACATCCTAACATTTTCCAGGATATGAAGTATGGAAGTACAGGGTGTGGGTGTGTGGGTGTGTATATATAATATATATATATATATATTTTATATATATATTATATATATATATATATCTGTGTGTGTGTGTATGTATACAGTTGCACACAGGGTCAACCCCATTTATTTCGCCAAAATTCGACTTTTGCAGATCAAAATGTTATAATCCTTCATTCACGCCCCAAACAGTGGAAAAGTTAGATCCCCCAAAACCTGTCCACGGTCCAAGGCAGCAGCCATCCGCAACAAAGACCACCGAAGATCCTCTACAGTTCGGTCTGTCAGGGCTGGTGCTGCCCCACGTTGCACCAGGCTGCGGTTGCGGCTGGGTGATACCCAGCATCTGTTCAGCCAACCCAGAGCCAGAACAGCTAAGACAAAGACACCACGACGCATGGCCCGCATGGCACTGACCAATGGCAAACCTTGAACCGACAGCTTGTCGTGGCATGGAAACACCTGGTTTGAGATGTTTGAGGTGTCACCAGATGCAAGATTGCTGGAAAATCCTTCATGAGCTCAGCCCACTTTTCTTTCTGCAATTTCATGTCCGACATGTTTCCAGGAGCAATACACAAGAACGCAATTGCTGCCCAAACTGAACTACTTCCACTAAATGATCTATATCAATTAAGAAACAACAGAAAAAACTGGTAACTACTGCAAATTTCAAGTTGCATACATGGCCATTTGCAGATGTTTTGCCCTAAAATCTGGAACTAGAACGACTGAAGTTTGCGGCATGCCATCAATGCTGCCTAGGCTTCCAGGATGTTTTGGCTCATCGCATTGCCAATCTGAGCCCCCAGGACCTTGTCCGTCACAACCTGCCGTGATTAAAAAAGTGCATCAAATGTCCAAATCCATTTGATAATGATATGGATAATCCATCATAATATCATGTGGATAATATATGATGATAATATGGTATCATTTGTTGTATATCATATGGTATCATGTAATATATGATACCCATATCCACTAAAATTGAATCATTTGTTCCCACAAAAACTTGAGTCCATCTCTCTCAACTGTCATCAAATGTCGCGGCCCTCTGCGTCTGGTTTAACGATGGTGCACATCGCTATCCCCAGCTACCCAGCAATGGTCAACCGGTCCAGGCACCTGCTCGAAACATCGCTCCATGCCCTGCAAGCGCAACATCTCGTCCACGTTCATGCGTCGACCCCGCGAAGAGATCCAATACCTAAGTCAGTGTTCCGGAGAGGCTCATTCATTCGCTATTATTGATTACCTTTATTTATTTAGTTACTATCATTGATTATTGATTCATTTTCGATCATTTACCTCTCTCTTTCTCGAGCAGGTAGCACGTCCCACCCTGGAGGTAGGGTCTCACTTTTTTATCTCGAGCAATGAGGTCCCCTGCAGAACAGGCAAACGATGTCCTTTCGACCCTTACTTGTATTGGATGCCACCTGGGCTTGGATCACATATTGTACTACACACACATGTGTGTGTGTGTTTGTGTGTGTGTGCATCTGTGTCTATGTGTCAATTGCAAAAAGCTGATCTTAAATGTCCATCACAAACCAACCGTGCTACCTGGTGTCAAGCAGCAAAAGTTCAAGCTAATCTCGACGACGAATCAGCTAGCAGCTAATCTCAAGCAGGACACCCAGATGGCCTCGACTTCGTCATGCACATGACGCGATCTTCCATGTAGCTTCGGAACTTCGGGCTGGCATCCACGTCGATTAAAAACGTGCGCGACAGCGGGTCCTGCTGGAAAAACCCACAAAATACATACGGCCAGTAGGTTTTAGGTGCTGATGGACTAGATGGGAGGTTGTGACAAGATGTTTGAAGATTTGGAAGGTTGAAGCACAAATGGCCAGAACGGTTCCAGCATCTTCCACAGATGCTAAGATGGACTGCAAACTGACTTCTTTGGCAGCTTGATGTTCATCAAACTGACAGTTTGGATGCCCAAATGCCCAGGTCCTTCTTCGCCTTTTTCAGCGCACCCATCACTTCCTTCACGCCTTTGTAGGGCGTGGTCGGGTACTGGGGCGGCAGGTCCTCGCGCTTAAAGGCCAAGAAACTGGCGGCTATTCGATAGGGATTCAGCACATGGCTTCTGGCCTCATAATACGCGAGATTAGATTCATAAATATGTATATGTATATATGTATATATGTGTATATATATATATCTGTGTGTGTGATGTCGACCCCGGATTAATAAACCATGGTTAAGACTTATGGGGGTACGTATTGACTCCAGTTAGCTTAACCAACTCCAGACACCATCACGCTTAGCCATCACAAAAGGTATCCATCCACTGCGGCCCAGATGGACCCAGTCCTTCATGGTGGGCTTCCTTTCTGCCTCCTCCAGCAGGGGCTCGATGCTGATCAGCGGCAGCTTCTCGGGCCATGGGAAGCTCTCGAAGTTCTTGGGCAGCGCTGTCTGCGAAGATTCGCACGGCGAAAGAAACAAATGGTGAATGCCAATATTGGTCCAAAACCCTGATGTTGGGGGTAAACATGACAATGTTTAGCAAATGGATGTTGATCCCATGCAAATATGATATTTCAATATATTTCATATATAATAACTATAATTGTCTATAATTTCATCCGAAACTTTGACCTCTCAACAGTGGCAGAACTTTTGTCTCAGGAATGGCTGCGGGGGCACATACGCCCAGAGTGAACCTGAACCCGCCTTCAGAACTCCAACGATGTAAACCCGTGGCCGAGACTGTGGCACACCATGCTCCTGTCCAGGGGTGTGGCCCTGTGTGTCTGCCCGGCCAAAGATGGGTATGGATCAAAATCATCAACCCCCACAAACAAAATAAACAAAGTTGTGTGGTTTCGTCAAGTTTAATCCTAAATAGACCAATTTAGCGGGTTCATTGGTACTCTTCATTGCCACTCTCTCCTGCGTGTCCAGGACCTTCCAATCCACATGGTAAGCTCCACCGTTCATGGTGGTCAAGGTGTTCATGATCACCTGGATCAGCATGCCACGTCTTCAGACACCCCCAGTCAGAGGCGGTGCAACCAACAATACTACCAAAAAAAATGGCAGAAATCAGGAATTCTATGGAATTCTATGGAATTCTCTTTTGTGTGAACATCACGCGTATGGACGTTATGTTCTTTTCGTTCACATGCACAATTCTATAATGAAATGGAACGGAGAACGAAAACCAGAAGAAAATATTTTTTGATGCTGAAAGCACTTCCCACGTGTGGCCATTGTTGTTCGAAAGGATCCGCTTCACGTTCTCCAGAACGAAAGCTCCTGAAATGGAGAGTCATGAATCAAAATGATGATGCAACCTGCCAAAATGGGGAGATAAACATCAAATTCTGAGAGAACTAATCAGAATGATTCCAATTCGTCAAGAGAAAATATTCGTTCTCGGTCATATCTCCAGGCGACCGTTGCCGCACTGCGGCCTAGAGTCGCGGCCGCTTCTGTCGGATGTAATCGGCGCATCCGAAGAATACGGTGCCACGGGTGTCATCCAAACCAAGGCCCTTGCCTCGGCACGCGGGGCATGGGTCCCATGGGGCTTCCCACCGGGTTGCGACCGGGTTGGATGTCTGGCTGCTTCGGAATGCTCCGCTAGGCCCTAGGTGCCTTCCCCCATTCCCTCTTCGAAGATGCGATGATCCTTGCAACTCCAAAACACCGGAACCGTTGACAAGTTGAAGGCCGACAAAACGATATAAGTTCATGAAATTCTTCCAGGTCAACCCACTTATTTTATCTTATTGTAACATCTAACAGAATCTAACATCTGCCAACCATCTGATGTTTACACGCGATGTGACTTTCTGAACTGAAAACAATGGATGCCCCTAGAATTAGAATTCATCCTCGTATTCCCCATATATGATAGCCATAAAATTGGGATAGGCACCCTATTCAGACCCATATCCACCCGGGGAAGCAAGTCACCAGCACCACTGAAAGGTTGGCATGGAAATCCTGCAATGTACAAATCGGCTGCAGGTACGTCTCGGCTGGAATTGTCTCTTGACATCAGGTCATCCTCAGGGCTGAAAATGTGGTTGTGCCCGTTGTGCCCTGTACCCTCTAAATATCTCAAACATCTAATTTTCACATGAAAAATGAGGTGCTGGGAATGGCGTGTAGATCTAATTTATATGTACGGATCAATACGGGAAGATATGCCAAAAAAAAAACTGATTTGCCAGTGAATTTAGGGTTCCTAGTCAGGTGATTGTTTGTCCACGAGACACGACAAATGAAGGCGGCGCTGGCTCCATTTATTGTGCTGGGGCATGTGGCGCAGTTATCATTTTCGATCATGGCGTGGGGTCTTGCCATGGTACAGGCTGCGGTTTTTTATCACCCATACAGCCGGGTATGGGTAGTTTTCCTTGTTTTTTTGCCATCAATTTCTATAGTCTATATGATGAAACAACACATCAAACCAATGCATCAAACCAATGCACCGAATGCGGCCATCAACACACCTTCGGATGACTTTGGAAGCCTCGGAAGATCCACATAAGAATGAACCAGTGGTGATTCTTTCTCTCCATTTCGACCAAGGGACGAAGAACTTAACTCCGGAGAAATTGGCCAAGATCTGCTTCTTCACTTGGGGGCACGTGTCGCACGAGAACACATGCTCGAAGTCCACCTTGCGCAGTGCAGTTGTCAGGGCCGGCGCAAACGCAAGGGTGTTACTTGGCCTGAAAAGACTCGCCCTTTGGCGGTGACGAAATAGGAACCAATCGGAACCCCATGGGTTCCCCCTAACACCTCATGAGTTCCGCCCACCTGCAGGCGGTTCAATGCCATGATCCTCAGAATTTGGCCATTCGTGGAATCCATAGAAGTGGGAGCACTCGAAGCATCTGCTAATGTTCGGTTCATAGAGGCATTATGTATCTAGCATTATATCTATCTATCTGTCTGTCTATCTATCTATCTAATCTAGTCTAATCTAGTCTAATCTAGTCTAATCTAGTCTAATCTAGTCTAATCTAGTCTAATCTAGTCTAATCTAGTCTAATCTAATCTAGTCCAATCTAATCTAATCTAGTCTAATCTAGTCTAATCTAGTCTAATCTAGTCTAGTCTAATCTAGTCTAGTCTAATCTAGTCTAGTCTAATCTATCTATCTATCTATTGATCTATCTATCTATCTATCGATCTAATCTATCTATCTATCGATCGATCGATCTATCTATCTATCTATCTATCTATCTCTATTTCTATATCTATGTCTATCTAGTTGTTGGATATTAGATCATTATTAATTTTGTATTATACTAACTTGACAGTCAAAGAATGCAGGTAACATTTCACATCTTTTCACCAGTGTTGTTCTCTGATTTCTCTGATTTTGTGCCTCTCAGAATGCCCAACTCTCAACTGACTGCCATGCCACGGGGTCTCCATGCCGCTGCAGTCAGTGGCCACTCGAAAGGGTCTCTGAAGAGGTGCCATTGCGTCAGCGAAGCAAAATCCCGGGTCGGTCTTCAATGGCAACTTTGAAAGCCACAAAATTGGCTGCGAATTCGATGAATGTCAATAAAGCCCATGGAAATATATGGAAATCCATGGGTTTCCTAATTTTAGCATGTTTTTGCATCATTCGATCGTGATCTCAAGGTTTTTTTTACCATGCGATGGACTAAACTGATGTATTCTATGCATCGAAGATCATCCAAGACTTTCAACCTCCGCTCCACAATTTGTCACCCTGGGCACATTGCTATCCTCAAAATATCTCAAAATCAGCTGTGCGCAAACCAGCTGGCTGCGTCCGAGTCACAATTCATGTTCCTCATCCGGCATCTGAGCACCCGTCTCGCCAGCGGCTCCTGGGCCTGGATATCAGTGATAGATTTTACTTCACCCAGGTGTCAAGTGTCAAGTCCTATCCGACTGTACATTTCTTGCAATTTTTCTTATGAGTTTCCTGTGTTTAACCTCCCCTCGACCACCCGAGTAGCTTTCTGGGTCGCATGGGATCTTGCCCGAGGCCGGCACGGCGCCCGTGGCGGAAGCTGATGGCCGCTGTCTTCTGTGCCAGGCTGCTGGAGGTTTTGTTGATCTGCGGTTTGAAGGTGCACTCGGCCCTCGGGAACCGGCTGGGATGGGGGGAAGAGATCCCCAAATGGCTAGGGACACATTTCGGTGTTGATGGAGCAATTCCATTTTGGGGAGTTATGTAGATATGTAGGACTGTATGATACACACATATATGTCACCTTGGATTATCGCCAAAATATCAAAATAGTGATGAATCACTATCAAAAATCCCACCCCTAGTAATAATAAGCTTGGAGTTTGTTGATTCTGGGTTAACGTTGATTTTGAGCCATTTTCACATCATCTTGCGGGCTGAGAGGGAGAGTGGATGATGCTGGGCCCCTGACAGTTGCTTCTGGTACTGAGCCAACTGTTCTTCACCTCAGTTCCATTCAATGGTCCAACAGACTTTGCAAATAAGCGACATGCATCCAGATAACCTTCATCTGCCTCCTGGTGGTGAATCTTCCAACAACTTGAGCCCAGGACCAATGCGTTTATCCCTGCGCTCCTTCCAACCTCAATCCACATGTCTGCCACAGGCCCGGCCCCATGGCTCCTTGGCTACAGGCGAAATCCCCAGGCGCCCCAGACTCTGGTGATCTTCGAAGCGCCTCTCCATCTTCTGGGCCCTGCATGCAAAACTGACCAACCCCAGGGCGAATGAACATGTTTTGATCAACACCACTCAGTAGTTGGTCTTCGTTGCTAGTTCAAAATGACAGATGAACAAAACTATTGTGGCGTGTTGGCCATACAATTTCTCACATCACTACCGCACACCTCGCAGAGATCACTGGGTGCATCGTGGCATCCTCACAGCAAATGATGAAAGCACTGGGTCATGATTCATGACCCTCTGTATAAGGAGGAATGGAGCCAGGAAAGTTGGCTTACAAGACATTGGCATCCTGATACCTTATGGCTGGATTGTCAACGCTGGACAACCCGCTCCATGTATTGTATTTGATAAGGACTTAAATCGTCCCTGACTCCAACCGGCTTGCAACGCCATCTCCATGAATCAAAACATCAAATATGTTCAACAGCCAGCTCTACTGGTGCTGCTTCCCCACCTTCATCTCCATCTCCTCCTGCTTGGCTCTTGCCTGCTGAAAAGCCTCCTTTCGGCCCTTGGAAATGGCAGGAGTGGCTCCAAAGGACTGAACCAGAGCACAAGTGCCTGTGATGATCCTTTGATGTCTGAGCACGCCTGAAACGTTGATTTAGGGAACACAGTGTCGCTCAGACCTTGCTTGTCAGGTCCTCGAAGTGACATCCTCATCTGAGAGCTACGCCTGCACGATGTCTCCCAGCCTTTCATGCACCGGCCTCAGCATCGGCCACCGGCTGCCGGCCACCAGCTGCATTGAGTGCCCCGGTGCTCCGGGTGCGGTGCTTCACGTTCTTGGCCAACTTCCTAGAGCGCTCGCTGATCTGCAGCTGCTGGATGGTCTCCTTTGCTCATCAAATCATCCACCCAGCAGGGTTGATGGGAAGTCGCGGGGTACCAGTATGGTATGAAAACCCGGTGCCTTGGCTAAACTGCATATTATATGCATGTGATATGAAAAGTGCTGTTATTACCATTCTTATCATTATTATTATTAAAATTATTACAATTATTCATTATTATTTATTTATATCTGATTCTTATTCTTAGGAAAAATGGCTATCATTATTACTAGTAATTATTACAATTATAGAATCATCGTCGTCGTCATCGTCATCATCGGCGTCGTCGTCCTCGTCCTCGTCCTCGTCATCGTCCTCGTCATCGTCGTCATCGTCGTCGTCGTCGTCATCATCATCATCATCATCATCATCCTCATCAGTCGTTTCACCCCACTTTATTTATTTAGTTCGGCGTTTCTGAATCCGTTGCTGTCCTTGCTTCGAGCCTTTTCGGACTCATCCTGTCGCCGCTTGTCACGGTCCTGGAAGACTGCGGCAGGGACAATCACTCGCCCTTGAAGTCAGTTCAAGCTAACACATCAGCTATGCTGCTAAACCCAAACAAAGAATTCACTACAGAAGTTCCCATCCAACTGGCACGCAGCGGCCCAGCATCAAAAATCTAAGCACCCTTGACCTTCTCCGCTACTGGATTTGCTGCCCCATTTGGCCACAGAAAAACCAAGAAATGACATGAAATTACGTGAAATGACTAGTCCTTCGCCCATGCCGACATGCGATTCGCAAAATGTTCAACCTCCTGGCCGCGTATCACTGGCTCTGAGCGGCTTAAGGTCACCAAAATGTTGGTACCTTCGGGTGCTGAAATCCATGACAAAACTCCAACCCAGCCTTTGAGGAGAGAGCTTTCTTCTGTCCTCAAATGCCAGGAAAAAACAAACACAAGAAAAGATGGCAAAAGGAACCGATGGGAAAGATATGAACGGCACATGTCTGCCAGCTGTGGCATCGCTGCTTCTTGGTCCTGGCTTTTCCGTTTCAGCTGGCTCTTGTGCTTCATCCTGCTTCGGACCAGGTATTCACAGTAGAAGCACCAAATCTTGCAGACAAAGTCAATGCATCCAATGCAAACTTAGACGCAAGCGATGCCATGCTTTCTTCACCTGTATATAATCATGACTTGCACACTAAGTGGATTAGTTTCTTTGAGCTTAAAAGGTCTGCAGTATGCATCAAAGCTGGGATCTCTATTTCACATGATTCCTGACTTCCATGAAACGGTGTGTCTTCTAACATGAAAGTTCTTGAAGGAGTTCTACAGAATCCACAATTTGATACATGTTTTGCATCAGAATTGTGAGGCACCCCGATCTGTCCTTCTTTCGCCGAGTACGCGGAGTAGTTGCTGGGCTTTTTGCCTGCCCAGGGAGCATCATGAAACTGCCTGTGGTGACTGTAGTGATTGTGCAGGAGAAGTTGACAATGCTCACAGCATCAATTCTATCCTTGAACACGCCCAATGCTTTTTGGCACTCAGGGATGCCATCAAGCGCTTGAACTAAGGTCAGCTTGCTCGCTGGGAGGAGCCACAGTTGTATCACCACTTCTGGTGAGTTCTTCAATGGCACGCGCTTGCAGCGATTGCAGTTGATGCTTTAAAGATATTGCACTACCCTTCAGCTCCATGAAGGCTTGCTTCAGCTCCGGCAAGCCCATCCGTGCAGGGGCCGCAGGCGGCATTTTCACCACCTGGGGGCATGGCGAGTGAGAGCGTTGTCGAGCCACGGGCGCAAGCGGCATGGGAAGTGTGCGTGGCGCAGTGCCGAAGACCATCGGAGCCGACCTCGAAAACAGCACCGGCACCGGCACTCGCAGGTTCGGCTGCGATAGTGGCGACGGAGTACGTCCCAGCGACCCCACCGGGCCGTGGTGGCCGTGGTGGCCGTGGTGGCCGTGGTGGCCAACGGTCGCATGGTGCATGGCACGGCGCCTGTCCGGAGACGGTGAGCGGGAGAGCTGTTCTTTGGCGTCCATCTCCCTGGCCTGGGCCTCCAGCACTGCGAGGCGCATGGCATCAGTGCGGTTTTCTGGATACAGTTCCTCGAAGGAAACACGGCGTGCCTTGGGTAAGGCATGGAGTGCAGATTGCACCAAGGGAGGCTGCCATGCTTCATGACGGCCAGAACCATCGATGTAGTCACTCAAGGGCTGCCGCAAAGGGCCATCGACGACTAAGGGCTGGCCCCACCCATTGCTCTCAAGTTTGATTCTCCGTCCTTGTACTTCGTAAATGCCGGAGCCGCACTTTGTAATCTGCACCTCCGGCCGTCGCAACTTAAAGTTTTGCACGGACGCGTCCAGCAGGTCGCTCATGGCTTCGCATAGACAACATGAAGACTGGAATAATAAGGGCTGCGCACAAATGCAAGTCATTACCTTCCACCATCTGCATGGTACCAATTCCTGACATTGTGCCCATGTGTCCAATTGCGTGGTGGTGTCGCTTTAAGAACCGGCCTCACTCGCTTAAAGCCATAGCAGCAACAATGCCTGTTTTCTAGGATCATTATCCTAGACCCGTCAATACCCTGGAAACCTCATCCATTCCATCATGGTCTACGGCTGTTTTCATATGACTCCGAAGACTCAAAACGTGGCCAATCCTTAGTGGCCAATCAGCAGATTTTAACTCCGGAGATTTGAGCAATACGCTGGAACGCCCTGGAAGTTGGAATGCCCTGGCTGAGTCATCCTTTCATCACACGCCTCCACCGAAGGGACCGAAGTCTTCTCCACCTTCTCAGGTGACGTCGGTGACGTTGCATAGGTCCCCTGTGGCAACGAGCGACCTCAGAGGCTTCAGCTTTCCTGACCCAGACACGGCTCAGCCCGGGTATTTAAAATGCCCCGAAAACATATGTTCTGAAAACCATTGCCAACCCATACCCAAGAAAGAAATTTATTGCTGAGTATACCGCATTAGTATTTGTTTTTGTTGAGTGTTGGCAATACCGTGCTCTCGTTGCCTATGCCGCCATGTCTAGCTTTTCTTCGGCACTAGTCCAACCCAAAACATCGCATTGGGCGCTCCCTGACCCGCACCAGCCAAGAGGCCAAATTCGGGCGATAGATTTTCCGCCTGTGGCGGCATTAGCTTGGTCCTCAGAGCGACCTTTTTATGGTACCTAATTACATAGGAACCAACTGTGGGCACAATCCCGAGCTGGCATTGATAAAGGCATCTTGTCTTAGATCATGTATGGAGATGGAAGAGATACGCTCACTTCACAAGCAATAAAAAGATCTGACACATCAATTCCATAACGATAGTCTCCGCCTATTGCAATGTGCTTCAGAAAGTTGCTCAACATGGCGCTGGCCAAAAAAGTCTCAACCCCTTCCAGCCTTGGGCACACCTCAGGACAGGTGAAAGACTTGAATCCAATCTAAGGGCCTGTAAGGGGGATTAAAGATGTTTTGTCTCTCAAAATGATTCACAACTTGGGACCTCCACAATGGACTGCAAATTGCAGGAAACACCCGTATGATATCGTATGATCCAGAAAGGTCCAGAAAGTATTTCTGCTGTTCCTGCAACCGGCGCATCGCAGCGACGCGGCAGGTAAAAAGAGATGAAGGTTGCCTCCTTGTACACTCTCATCACTCTCACAAAGCCATTGGACACCAATCCATCGTTGGATGGGATAAATGTGGAATGGAAATATATGGAAATCCAGAACTGGCAGCATATCCAAAATATCCAAAATCTCCAAAATCACACCATACCTCACAGCTGATTCATAAAAGGTCATCCCTACATCCCATCGGATCAGGTGCCGACTCTTGGACGCTGCCAGCTGCTGGGAAGGCGCCTTGGAGAAAAGGTCAAGTTTTTCCTCAAAGTGGTTAGCCATCCAATATTAAGATATATTAAGGGGATACCATCTGGGATACCCTCTGGGAATTTGACGTAGATATGATATTTTTTTTGAATGCATTGTTGTTTGTCCATTTTGTTCCATGACTTGCGTGTTGAGAACGGAAAAAAATACGATGATTTTCCATAGCAAACTGTTAAATTCCCATCCGGGATCCCCAAAATGACCTGGTGCAGTGTCCTTCGCCCAGCGGCCCTTCGAGCTTCCGCAGGCGCAGGCCGTTTCTCGGTGAGCCTCTGGGCGGCGGAGAGCCGGGAGACGCTGCGGATGGCACCCTTCTGGGCGTGTCCTGGGGCGGAAAAGTTGGAAAATGCCGAGGCGGTTTTTTACACCACGGGAAAAGATCAATGATGTTTTAAGACTTGGTTGTGTTGGGCCTGCAGCTCGGGATGAAGATATGCTGCGATGTTTTCGTGGTGGGTTGCTTCTGGATTCTGCTACTTGCTGAAGTAGCTTGTTGCAGTTGATTTGGCATAAGAAAGGTGGGATACATGGCCAACCAGGAGCTAGTTGTGATATGTTGTGATTACATGGCCAGAGGCTCTCAGCACTGAAAACCAAACTCAGCCAGTGATTCCTTGGATCTGTCTGCCCGCTTCAGCGGGGGCACACTGCTCTTTTTACCTGGCAGGACGGAGGCGGCGGAGGCGGCACCAGGATGACATGTCCCCACAACAAAAACACCGCCATCCCAACGGTGCGCCACCTCCTTGGTTTCTGTGATCGACAGCCAGTGCTTGACCTTGACCACCCATATATCCACTGGTTGGTGTGTAAGAGCCGTGGGGTTGTCTCAATACATCTTGCATCTAGATATGTAGATACTCAATTAGTGTCGATGTCAATGCTTTCATGTGTAACGGATTAAGATCACTTTTATGGGCAACAGCATGCAACAGCTATCCCAAAGATTATGTTTTGGTTCAGCATATCCAATTGGCAACCGCGCTATACATGCAAGCGTTGAAGCATGGGCGCACACATAGTCATATGTCTCTATGATATATATATATATATATATTATATATATATATATATATACATGCATACATATATATATATATATTAATTATATATATTAAACATATGACGTAGACATATAGTACATTCATTTATTCATCTATTTATCATTTATCTATTTAATTATATTTATCTATACACAATTGCTTGTGGTGCTGCATGTGCCACCACCCCAGAACTCCCATGGGCTCCGACTGGCCAACTCCTCGATCACCTGCGAAGAAAGCAACGCCTTAGCTGGCATTGAAAGCGCAAAGGAAGTCAGTCGTTTGTTGTGAAAACACGAACCGCAACAAAGGTGAGATGCAGTAGCTACCGTAACTTTGTATCCTGTACTGGACTGGGAGAGAGAGAGAGAGACAGAGACAGAGACAGAGACAGAGAGACAGACAAAGTACAGATTTGTCTTGTAGTCTGCGAAGTTTTGCGCCTACAACCGTATGCAAGATTATGTTAAGATATGTTAAGATTGTTCATGGACGTTGACAGGCAAGTAATGAACATGGACATCATGGACGCAAAAGAAAACCAAAGGGAATAGTTGAATAGTATCACGGCTCCGGAAGGTCTGCCGCCTACATGTTCGTCGCCAGGGACCCGGACAGTGATATCCAAAGAGTCCAGGGCCATGACTCTACGATCTCTATGGCAGAGCTGAATGAAGGTATTGAATCTGACGGGGCTCATGACTTCCCAGGCCCAGGCTGCCATGCATTTTCTGCCATGTGCTGCTTCGGACCTTAAGTAAGTGTCTCTTAAATGGCTTGCAGCCCTGGAGATTTCCATTGACAACCTGAGATGCATTGAGATTTGTGGGGGTGTTCATTCGAAAATATGGGCTAAAGCCTTGAGAATCCACTATTAGGGATTGCCATGATCATGGTCTTGTATAGCTTGTCGACTTCTGCTGTGTCAAGCTGGAAATGTCGAGGCCCGCATGGTGGAGGCGCGACACACTTGAAAGTAGTCATGAGTCACAAGGAAGCTAATCCGTTCCACTTACAAATAACCACCCCCTAAAAACACAAGAATCCATCTAGGGGACTGAAGTCTAAACTTAAAGTGTGGTGTTCATCAGGGGAAGGGATCAACAACCAGCAACATGGAAAGAGGAAGACACGTGCTGACAGCATCTCTTTTTCGTCGACATCTCAACTGGCAAAGGCCAGACATGGCCAGACGCTGCAGGTCAAGACTCTGACGCGGCTAGCGGGCCCATGAGCACAGCGAGATGGCTAAATGGCGATGCAAATCTGGATGTGGCTCAGGGGGTGTAAAAGGAAGTAAAACTGCCCATGCTTCTGGCATGTTACCAAATTATATATGCATATTTGGGGTCCAAGACATCTGATGGTCTGAAAACGAGGTGGTTCACAGAGGCAACCAACTCAAGTCCCAAACAAGACCTGCTGGCGCGTCTGGGACTCATGCCATCTGCGGCGTGTGCACCAACTCCCCACCAGCAACTTCTATCATGCAGCTGCTTGAACTCGGCGATAGCTAAATAACTCCACGTTAACTTTCCGAATCTGAAGACTAAACAGCAGGAAATCAACTCAGACCGCTCCACCTTTGCACTAACCCTGTCATGTCATCTTATTAGCGCTGCCTAAGATAGAAGTCGTCAAGGCCGTGCAATCAATCGCAGCAGCTTCAAGAGTCGAGCGCCTTCATCAACATGGCGATAAAGCGGATATTCTGAAGCTTTTCACCACGAAGAACCTCAGTTTCAGCCTGTGGAAAACACCAAAAAGTATAAAAACATCCAAGAACAAGCGAGGAAATTCGGAAACAGATCTGAAGGATTGAGCCTGCTAGGGCTAGGGGGTTCTCACAATGCCCAGCATAAAATCATTGGGTCCCATAGAGAACAAGTGCATGATTGCAGAATGGCACGCGTCCATTATCTAAGCTCTAGATGCGGCGTGTGAAATTCGGCCTGCGAAATAACAACGAGTTTGCACCTATGCGTACACCTTTGAAAGCCAAGGCGCAGCTAGTCTTTCTTTCCATTGAGATTCCTCCCAAAAGCAGGACATGCAGAACTTCACATCTCTCGGCCATTTCCAGCCAGATATGTTTCATATTTTTCATATGGGGATGGGTCAAAACCCTGGTACCTAGTGAACCCCAAGTCAGAGCTGGGATTTATGGATGTTCATCCCATTAAAAATGGTATTAATAGGTATTGATCCATAGCCATATTTGTCATCGGTTGGAATCTGACATCCCCAAGTCTGGTCGATTCCGCACTCTTCCTGGTGGATGTTCGCGATGAGTTGCTCTCTGAGCCTTGGCTAACGATCTCCAAACGTTCACCACTTGAAATTTGCTGCCATTGTTGTGGAGCAGTGTCCAATCACAACATGAAAGTATCATGCACATGAGTGATTTGTATATCTGTCTATCTGTCTGTCTGCCTGTCTAGCTAGCTAGCTAGCTACCTACCTACCTACGCTATCTATATCTACATCTATACCTACGTTTTTTTTTTCCTGCCAAACCTCCAGCTTGGTCAATACTAAAGGTCGTAGGCACTAACTAGCTTTGAATTAAAAGATATACACTCCTAAGGCCACGCTCACTTGTGAAAGTATAGAGAACAAGTTTCCAATTAATGCTAAGAGCCTTCACATTGATGATATTTCACAT
>Ga0126342_10004484_pt1 | contig 23890 bp, 21 predicted proteins | sample Cyp1metagenome_FD_92528 | JGI IMG/M metagenome (GOLD analysis project Ga0126342, IMG submission 92528) | Coral microbial communities from Lord Howe Island, Old Settlement Bay, Australia - Cyphastrea 1 metagenome | ecosystem: Host-associated > Invertebrates > Cnidaria > Coral ...
CTGCCGCTCCAAAAACCATGGAGGCAGCTCCTTTGAAGCGTCAACATGATAGTGGGATTCCAAAATACCATGAAACACATGCTCTCAACCAACACGGTTGGCCTCTGAACCATGTACACCTCCCCAAAACATCCAAAAGTTTGCTGCTGGCGCATCCGACCGGACTGGGTACTATTTCAAAACCCCAAAGCCACCAGCCCAACCAACTATCTGAACTGAATGCCTACAAAGAAAAAATGCAAATCCTTCTGGACCCTTCCAATCGAAGTGTCTGACTTTGTGTACAGTAATATCTCCCAGCTCATCCCAGCTCTTCTTTGACGCACTCACCAGCCACCATCCAACTATGTCATCTCCTGCAGCGGCACCACATCCAGCTGCAGCACCGCTGCCCACATCAGCCGCTGCCCGTCGCTGAGGTGTGGCCACGTCAGCGCCTGCTGCGCCAAGGTCCGTAGGCGAGCCATGAAGGCAGTGTCGCGGGCATCTAAGCCTTGGATGGTTGTGGTGGTGGGGGTTGGGGCGGTGAGGCTTGGGGAAGCAGGACTCAGGAAACATGACTTAAATAAATATACTGAACATGATTAGTAAATATACTGAAAATATCTGAGAATTGAGAATGATCAAACCTAGAAGTAAAGCTGTGTTTTTGAATATGAGAACCGCATTCACTTCGGAATCATCTCCGACCAAGTGGGTCGATTCATCTCCAACCAAGATTGGGGCAACTTTGGAGCATTTACTGATGATCTGCTTTAAAGTCAGCTCAACAATACTAGTCAATTGATTGCAGCCCATTTACTTAAATGCTCACTGCAATGTTTGCCCAAACTTGCAAATGCGTCTGTCCCTGTCCCCTTGCTGCCCCAAGGCGTAAATGCAGCCTGGAAGCCTGCGTGCTTCATGGCTCTCATGGCAGGCATTCTGAGACCGCTAGTGCTGGTCCTGGCGAAAAGAAAGGTGCACATGGCCACAGGGTTCCAACGCAACCAAACCACTGGAAGTAGATAGATAGCTCAATAATTACCAGCAAATAGACATACCGGTGCTTGAGGAATCATCTTCCTTCCCTTACCTCACCGCTTTTGAGCTGCATAAATGGATTCATTCATGTCTATATAATTCTTGTGAATAGAATCGGCAAAAATGAAAGCCCAACCAAGCTAATCAAGGTCCTGGTCACGGCACAGGAACCCGATACAAACGCCAGTACATGCTGCAGCGCAGCTGCTATCAGAGCCATCGCCGCCAGGAGAACTGTGCACCGAGCCAGGCGAGGCGAGCTTCGAAACGAGCCTCCATTGATATGAACTCTTCGAAGAGCCATCACCAGCCAGGCTCCATCAGAGGCTTATGTCAAGAAAGGGTTTGAGCCAATGCCCCTAGGAATTGGCCTTTGCCCATATATTTATCATATTTCATCCATTTGTTCGGATTTGGGGTTCAGGGCGGATTGCATTGACACATTGGCTACTTGAATGGGCATGTGGGTTGAATAACCCCTTCCATCTGCCTATGGCATATGGATGCACAATAAAACCTGATTTCACCAGTGAGACTGCTGCCAATTTGTGGTCCATAGCCCCACATAGAAAGTGACCTACTACTTATCCATATCCCCCAAGCCCAATCCAATACTAGAATGCAGTTTCTGGTTTGTTGTGGAGATCTCAGATCTTAGGACAAACCCCAGTACTGTCCACCTCCCCACCTGGATCTCAACCCCAATGCCATCCACATCGAAGAGCATCTTGGCCCACGAAAGCCTCAGGCCCATCAGCACTGGAATGCTGAATGAGACAGTAGCTGAAACTTAGGTCTATGAAACATGAAATGTATGGCAAAGTCTTGAGGAAAAGATTAAAGCCACTGTGGGTCAAAAAACACCTCTCAGCTAATCAGTATTCCCTTGCAAGGTCGTGAACTTCCGCCTTTTTCCATCGTTTCTAGCGCTATGGCATTCAGCCATTCCAAGTAACATCAAGACAAGATCTCGAAACACTTCCAGGCAGACCTCTAGGCTCTAGGCACGTCCCACCACAGCTTCACCCTTTACCTACCAAGCCAAGCAGCTTATGGCCGCAACCTGATCCCCAGTCCAAGACCAGTTCTCCGGGGCGAAAGCGGAGCCAATGACCCACGCTGATCAGCACCTGCAACTGATCTCGGCAATGCGGAGGATTCATATGGGATTCATCAAGAAGCCCTGGGTTGAGAAAAGAAACCAGAGAGTTTGCAATTTTTCAAGCCACAATTTTTGATACATAGTAGGTTGTTTCAGATATGACCCCAGAGAGGAAAACACAAACCGCAAAAATGATGTTCCCATCTTCCACTCATCCAGTCGTTGCTTCCAAGGCCGAGGAACACATTTGTGAACATCGCTCATTGCTTGGTGCCACATGCCTCTTGAGTCTTGGCATTGCAACCTCATCTACTGCCAGCCAAGGAGGGGCCCCGAAAAAAAAAAAAACATGTGGCGGCTGGTGGTGTCACCAAATGCCATTCACTAAGTCAGTATAGATCATAATCCCAGGATATCCCATGTATGCATTAGAAACACTCGAATAACATATGTCATGTTAAAAAAAACATGTCTGAAACCACCGGGCATCAATACCTTCTCCCAAACCACCTTTCCTCCATCACTGTGAGTCCACACGTCTCGCAGGTGAGGAATATCATAATATATAGTGCACACCCAAAAAGTTGGGTGGTTTCAGACTCCTCCAGCTTGGATTTCGCACCCAATTTGACCCTGTCAGGCCCTGTAGAGTCCCAGGGACGAGTTGGCACGGTCCTCGTACTTTCGGATCTTTTTGCCCAGTTGTTCCTCCACTTGCCTCAGCTCTTGGCCATCCAAAACGTGGCCTGAAAAGGTGAGTTTTCGGAGGTTCCACCAGCAATCGACCACCACCAAATATAGCTACCAGTGCACCAAAAAAGGTTGATGACCTCTAGGACTCCTAGGGAAATCAAGGACTTGGAACTTGGGATTGTAAATACCTCATTGTGCAGCTCAGGTGCAACTGATCGACCATGGGGCACTGAATGCTGTCCTCAACATGGTGGCTGTAGGTCGAGGCTTTGGGTACGGTATATGACTCCGACCACGAAACAGCAATGTAACAGGAACACCAAGTCTCTGTGCTTCAGAAGACCTGCAGTTTCCATCACCTTCGCCCTTCACAACATCCTGATCCCCTGCAGGATGGGTTGGGCGTTGTTGGCCAAGAGTCGAAAGCCTTTTGCGTCTCTTCCAAGCGCTTTGCAACAGCGGCCTTGATTCAAGCAGCAAGCTACACACTGATCCGGCTCAAGGTCTGGCTTGAACATTCTGAAAAATGTGAAACACATTCTTGAATCTTAAACTATCTGTAGTCAATGAAGTACGCCTCTACATGTGACCTATGCATACCTATTCTGGCTCAAAATATCGAAAGTCCCCCCCCAAAAAAAAAATACCCCAACCAAACTCCATCATCAACGCAACCTCATCCCTCCCCTCCAGCCAACCAACTTCAAACATCAGCACTCAAAAAAATAATCTCAACTGATCTTAACTGGCTTCACTCAATTCCCCCAAACACTTGGAAGTCAAGGAATGAGCTTCACCCCAACCCATCCACACACCCATCCCCAACCCCATCCCCCACACCCCATCTGCGTCCCTTCCAAGGCGCGTTCTTCCGGAAGGACCTGCAGCGCCTCACAAGCTGGTCATCCGTAAAGACCAGGCCACACAGGCCCGAGTCTTCCGCGTGGACCCGCGGTACATACCTGCCATGACTGGTGGGTGGGGAGTGGATGGTGGGACCACAGATTGGAGTGGAACAAATGGAGTGTTGAGCTACACTTGTATTGCCTCTATGTGTGTTTTTCTTCTTCCGGCCGTGCTCCAATGATTTCTTGACCTTGATTATAACTGAGATTGTGGGACATGTGTTTTTTTCCAACTTGAAACTTGGACTTTTTGAATGCAAATCATGGCACGACAGAATGACACTTAGGGCTTTAGATGATTTATTTATCAAAATACATGTGCACAATCTTGGGCAATGATCAGTTTAGTGAAAACTTGATGGTGCGGACTGCCAGCTTCTCAAAAAGTGGCCCCGCCTGTTGTAGATTCTGTGTGAGTTGTGCTGCTCCGGATTGCCTGCAGTCAAATGCATATCTTTGAAGGCCTAAAGGTGTTGGTTGATGAACAACATGCGGTGAATGGCCAAGGCGGATGGGAACCAGAACATCCCCGCATGGTAGAAAACTGTTGATACGATGTTGCTGCCGCCCTTGAAAATCCCCATTCTGCAGATAGAAAAATGGAGCCGCAAAGCTTCGTTCTTTCAAGCCCAACTGGGACTGGGCCCAAAACCCAGTGCCTATAGCAGATCTGCCAAGGTACACATCAAAAGTCCCAAGGACACCATGTTGGCATAGCGACTATACTGCGATGTGAAAAACGGGAAGGGCGCTAAAGAGGCAACTTTGCCTGGCGATTCACCGCTGAAGTCTGATGGGCATTCTTCATGTTCAAATGTGGGATGCATTGAACTCATTCGCCCTGGCCGCGCCTAGTAGCTCTAACACTTCCGGCACAGGCTCCTTCACCAGGAAATACCTGGACTGCAGAGTTGGGCCCATTTTCAACTGCGAACCTTGGAATTCAACCTCCCCCACATGGAGGTTTTCATGTGAAAATTATAAAATGTTGACTTGTCCAGCAAGCCACGTTTGATGAAACCGGAGACTAAACCAAACAAGGACCCCCCAAAAAAAAAACAGTTTTATCCTCCCACCATCCATCTATCCATCCATCCACCCTGCCGCGCACTGCGCGATGATGATCATGGCACTCAGCAGCCCCGGGGCGCAGCGAAAGCTCTGCACGACCTCGTCCGCGCTGCTGGTGATCTCCTGGGCCAACTTGAAGGCCGTGTCCTCGCCGGTGGGTGGGTTGGGGGAATCAAAAAGGGAGGAAAATCACCAACAAAACTGGGGGATTTGTGATTTTCTGGATTTTATCCACTATAAAAAGCTGATCTAAGGGCAAAACGTGAGATTTTTGGGAAGGAAAAATGGGTTGCGAAGAGTCCATCATGTAATGAACATGTTGGTTGTCACATTCACTGAATCCAATGGGTTGATTCCGAACTCCGTGTTGCTTTCACCCCTCCCAAAGAACAATTAAGTGATTAGGGATCATCATCAAAGGATCCTCCAACTTCGCCCCGTAAGGGTGGAAAATTAAGTTTACAAATTGGAGCCATCCATGCAAATAAAATATGTTATCTTGATCTCTCACGGGGCTGCATATGTGATGCCCTGCATGATTATATAAAGATTCATTGGTTGCACCCATGTGGGCTCATGTTTTTGAATCCCGGCTAATCAATTCTCCAATGCTGAGTGCTCATCACTGGCATTCTCCTGGAAATCCAATTGGCAGGGCTCGTCAGGAACACAGTTTCGACAGGCATCGATGAGAAAGGCCTGGCTGCACGGAGTTGGCGTCCAGGCTGAGGGTAGTCGAATGCCAAGTAGCATAATCCATCGAATGCGGGTCTTGATGATGTAGAATTCGTACACCATCACCACATATCACCATGATACACGATGATGCACCATGATACAACCTAAACCATATGCAACCATACTGCATGACTCCATCTAATTACCACATACAGGGTCTTGAGATGTCTTTGAGGATATCCTATGATAAACCATTGATGATCCATGATGGTTATACCCTCTGATAAACTAACATAACTATGGAACATCACCATTTTTAATGGGAAAACTCACTATAAATGGCCATTTTCAATAGCAAACTGTTACAGTTTACCAGAGGGTACATGTTTAACAGCCCGTTTTGGCGAAAATCGAGTTTGTACATATCCCCCATGCAATTATCATATACCCTGATGGATCTGTCCAAAGCGTCAGTTAGTTGACCAGGTCGGGTACCACTTGATCCACAGCCATAGGTCATCCCTTGATCCAGGGCGGCACCTCCCAGGAGATACCGTGCTCCTCCGGAGGACATCCCACCACACTGAGCCACTCGGCATCGCAGAAGGGGACATCCACCGCGGCCACCTGCCACGGTCATCGGGGAAACTAGGGGACAAACCATGACCCAAAAAAAAATGGTGCAGTAGGGTAGTGGATATGATTTTTTTTATGAATATCACATTAATATATTTATGATCTATATGACTTATATATTTGTTTTTTATGATGTTTAAATGGATTTATGATGTCTGATTGTGATGATGATGCTACATTACCCATCCAAAAAGCGGTGGGTCATTGAAGAAAAATGCAGATTTCATCAGCTCCAATGCCTGGAAGTGGAGTACCCACCACCAGTGGTATCGCCATGGCACAGCCATGGGCCCATGGTCCCACCCAAGATTGTGCGTAACGAATGATGGTTGGGAATGCTGGGATACAGTTGTGGTTCTATAACATAAGTCCTAAGTCCTATAGATCTCTATAGATCTATAGATCCTATAGTTTGTGGTTGCTCCGTTTGGCTCCTTCAGTCGCGTTTTCGCATTTCGGGCTTTCGCTGTTCATTGGAAAAAAACATGCGACTTCCATTTGCGTCAACAGCCTCTGCGGGAGACAAGCCCACATTTTCCAGGTGAAACGCCATGGGGGCAAAGAGTTGTTTGGGTTGCAACGGATGACTGGTGTGGCGACGTGATGGTTCACTTTGCTATCACACAGCTGAAGCCCAGGGATCCGAGTGTGGCCACTGCTTCAACACGGTGCTTACCGAAATCACTAGCTTCAGCAAAAGCAAGTAATGTGGAAAACCCAACAATAAGAACCTATTTGGCATGACAAAGAATAAATCCCACATGGTTAGTTATATAATGGGATTGCTTGTTATACCACATGATGTAAAAGTGTGATTGAATCTCTTCCAAATCATGTCCGTCACCGCAAGATGGTGGTTCTCTGTCAGCGAGGGTTCGTCAAAGTTGCTCCTCTTGAAGCAGCAAATGGCCCAGAGCTGAACCTCCTGATTGCAATTCAACGTTACTAATCCCTTCCCCCCAATATTAAAATAACCCCCTGGACAGGTTAGTGTTGGATCTATTCACTTTGGTGATGGTCAAATCCCAAAAAGTCCTTGGAAAATCCCAAAATCTGATGGTAAAATCAAAAAAAATCCTTGTAAAATCCCAAAATTTGATGGTAAAATCCCAATATTAGTTGGATTAATTCCGTTCCTCCTGCAGCACCCTGCTGCCTCCATCTCCTTGACCGACTCCGTTGTGACATCGCCTCAGAAAGTGGGAGGCTGCAGCGGCTGCAGGGTGATGCCACCCAGGAATGCCCACGGGCAACCAATCAATTAGGACTGCCAAACACTAATATGCTGGGAAAGATGAGCCGGTTGGGTATGTTATCTATTATCACTTACCTATTGGCTGGTTAATATATGTTAATATTGTTGGGGATGACCTCTCTCAATTTATAAACGAACCAATGGGATAAGGACATCTATGCTGTCAAATATGGGAATTATCCACTGGGGTATGAATAAACTCATCTACATCTGCCAGCTATAGTGCTAATGAATTCAAGTACATTTCAAGTGATTCTGTATGAGGCCCCCGTGGTTCTGCATAACAGAGAAGACTGCCAATGGTCCCAATGAATCTTATCTGCTACAGACGCCTTCGACGGAGCCAAATCATGCCCAATGCACATAGTCATGGGCCCTGAACCCGTCGAAATTACAAATGTTTCCAGAAAGTTCACGTAAATTCGATTTATTTCACATGATTTCCGGCTCTTCAACCTTTCTTAATTGGAGGAGGAGAAAAAAAACAACAAAAAATACAGCATCCACCACCCAAAATCCATCGCAACGAGTTGCAGGACTCTTCTTGTGCCAAGCCCTGGAAGGGGATCCAATATTGCATGGGCAAGTGGGATATGGTGGGATAGTGGCTGGGGGATACACCAGTGAAAGCAAGACTTTCACTCAAGGCCTCCAAATCTTTGTATAGTTGTGGGATGTTGTGGGTTCACATTTCAGTGCACTTACTGTACAAGCACTTTTGAACTTTCCAACGCAGTGATGTGACCTGGTGCGACGACAAGGTCCTGCTGGCAGAAATTCCACCAATATACTGTGAACGTTTCCACTGCGCTACAAGTTTTAAAAAACATGGGCCGTGAGACTGTTTCACTCTTGAATTCAAACTTTCATGGGCCATTGACACGTTGACCATGCTCACAAACCAAAAAACATATTTGGATGGGGAGCAACTCTTACCCATACATCCCATACCCATTATGTTTCCAAACCTGACTTCTGCTAATCCGCCTCTGTGGCCAGTGGCGGCCCGCAGCGCTGCAGTTGGAGCTTCGCGGTGTCGTGGTGGAAATCCACTGCGGTGCCTTGAATCATGGACGTACCACGTAAGGCCCCCGAAAAAGATGGAAAAGTTGACGTCATCTTGGTATGGGTTGGAGACGATTTGGATGTTTCACTGTACTGGATCTTTTTGGGGTCCCCTGTAGGAAATATAGTTTTTGGGCACGGTCTTTGTATGTCTTCATCGGACGGCACCTGAGCCCTGTAAACAAAGAGAAACTTGGACAAAATACTTTATTGATCAAACACGTTGTCATTCCTTTACACTTTTGCAATTAAACATCTTCAATGGCAAGAATGTTTTAGTTGTGCACGCATGTCACCGTCGTCTTTGCCTACTAAGGCCAATTGAAGCTTCTTACCATGCTGAATGGTGCAGTGGAATCAAAGAACTTTTCTCATCACTTGTGGTGCACACTCCACTCCTCCGAACCCATAATTTGAGCACAATAAGACATGCAAAGCAAGTTCATCCCTACTAGCCACTGAATACCTGATTTCATGCCTGACTTTCAATCAGGGATGATTCCTCAAGTCGGCAATTGGCAAAGACTAACGAGACATACGCTGAGTTATTAGCACATGAGATCCAGCATATCTATGTACAAATTCAACCCAGTTATGCTACAACATATTGCATTATTCTACAACATATTGCATTATTCTACAACATATTGCGTTATTCTACAACATATTGCATTATTCTACAACATAGTACTTCATGACTTGTGGAAGCTCCCCCCACTAACAACGGTTTCTTCATCTATATCTATAGGGTTTCACCTTCATACATACACCCCCTGGTAAAACGTGGCATAACATGGAAAAGTCGCCATTCAGTTCAATGATGTTCCCATTAAACATCTTAAACCCTCCAATCGATAGAGAATTTCCCAGCCGAACACCATGGCATACCATGGCCATCCCCAGCAAGATGCACTCAGTGGAGAACTGCACCTCGACGTCCGGATATTTCTCTCGAAGCTCCTCCACTCTTCGGCGGGCGATGTGCAGATGGTACATCCAGATTTCTGGCACAAGATCCCTGGGATGGTCAACCGAATGAAAAAAAACATAGCTCATCATGGCTGATCTTAATTAATATACAAAAATATACAAAAATCAGAATAGTTTATGGATCTGAGCATTGGTCAGAATGCCAAATGCTGCCCCTTTCTGCTGGATTTTATCTGGTGGAATACTCCCTGAAGCTCCCTGAAGTTCCAGTAACATCACCATGTTTCATAATCAACTTGAGCCACTGCTGAAGATCCAAAACATATATAGTCTATATAGTGTTGAAAACCCCTGCTGTGCAGGAGAAAAAGAAGCATCGCAAAAAACACCAATTGTTTTGGACAAGTCAGCTACCAAACCACAGGAGTCCTGATAGAGACAGCTCGACAACCTGTCTCTGGCAATCACTTTGGTCATGAAGCGGCGGTTGTTCATAGTGATCTGAGCCAGTCAAATGGTTCAAAGGGTTGCGACATCAATGGGCAGCATAAAAAGATCAAACATCTGGTCATTCTTGGGTGTTCTGAGTGGAATGCACAGGAAAAAATATACCAACCCTTAGCCACAACTATATCATAGTAAGACATCACTCACATCTGCCACACAAAAACCACAATGCCGTGCTCCCCCAGTTGTCATGTCGCCCCTGTAAAGCCACTAGTGCGCATCCATCCATACTCGTCGAACAAATGCCATTTGGGTGGTATTTTACCTATAAAACCTTCCCATTCTCAGCTGCACCAACACATCCCATTACTAAATCCACTATAAATCCCATATATCCCATATATATATATATCCGCATCAACAATGGTTGGTTAATTCCCCCATATGAACTATCCCCACTTGCAACTGGTTAGTAACTGGGCGTTAGTTCAGCCACTTACATGTATGAGATAACCCCAGAAATCCAGGGCTATTAACCCAGTTACGATTCATGGGATGATCCTCCAAATAGTTGCTTGATTAAAACAATGTCCTTTTATCATTTGGAGGATCATTTGTGAATTATGTCGCATTTAATTTAATATTTGTCCGGGTATTTATGAGATGATCCTCCACTGTATACATAAAACATCATAAAACAATGTCCTGTATCAGTTATGGTGATTTATGTGATCATTTGGGTGGCATTTGCCTAACTTTTCCCTATCAATCACCGTATTCTTTGTTGGTTACATCAACCAAGGTTGGTCTGAATTCTAATCCACTAACCTGACAATAGCTCTTATCATCTGGCCATTTTGGGATAGTTATACCTCTTACTACCTCTGGAAAAATTTTCATAGCTATGGAAAATCACTGTTTTCAATAGCTAAATCAACTCTAAAACTTCAATTTCCCTTCAGCTAAGTGTTAAATTACCAGAGGGTAACCAATGGTATCCAATGGTTATATCTCCAATTTCATGTCAATGGAATTTTCAGGAACCTAAAATGGAGGTACTGTACCATATAAGGCAATATTTTGTGGGGATATTCCCTTACATAGCCCTCAAAAATAGGCCTTATGGTAGGTACCTCCAATTTAGGTTCCTGGAATGGCCATTGATCATGGGTAAATCACCATTTCTAATGGGTAAATAGCGGTCCTCCATCCCATCCCAGGCCGCACCTTGGGTTCGCCCTCGCTGGACCAATCCTTGCGTCCCACCACGGTGCGGCTGAAGCGCTCCACCACCTCCATGGCGCCGAAGCGCAGCAACGCACGCTGACCGCGACCTGGTGGCTATGGGAATCATCTTGGATTTATGTGGGATTTTGAGAGGGATTTATTGGATTCATATGGAATTTATAGGATTTATGTGGGATTTAAATAGGGATTTTAATAGGGATTTTGAGAGGGATTTATAGGATTTATGTGGGATTTATATAGGATTTATGTGGGATTTAAATAGGGATTTTAATAGGGATTTATAGGATTTATGTGGGATTTATATAGGATTTATGTGGGATTTATGTGGGATTTATTATCCATACATGGAATCATCTTGGATTTATGGATCATGGATTTGTTGTTGGGATTTCACTCACTCTCTCTCCATCATGCATATATTGATGTGTAGAACACATACTTGTTTAACAAAAATGATCAACATCTTCGTCAAATTATGGGTATACCATTGGATTTCTTCCGAATTTCCCGGAACTTTTTTTCCCTTCCGTGTCACCTCCGAGGCCCAGGTTGTAGGAGCGATCAGGATCGCCCCAAACTTCTTCCTCCGGCCCAGGGGGTTGAGGCAGGCGATCCAGCACACGCACCTGGGACGTTTCCCTCAAGGTCTTATGGTTACTCGGGAACTGTACGGGGTGGGCGAGAAAAAAAAGTTGGGGTGGTCAATGGTGGGGTCATTCGCTATAATTACTATACATAGATAATGAAATATATTAAATCGAAATGATTGTTTGTTTGGGGTCACCGTGGTCTATTCTGCAAAAGCCTAGATTAAGGAAGAAAACAAGGCAGAAATCAACTAGAATTTGGTTCTGCATTGCATTCAGCTTTGCATCCTTACACTATTTATCCCAGTTCACCGTGGGCAACTTGAAAAGGCACCACAAGTAGGATCGGACAAAACACAATATGTCTTCATCACCCCCATCGTGAAGTATCTGTTAACCAGTCGATCCCAGTCGATGCCACCAAAACTGCAACTTCCCCCAAGGCCAATGTAGCAAAAAAGTGATTCACAAACATCGATAAGCTATCGTAAACTATCAATAAACTATACCAACCATGTGACCATGTGCATCCATTTGCCAACCATTTGCCAACCATTTGCCAACCATTTGCCAAGGTGTTCCCCCTAGGATCTGCCCTGACCACCTCGCCTTGCGATAGCCGCGCCGGGCCAGCGCCAGAGCCGTCAGCAAACCCACAGGGCCCGCACCCACCACGGCCACGGAGATGTCCTAAGGCCCGAGGAGGGAAGATCAACCATGAAAAGCGGTGGATTAACCATCAACATTCACTATCATTGGATTCACTATCATTAAATAGTTGCAAAATGGTTGGAAAATGATGGTGTGTGTGTGTATTTAATGATAGTGGTTGCAAAATGGTTGGATTCACTATCATTAAATACACACCATCAACTATCATCAAGATCACAAGAATGCAAGCATGGTGGTTGCAAAATGGTTGGATTCACTATTATTCAACACACACACATATTATATATTTATACATATATATATATAAACCAGGATTAGATTGGATGTATCATGATTTAATGGGATGTTTGTCGGATTTAATAGGACTGCATGATTTGATGGGGAGTATCAATGGATTGATTTAAGGGAAAATCTGAACACCCCAAGCCTCTGATTAGATGGACCATGGGACCCATGGGATTGGCCCAGTGGTTCGTAACTGGGTTAAGAAATACCTTAAATACCACAATCCCAATTACTCCAATCATGTACAAAGTATAGTTAACTAATTATCTAATTACCAGCTAATTAGTTAACTAACTCCATGGCCCATCAAAGTGCAACTTGGACCCCAAGCGTCATGTCTTCCGTGGTCGGCCCCATCCGCCCGCGGCACGCGCGCAGCGCGCGGGGCAGGGAAAAGCGGGCGCTCTGGGCGCCTTCCGAAGCCCACGGGGATGGCTGGCTGCTGCGGGCCACAGGGAGCCAAGGCCATGGTGAAGCTGTTCGGGGTAAGAAATTGCGAGAAGGAATATCTTGAAATCTCTTGAATATCTTGAAGAATATGCTTAAGTATAGGCTTAGCTATAGGGAGGTTGTTGTTTTTTTCACGGGTTGAAGCAAGCATGTTCATGCAGTGGTGACCCTGTCAAAGGAACATCACCTGATAGCCGGTGAAACATGCTGGATTGAAGTTGATGGCCCCATGGAAGGTGTGGTTTTGTGTTTAGCGAGTAGGTCAGGCCATCCTTTAAATATCTTGGTGAAGGATGATGCAAAGAATCGGTTCGATCCGGCTTATTCATGATGCGTTCAAGTTGAATCCTGCATCACAGAAACAGAATATGGGACCAATGCCTAACTGCAAAATGGATGATGTGAGGAACCTGAATGAGCTGATCAATTGGATTTTCATATATTCAAAATTGACTGCGAGCCAAAAACAGCGACAGTGCGGTGCTTCCATGGCTATAATATACGAGTGGTTACACCTTTTCAAGGAGGTTTGCATTATTCAGGTGCTTCAGGGCCCGAACGATAGCGAATTTGAATCATGTCATAATGTGGTTTGGATTTTTTTTCTGGGATATAACTATGGCTGATGGGTTTATAAGCTATATTGAGCTGGGGTTCCTCACCTTGTATACATTAGTTCCATGACATTCTTTTCTCTCTCTCTCTCTATCTCCAACTTGCTGCCTGGCAGCGATTGATCTTCACCTTCTGCAGTCAAGCCTACTCTATGACCTGCGGACAGTCAGTTGGTGAAAGAATGTGAAAGGCACAGTGCACCCATGGAATCCAGCATGGAAACCCACAACATATCCAAACCTGTTGTGACATAAACATTACAAACAAAATGGTTCTGGAAGATTTGGAAGATAGTCCTTGCAGAAAGTTTGCAATTTTCTTCATGCCATGCTCTTTATTGGGTTTCAAAAAGCTAATGCTCAACCCTTTGAGGTTCATCATGGTTCATCGCCCGTCATGCTGAGCCCACTTCTGCCTCAGGCAAGTTGATGGCCGTGGCCCAACCGTCGACAAAGCTCTACCTGGGAGGTTATGGGAGCCATCCCAGCTGTTCTGGTTGGTGGTTGACCTACCCCTCTGAAAAATATGAAAGTCAGTTGGGATGATTATTCCCAAAAAATGGGAAAAAATGTTCCAAACCACCAATGTTGCAATGCCAGCCCCAATGTCTGGAAAAACAGAAAGAGATTCTAGCATGGAATCTGAAGAAATCTGCGCCTGGATGGTTTCAAGTGACTGAGATGTTTGAGCACCTGGACTCCCAAAGGCATCACATGACATCCCTGTGGCAAGCAGCTTGCCTCCCTATACCCTCTCATTTGTGATGGAAACAGGTCCCAGGTGAAAGCCTAGATCTTGGACATATATAATTACATAAAGAATATTGAATAATTAATAATGAAACAGTTGTATACCTTTAATTATTTCAATCACACCCTGGGTAGTAACCACTTGGTTGAACCCGTTTCCTGGATCATCCAGTTGCGTTTGCGCAACCTCTTTTTCTCACTGCGACGACCCGCGGCCCGTGCCATCTGAAATCTGCACGACATGTTCGTGTCGCCTAGCGTCCTACCGTGGTATTGGTGGCATCTCATACTTCCAGAGTCGTGCCAGGTTGGATTTTGCTCACGATTTCTGCGGAAGAGCTAAGTTTTTTATGTGTAGACTTAGCTAAGAAAGGCACATCTGCCTGCCATTGCCTAAATTTGTTGGTGGTAGCTAACACCAGGCCATGATATCTGTGCAAAATAAAGTCATGACAAGTTCTGAGACCTTGCTACTATAGCTACGTACCACAAATTAACGTGCATACTGTATATCGTGCATATGATTGACATAGTGCCATGAAATTAGTAAATGATACCATAATTCATTGGGTAGTTAAATCATGTTAAATCCAACTTATCCAACGATTTTCAAGCATAACTATTGCATACAATCACTTCGAGAATCCCTTCAAATCATCTTCATCAATCGAAACATCAATCTTCATCCAAAAATCCATCCTTAAATATTCTAAATCCAACCTGCCATTCTGCATTCACCCCTTCCGGCAGTTTCCCACCAGCCATTCCATGCCTTCCTGTAGACCTTCGCCCGTCTTCGCGCTACAGGCCTGGATCTGCCATACGCGATCCCCGATGAAGTCCAGTTCCAGGGCCGCCGAAACGTCCTCCGCGCCCGCGGCGCTCATCAGGTCCTGAGCGACCCAAGGAGATCAGAAAACAAAACCACCAAAAAAAAGGGAACAGTGAAACATATCCTACTGAAATGGCGATGCTTATACAACATATCTATAACTTGATCATACTTGATCTATCTTTTTGGGAAGCTCCAAGAGAAGTAGGAGTTATAGTATCAGCAAAAATGAGAAGATTTAACTGAGAAGAATTGGGATTTATATAATAATTATATAATATATATATATATATATTATATGGATTTATCATGATTTACTTTTTGGCTGCTGCATGCTACTGCTAAACTTTCCCAATGACTTTCGTGACTGATCTATCAGTCTACATGAGTGCGTCTCCTTGCCCTTTGTTGCCATGTTTGCTGCCCGGAAACAAACAGAAACAAAAAACAACAATGCAAAATGCTGGATGGACAATATGTGAACATATAATATCATATAATGTGTTGAAGCAATCATGGGGAAAATGATGATCACCATTAATCAAATGAATCAACAAAACATGGCTTCATATGGTTTCCAAATCCAGCACGAGAGTCTTGTTTGTTGGCAAAGACCTGAGCTGCAGTTTGGCTTGCCAAGTGGAAATTCATTTCGGTGTGACCACATGTGCCCCCAACCGCAAACTGCAAGAAAACATGACGTAAATGGAACATGTAAGGAAAAGTTTATTGAAATATGGAACATATTTTGTATTGCACATAAAATTTATAATCAACTGAGAACAATGTAAGGACATTTTTTTTATTGCTACAAATAACAAATGGTCTGCCCATGTATGCACAAAAGGTTCTCTTCCATCTACCCAGAAAGTCTCCACCAATTGGTGGCCCAGTGACATGAGTACGAGTACTGAGCAGATCCCCAATCTCCGTCATTCTCCATCTTCAATATGCAAATCCATGCATCACTGTGCGACCACACAATTTCCTAGAAAAAGCTCATAGATTCACAAATGTCCACCTAAGTATGTCCATATATTTCCATAGATTTCCATTAATATTTCCCTCCCCTACCACCAACCCTACCCAACCCCAAGCACCATCAACCACCATCCTCCCAGCCATGGCACCAGCGTGGGAATTCCCGCCAACTTCTCCTCCGCCAGCAGTTGCTTCAGCTCCCGCGAGCTCTCCTCCAGGCGTCGCGTGTCCGAGGAGTCCACCACGTAGACCAGGCCCTGCCATTTCAAGCGTCCAGGTACCCTCTGGTAATTTAACGTAGCTATTGAAAATGGTGATTTAATGGTGATTTAATGGTGATTTTCATGGTTTAACAATGGGTTAACATTGGCGAATAATGGGATGATATGGGATTTACCCTCTGGTAATTTAACAGTTTGCTATTGAAAATGGCCATAGAAATAGTAGATGTTCCCATGAAAAATGGTGGATTTTTCCATAGTTTTTTGTATGTTTACCAGAGGGTAAGGGCGGGCATCTCTATGAATTGGGCATCCAAAATACATGGCTTTGCCAGTACATGCCAGTACAAGTGACCTAAATTTAAGTGGCCTTGTGTCATGGTCCAGTTACCCATGTTTTGTGAGCTCCAAGATTCGGAGCTCAAACAGCAGCACCAAATCTATGTCCCAGGAGCATCGGTGTTCTCAAAGTAGTTGCTCCAATAGGGCCGGATGGCTTCCTGCCCTCCGATGTCCCACACGTTCCTTACAGCCATGGCAGGGCCAAGAGTTGAGAGCTACCCTCTGGTTATTTCAATGTGGCTATGGAAAATCATCATTTTCAATAGGAAATTTCATAATCATAAATAATCATCTATAAATAGGCCATTTTCCATAGCCATGTCAAATACCCATAGCTAGGGTATATGAAAGACATCTTAAACACCTTGACACATGGCACCGCTGTGGGCAAAATCTCAGCTTTGTGTGTATGGTTTGCCTACTCCAGGTGGGCCATACATCCATCCTGACTAAGATGTGGTGGCAAGCCCACCATTTCTAGATCATTTTCTGAACGGGATGGCCCCATGGGTTTTCCCATCTTTTCGCATGGTTGACGTCAGCACATCATGTGGAAACATCATGAAACATCAACTTCAAACGAGTTTCAACTTGAAGCCATCCTGCATGATGCTCTTGATGTTGAAGCCCTGTGTAGGCATGGTATGGGAGATATCTTCCGAGGTCATGGTCTTGAGGATGGTGGTCTTCCCCGCGTTGTCCAGGCCCAAGATCAGGATCCGGGCTTCCATGTCATCCTGTCGAAGCCGTTGAGATGACCATGGTGAGCACGTATGCATAACCCGTAGAGATGAATCCATGCATCATATGGCAATCATATGGTATATGATCACCCGTTTGTTCATATATGTTCACATATGTATATATATATAACAACAATAATAATATAGTAATAATAATAGTAATAAAAATAATAATAATTACATGTCTGGTCATTTGTGTGCGTGTGTGTGTATGTATTTGTTCATTTGTGTTCAACAAAAGTGCAAAATAAATATTGCAATATACTGTATATATATATGTACATAATAATTGTATATACATAAATGCACATACAGTAAACCCACAAAACGTCACGCAACTGGAACATTTGAAATGATACTTTTTGAATATATATAGTGATAAGTGACCTATTGAACAACAAGTGTTAAACTTCAGTCTGAAAATCTAGCAGAAAAAATGGTATAACATCCTCCTTCATCAAACTCACCACTGCAGCAGGTGAAACTCCAGCATCCCCAAGTCCCAGTCCTTCTTCATCTTTTTGAGCAAGCCAAGCAGCCCCATGTCTGCAGAGTCTAGAGGAAGGCTCGGGAATGGCCAGGGGGCAAGCTGCGGTGGCGCACGTTTCGCGCCAGTGTCGCGCCAAATTTCGCGCACAGTGCTGAAGAGTTTGAGCCCGTGCCGGCAACATGATTCGGACAAGGTCTATATGTAGATAGAAAAGGATGGAAACCTGGAGACTTTGAATTGAAGTTGAGATCATCTAACATATTCCATTCTAGAAATGCTGTTGTCATCCTTATATCCTTTAACTTTATCTTGCTTACTTGTTTACTTACTTCCTTGCTTACTTATCTATTTATTATATAATTAATTCTATTTATCCATCCGTCCATCCATCCATCAATCCATCTAGGTTCGTATGAAACGCTTGACTCATGAAACCGCTAATATAGTCATCCTTTCAGAAGTCCTCCTGGCTGAAGGTTCATCTGCCAATCATCACTATCTCCCACAGCTGAGTTTCCGACATTCTCAGCTTCTGGATGGGCCTTCACGGGGTTCGTCAGTGGCACATGTATGCACATGTTGGAGGGCATTTCAGTGTAAAATGAAATTGATCATGATGGTGATGATGGTGATATGAGCCCCAACACAAATAATGACTGACGACCAGAACGAAAAACAATATCAGAATCAAAGGATGTAATGTAATGTGTGTGTATGTGTATGTGTCTGTGTGTTGCAACTGCCCCTTCAACATATCCTCCACACCCTAGAGTCCCTAGAGCTTACTCCAATAATAGAGAGGGGCCCCCAAATGGCAGAGTCTGGCAGAGTCTTTCATCATCGTTGATCTTTCTTTGGGGTCCCATTCCAGCAACCTACTTCTCACACCCTTAGAAGCCCCCTGCCACAACTTTTTCGAACCTTCCGGAGAAATTAGATCAAAAATACAGACCATCCAGTGGAGTGCAAACTCCGCCTCCCTGGCTGGTGGTTCCAAACATCTAACATCAACAAAACATCAATCAAAGGGGTGGTCCTTCCACCTGCTTCTTTTTTTCCTTGAACTTGATCCATAATTTAAAAAAAAACGCAAAATGTTGAAGCAATGTCTGAAAGCACCAAGCCAGATCTGAGAAATTCTGAGGTCTGTTGATTTCCGTGAAACAAAAAAAAAGAACTCCCCGCACTTCACAGCCGGCCGGGCGTTCTCACGCCGGCAGCTCCTGACGGGTGGCCGGGCCGAACTGATCGTAGGACACTGGGACCTCTGGGACGTCGCCGGAGTCCAATTCCTTCATGAAATCCGAAGCCACTGAGTCCTGGCTGCTTTGGGGGCCACTGGTTGGAATTTTCTATGATATCTATGTGAAGAATTTGGAATGATGATCTGATCAATGACATGTATTTTTTGGGGGGTGGGGTGAAATCAAGATTAATGGATCCTACTCATACCAAAATGCCAGAATGCTATAGCATAGGGTGTATAAGGTGTACCGCACTGACACCGAAGGCATGCCCCAGAGCCATCAGGTGCCGCACCTCGTTGTCCATGACGCCTAGGCCCGGTCCGGCGGCGCCCTTCTTGTCCGCGCTTTCGATGGCGTTCGCCGCCGCGGAGATCTCACAGATCTCCGCAGTGATGGCGGCCTGACGCTTCCTTGGAGATTGCTGGCTGGACCTTTTTTTGTGGGGAGGTTGGTTCAGTACTAAGTGGATGTAGTTTTAGGACATTTGTACTGGAAAGAGTCAGTACTGAAACTAATTATAATATGGGATCCCAACAAAAATGTGGGTCATGGTTCCAGCTTCGGGAATGAACATGCAAACAGTTGAAGCCCACCAGGCTCCGCAAAGAGGTTCATCCTGGGATTTCATCCCTGGGGTGGTGCCAAGGAAAAATTGCAAGAAACTCATACCATGGCGAAGTCAGGGACCCCAAGCCCTTGGCCAAGAACAATGCAAGCAATACTGTGACTAAAACAAATACCCCTTGGTTATTTAACATAGCCATGGGAAATGGCCCATTTATAGATGGTTTACCTATTGAAAATTGTGATTTTCCATGGCTATGTTAAATAACCAGATGGTACCGCAAACATCAAGAAACCATGGTATTGACTGTGAAGTTTCCCTTCAACCAAGCTTTGTAACCCAGAACTGCTTGAATATCTTCGGATGGGCCACAGCCAGCACAGCTCAAACTGGAATTCCTACGTCCAATAAACCGTCTTGGTCTTGATGAATCTGGTGTTCTCTCTCTCTCTCTCTCTGATATCACGAGAATATTGGTCCTATCTTGGCACACCCATCACCCATCTGTATCCAATTGGTTGGTTCCTCCACTCGCGAACCCAGCGTCTTGTTGTAGAGGAGCAGCAGCTTCTTCTGCAGCCTCAGATCACAGCTGCGGGCATCGAGAAGCTGCAGCCTTTCTCAGTAACACTCCTATGGGAAAACGTGCGGGATACAAAACATGCACCGATCACTAGAATCATCAAGCCATTTAGAATCATTTAGAATCATTTAATATCACTTTGAACCCCACAAGTTCTCCCAATTCCCCAGCTCCACCCCGGGGGTCGCCCCAACCCAACGTGCCACGCGCCCCGGGCATCCCCGGGTTCCGGGGGTCGCCGGTGCCACGGCACTCCTTGGCGTTGTCCGTGGCCGCCTTCATGGCCGACATCCGCGAGGAGAGCTCCGAGGCTTGGGCATCGAAGAGCAGGGACAGCAGCTGGGAATTCAGGTACAACGGCCTCGGAGATGGAAAATCAATGGACTCCTGTGGGGGATATATAGGAAATATATAGGGAATACAAGGGGCATATATGGAAAATAAAAAAGGCAAATCTTGTGGATTTCATGACTTCAAAACAGCCAAGGCATGGCGAATGGCTATTCTTGGATCACCTGCACCAAAAAATAAATGTTTAGTCTGTCCACTATTTTCATCTATGTCTGGAATGTCAAATTTATGCCCCCCCGGAACAAAAATGCAATACCAACCAAAAGGTTGGCCCGAAAGAAAACCTTGGATTGACGAGGGGTGCTAGTTCCTCGGTTGGTTTGGGAGGGAAGACACTAAAAATCATGACTTTGGTTTAGCATCCATGAGCCCAAATCTGGGATTGAACGGATGGCTAGCATCTCACAGGACATTCAATAAACCTTTCAAATCTGAAGCGCAAGGCTCCCGCAAGGATCATTGATGATGATGATGATGATGATGATGAGGAGGAGGAGGCGAAATTTCAGTTCAGACATCAAATATAAAAAACAATCCATTCCAATGCAAGCATTACCTACATATCCAAAAATTATCAAAAATGAAATAAGTGCATAACAAACCAGCAACTCATATGCGGAAGTGACCAGCAACCCACCTTAAACATGTACCACATCCACCTGGATGGGTCTATCTATATGCATGCTTTGAGGGAGTTTCTGATGCTCAAACGCAAGCCAGCAACAACATCGCGTTCAGCAGAACTTGAGGAGGCCTGAGCCATCAGCGGGATTGTGATCCTATTCGCCTATTCACCACTATTTGGGTTGAGAGGGATGTTCAATATCCTGTGCTTCTGCAGTGTGAAGTTGTTGGCTGATCTTGCGCTGAAGCACAAGTGGCTTTCTTCAGGTCTCAAGTTCCCAATGAACGTCTGTCAATCACTGATGCTCTTGGAAGGAGCCATCGGCATTTCGGATACAACCACTGGAAATCATGGAAATGAGCATGGGATCGCCAAGGACAAGCAATTGATTGGATAGATCTTGCAAATGGATCAAAGTCGGTTAATCCAAAACCAAGTGGCTGGTCAAAAATCACATCTGCCTGCGTAAGTCCAGAGCTTCAAACGACCCCCCAGGCGTTTCCCAACCCTATCTATTAAAAGGGGAAAGTGGTCCAGAAACAAATCACATGTTCGGTGCATTCGGTACAAATCAGTGTTTGTTGTTGCTTGTCTTTGCGCTGTTAGTGGCACAAGCAATAAGTCATAAGGTTGCAGATATAAGCTGTTAAAAGTTTCCACCTAATACATCTTAGTTGAACTAGATAGTTGAACTAGAGATCCTAAACAGTTGAGACTTCCGGCGTGTGGAAAACTACGTGCACTTCAGGCGGCCAGCCTCAATCTCCTTGGCTTTGGCTGCCTTCACCTTCTCTTTCTCCACCTTGCTGCACAAAAAAGGTATAGAAACGGCCAAAGGTGGGTCCATTGGTAGCAACTAGGGACATAGAACCAGCACAGGGAGGAAGTCCTGACTGATAAATACTATACTGGCATGTGTGTATGACATTGTATGACTGTATGACCTTTCGGCGAAATATATCATCAGAATCATCAGAGCAAAAGTGGATCAGTGGATGTGAGCATGGGTCAGAATTGGGTACCTCAAAATCCGATGCTTTACTACTACAATAGTTACCAAATATGAACCACATGTAACTTTCCCACATTACATCTCTCTCCCCTCTTTTCATCCCTATCAGGTCTCCCACATATATTTTCCCACATTTCCCCATTGAAAGTTGTCATTTTCCAGCCAGCCATGTCTAAAATTGCCAGAGGATACCACCCCCCCAACAAAAAAAGGAGATACTCCCCACCTGGTGGGTCTTCCACATAATTTCTTAATAACATGTGATAAACATCTCTTGTCAATGGAAGTATAATTCATTTCATTCCGCAGAAAAGGGAGTCCTTGTGCTGACATGTGAGAATTCAACTATGGAAGTATCCCAATGGAGAAGAATCTGGTTGGTGGTATACCTACCCCTCAGTTGGGATGATTATATATTCCCAATATATGGATTTTTTTAAAGCCATGTTCAATGTTCCAAACCACCAACCAGACCATCACAGGTGGGAGCTCCCCACCTTCAACTTGCCCCCCTCCGTGGTGAGTTTGAAGGTCTCATCCTCCGGATCCTCCATCCCGGTGGGGGACAACGGCAGCAGGGTGCGGATGGTGGGCTCGTTGTTGATCAGGTTGATGAACCTGGCCCAGGGGGACCCCGAAAAAAGGGGAACCCTTTTAGGGGAATTTGCGGGGATGTCCTGGACATTTCTGAATGCCCATCATAAAGTAGGAGAAATGATGAAAAGATATGAAAAGGATGGAAAAATGTGAGAGGCAAACCATGAATAACTGGGAATTTCATGGAACTTCATGGGGTTAAACACGGCCGAAACACTATCAGCCAGAAGGAGTCGGATGCCATTGGCACTCTCATCTTGTGACACTCGCCAGAAAGGACTCAAAACCAAAATGTGGGCAAAAAAATGGAAAATATACTGTAAAAAGTAACTTAACACATATCCTCTGGTAATCTGACATAGCTATTGAACAAATCATTCCCCATAGGATCCATGGTGCGGGTATATATGCTAACATTTGGGGTATATTGATGGTAAATGTCACCATATATAGCAGCACCATGGATCCTATGGGTTCTATTAGGGTTTAAAGCATTTATACATGTTCCATAGCTATTTTCAAATTACCAGAGGGTAAAACCTGATCTCTTCCTAGATTTGATGAAGATATGTCTTCTGGACCTCTACCCGACTCTACCCAGTTCTACTGACTATACATATTCGGCTATTGCCCAAACCTTCCAGGTACCTCTGAGAAAAGTAACCAGGGTGATTTTACCTAAAATGATGTTGGGGTTGCTTACCTATCTGACAGGTAACTGGAAGATCTGGAAGATAAGGACAATAAGATCATATAAATCACCCAATCCCAGCCTGGAATAGGCGATCTCGATCTTGTCCACCTCGCCCGAGAGGAAGTAGTTCTCAATGGTCTCCGCGATGGCTGTGGAGTCTTTGGCCTTGATGGTGTCTGGCATGGCCCAGAACTCC
>Ga0126342_10004485_pt1:0-22500 | contig 23890 bp, 21 predicted proteins | sample Cyp1metagenome_FD_92528 | JGI IMG/M metagenome (GOLD analysis project Ga0126342, IMG submission 92528) | Coral microbial communities from Lord Howe Island, Old Settlement Bay, Australia - Cyphastrea 1 metagenome | ecosystem: Host-associated > Invertebrates > Cnidaria > Coral ...
CTAATAGTGATCAGCTACGTGATCTCATAAGAAAACAGGTTACATATCCAAACTCCAGAGTTCCTATGCGTTCTTGCTAAAGGCACGACTTTTGCGAAACACACTTCCCCAAGGCACAACGATCTTTTCCTAAAACAGGTACGACTTTGTCAGATGCCTGTATCAGCAAAATAGCACCCAAAAAGGCGACTTTGAGTCTGAACATTCTATTTTTTTGGGGTTATTCCTCTTAGATATTAACTAATTTTGGAATTTGAACATGTTATTTGGTGTTGTTTGCTGTTTGACATGACTCTTGCGCGTCAGGAAAAATAAACCTAAAAAACCGTGTTGGGGTCTGAACATGCTATTTTGGGGTTATTTCATTTTCCCCAAACCTCCCGGCAGGAGCTGCAGAATAATTATGACACTTGAAGCCAAAGTAACTCTTTCGGATGTTATTTCATTTTCCCCAAACCTTCCGGCAGCAGCCGCAGAATAACCCCAAAACAGACACTTGGGAGCCAAAGTAGCCGCTTCGGGGGTTAATTATGTCATTTTCTCCGAACCTCCCGGCAGAAGCCGCAAAATAACACCAAGACAGGCACTTGGCAGCCAAAGTAAACGTTTCAGAGGTTATGTCATTTTCCAAGACAAAGCGCACGAACGCTTTTGCTGGAACTCTTTTCGGTAAGGCACACATTTAGTTTTGCAGTTTGTAGAAATAAAATCTCAATGGAAACCTTGCGGTTCTTCCAATTTAAGCAAAGTGATCTATGCTAAAGCCACCACACAAAGTAACCAGGCGAATTTCAACTAGCGCAGGGGATACCACCTGCAATCCTTAAACCGTCTAACCCGCAATCCCCTGGGGGATTAGGATTGCCTTTGAACCGGTTAATTTATATATCCGCGTGATATTGACATATATTATTAATCATCATACATTAACCAATAATACACCCACGTTATCCATGTGACGGATCTTCGCCTGGCAGGCGCCACGCTGGCACTGCGGTGTACGAAGAGGTCAGAGCCACGCTTAGCAGCTTCGAACGCCAAAGAGCAGGCCCTGGGTTTGCAAATTTAAACATCACTTTTTGGAGGGACCCCTGGCTGAAAACCATGGCAAATGATCGAAAAACGATGGTAAATCTATGGGAAATCAAAAAATCATTTTTAAAAAAATCATTCCATGAATTCCATTGAATTCCCTATTATTTCCGGATTATTTCCCTATCACTATCATTTCCCAAAAACAGTATTTGCCGATTAATCCCTATTGTTTCCAACTTTTCACCCTATTGCTATTTCCGAATTATTTTCCGAATATTTCTGTGTTGCCACTTCTCGATTATTTTCATAATCTCCCTATTGGTTCGCCATTATAATCTCATTATATATGTCCCTATCATTCCTTGTTATTTCTCCTATAGGCCCGACCCCTGATGTTTCCATAGTATTCCCCGAAAATTTCCTTTTATAAATTTCTCTTTTATTTCCCTATTATTCCCTATTATTTGCAAGGAGCTGCAAGAGAAAAAACAAGTTCCGCTTCACACTTTGAAATATTCCGCGAACATTCCGAGCACGCAGGCATGAAACCAAGAAACGCCGGAGAAACAGAAGTTGGAAGCCACGAAGAAACTGAACACAGCCAAGAAAAAAACAGAAACCGCAAACCACGGAGAAACAGCAGAAGCCGCAAATCACGAAGAGAAAGTGCTCGAACCTATGAGAGCGAGCTGTTAGTTCCCTTCTATTTCTCTATTATTTTCGTATTGTGCCTTATTGTTTCCCTATTTCGCTATTACTTCACCATTATTTCGCTATTAACTGTGACCTTTCCCCCGTCTAAACATCCTCACCAGCCAGCAAGTTGTATGATCATCCGAGTAACTCTCGGATCCTGTCGGAAATACAAGGATTTGACCCTCAAAAAATCCAAACCACTTAACAAATCATTGCAAATCCAGCAGGCACAGCCACAACTGCTGCGACCCCCCTGAAGAGCTTCGCCCCAACGGTATGAAAGCAAAACCGAAGAATCGCTACAACTTTGATCCTTGACTCCTTGCTATCAATTCTCATTTTCTGTGGGTTCAATCCCAGTTTTCTGTGGATTGTATCCCCATCTTCTGGAGAATTCATTCACCATTGTCTTCCAGTAAAATGCCCCAATTCTGGGTGTCTCCCAACAAAAAGAAACAATTGCTCATCCAATCTAGTAAAAAATCTTTGTAAACTACTCAAATCACTCTAAAACGTAGTAACTTCGTTTGGCCCGCCGGCGCCTGGATCCCCAATGGGGCACTTCGAAGCGACGTGCGCCGTGGCGTCCGAAGTGTTGCCACAGCTGCAGCAGCGCCGTGTCGTTGCTCTGCCCCGCCATGTTGGAGCCAGTTCCGCTGGGGTCAGGATCGGCCTGCGAAAAAGGGATCACCCCGCAAAACATCCCAAAACTATTGGGGACTATCTATGAGTTATTTACCATTGGGATTAGGGATAACTTATGGTTATTAACCATCTGTTGAGGATTAGGGCTATTAAACTTTTTTTAGCCATCTATCTATAATTAGTGGTTAATAATGAATTTTGGATTTTCTGTCTTGGTCATCTATAACTATAATCAATTAGGAGATTATTACCAATGTATTATGAAGGAACTCCCTAATCCTTATTAATGGTTGTTGGTGGTTTATGAACCCTCTAAGGCCTTATTAAATTACATTAGGATTTATTGTCTGCCAACAACCACTAAGAAGGGCTGATTTGAAATTTGGATGAGGATAATGAGAATCGTTGCAAGTCACTGACAGTTGCCCATAGAAGCAAATTAGGTCTATAATGGTCTAGAAGGTAGTAGAGGTAAAAGCGACGAATTCAAAGGCCCAAATTTCTAGAAACATCGAGTCTTGGCAGTTTCACCAGTGGTCAAAATGGGTCAGCATGGGTCAGTTGTTTTAAAGTTGGGGGGTGTGAAGCCACCAGCCATCACCAGCCAACATACTTCGTGCCTTGCCACGTTGTGACATGGGCACTTCAGGCGTGCCCCAGTGGTCGACCAAATGCATCTCAAAGGCTCCTGACGCCAAGTCGCTAAGCAACATATGGGTCGGTCTGGGTCAATACCCTGGTACCCCATCTGCAAAAGTTTCGGGTAGAACTTGTCACTTTCAAGCTTTACCAAATTTTGGTGTCCAAACCAGTTCGGTTCCGACTTTTACAGTACCTGATTTCATCGATCACCTGGCGCTTTCTTTTGGCAAGTGTTTTCATGCAAAAGCACCTATTTCCCACAGCTAGATGAACTTGTTAACACGGCTACATGTTAGAAGAGACCAACATAATCCCAAATAAGCAATCTCAACAAATCGAATTGACTTTCTGTATATAATTATATTAATATATTATATTATATTATATTATATTATATTTTATTATATTATATTATATTATATTGTAGGAAAAAACGCTAGTTCAAAGGCCGGCCCAGCGTTGCTACCTTCACCCGTGACGGATCCTGGTAATGTGGCGCTTCGCTGCCAAACATGTTTCGACAAATTGCCTTGAAAGACGCCCACTTCCACCATCCGAAAGGGCTCCTTTGGCGGTGTGGAACACAGAGCTTTTATTAGATGTCGTGATGGCGGCAAATGCCCTTGGAAAACTGTGGCTATGGGCTTCACAATCATAACAAGTGGAGTGAATTCGCCCTGATAATTGAAATCCCGAATTGCGAGCTGGATCAATGCCAATGAACTACACTTATACATTCACATGATTCATCGTCTTAGTAGTATTTTTCCGCGCCCTTCCTATTGGATCATCCCCACCTGCCCAGGCACACGGCCGCGCGCTGCGGCATCCACCACACTGGGGGCTGCCACGTCGTGGCGCAACGGCGCCGTGACGTTGACCCCCGCGATCCTGGAGAATCTGGAGAATGCTTTTGGGGGGAACCGAAAAAAAAGTGGCGAATTTTGGCAGTTCATGAACTTCAGGGGGTTGTTGAGTTCACGGGTCCATGTTGTGAGCTTCTGGGGAAGATCCCACTGAGACCACTCATTTTACTCTATGCATCTAGGGTTGACACGATGGTGTCCAAAAATGCCAAAACTACATGCGGCAGAAAGAAACAACATCTATCAAAAACTTGAGCTTTATGAACATCCCCATTGTTCTGGGCCAAGCAAAACAGAAAGAAGTTCACTAATCTGAAGTAAAACAACTCCAGTATGGTTTCCTGTGAATCAACCATCCATCCCTCTTCTATAACTATAGTCACAGTATGTCAGAGTGATGTTGTTTCAGGGAGTCATACGTCGATGACATGATGAAATCATTGACCTTGGCCCTTACAGTTTTGCCTCCCTGGCGATACGTTGCGATGAGCTTCACCTGGATGGAAGGATCATGGAAACCTCTAGAAACCCTGTCACCGCACCCGCCGACGCCACGGCGCCTGAAAATCGGTGGCTCTTTGGCCACTGCAGTCCAGATCTCTTGCTCCGTGAGGGCACCCTGCCCGCTTTTTGTGGATCCAAAATGATCGGAACATGTTCACACAAAATCCTGGTCTTCTGGTGATCCCAGAACTTGGCAGCTTGGGCGTAGCATGATGTAGGATGCTCACCTATCCAATGAATCCAATGTTCCATGGTTTGTTCCTTAGGCCAATCCAAATGCCATTCAACAAGTTGTTTTCCATTGCTTTGGTGATCCCTATGGGCCATGTTTCTGCAGCTAGAAACAGAGGCAACCGTGCAAGTCCTGTGAAATCAACCATAGTTATTCTGATTTTTTATTTAAACCAAGGGCTGGAGCGCCAAGTTTCAAGGCAAACTTGTTCTATCCTTTCATTCTCAACTCATTGTTATATCATGTTATATCATGTTATATCATGTTATATCTAGCGTCTTGTATTGGAAAAGGCTGTACCCTGGGTCCCTCTGGCAACTTCACGCCTCACGGTAGCTCCGACGATGTAACCAATAAGCCAGATCTGACATGGTGCCAAATCCTCAGGCATGTTCATGTGCAGTGCAAAGAGATCTGATTGGTGAGCAGGGTCCCTCATCCCAATGAATTCCGTGCACATCGGAGTAAATGCCACCCCCATGAACTTTCCTTCCCACAAAGAATCCTGTTGCGCTTCAAATGTTAAGGGTCTGGACCCTTGAGTAGTGCCTAAGTCTTTCCATCCATTTTCACACCAAGAAAGTGGGAAACGTGTCCGTTGTCATTCAACTCCACACATTGTTGGTCATTCATGGTCATCGTGTCTTACACTGAGAAACATATCTTGACTGCTTGGAGGACCTTATAAGGTTTATACTTGTGGGGGATGGGTCATAAGAAGAATTTCCCAGTTTCTAAGGGTTCTAATATGTTCTAATTATATACTTTTTCCATGGAATAAAACCAAACTTTCTGATCCTTTGAAGCTGAAGCTCAACCACCAGCCCCCTGAGATCCATGCCATCCAGTGCCAAAACCTGCAAAAACTCCAGGAACTTCAGAGCCTTGATTAAGAAAACACGGGGCAGCATGGAATTCTTGTGGACATAGTTGTTTGAATTGTAGGTTTCTTTATACTGTACATGTACCTATGTACATAAGATTACACAAGACAGTACCTGGAAGGGAAAACATGAGCCAACAAGGGGTGTGCAGCAATTTAGTTTAATTTAATCCTATCACTCTGATGTTCACATCCTCAAAATGATTGGATTGTTTCGGATTTCGGATGTGAAAAAACATAGCATGGTGAATACCCCTCACGTTGCCAAAATCTGTAGTCCCATGGGTCTTACAATTTGACCCATACCACATCTGAGTTCATGGCAATACGCCATGTGCTCTGGAAGTTGTAAACCCAGCGCCTGCCAGCTGGGGGATACACCAACAGAAATGGGAATCATATCAGCGACCATAACGGGAAACCAAGGACAAAATGGGTGATTCTGCATGGTCAAATTTTGTGCCTCATGATCAAAGGGTCATCCCATCCACTCTTCTTAGAGATGGCCAGCAATGGTGACTGACCTCCGGCTGCTTTGGAAATGCTTCAAGTCAATGGGAAAACTTGGCTAGCCTGTTGCAATCATTTAGCCAACCTTATATAGATCCTCCGATGTTATTGAAGGGGCTTCTTCGGCTTCTTCTGTTAGGTAAAACATCTTCTGTCTCAGGGTATGTGTATCTACGAGTACCACAGACTGAATGGGTTTCAAGGAGGCAGCTTTTTGGGGGCACCGCGAGACCCTGTGTTTTTGGATGGGCCCAAGATAGCAACACAAACGGCTGCAGCATCGAGTTGGCATCTCTGTACTTCGATGCATCATAAACTGGCTTGGCGGAGATGGAAAAAATGATTTGCTCAGAAACAACCCCAATGGACCACAATCCACCATGTTCTGCTCGGCCCACGCCTGGGGTTCTTTCGGCCCCGCTGTGCAAGCAGGGAGAAGTGTTCAGACCTGGGTCGTCAGGAGTAAAGATTAGCTGTAGAATGACAATGTTTGGGTCAAAATGAAAAATCCTGTGGTTTCTGTACTGTGAAATCAATGTGGGGACATCATGTTTCCATAGCTGATTACAACCCACCCCATAAACATGAACTTGTTTGTAATCACAATAGATATCTTCGATGTACAAACATTATAGACTAATAATATAGACTATACTAACCATATTGTTGCTTTTAGATTTTATCCCTCAAAGATTCTCGGTTGTCTTCCCAACTCATTGGTGGCTTTACCAGCCAGCAAAGGTATTAATTACCCGATATTACCCGTATTGGCTGGACACGGCCCTTGATGCGGTCACAACATTTCCATACATTTCCTTCAACCAATGGATGTCCATGCTGCAATGACCGCTCAAGAACCCATCAACTTCATTTTGCAGCTGGTCCGAGCATGTCCGCTCGTGAAAGTCACATCAGGTCCGTGAAAGTCACATCACTGCATGGCCACAATGTGTCACGAAAGTCACATCACCCCCCAAAGAGACGTCACGTACAGTATATATAATTATAGAGAGAGAGAGAGAGTCACAGCCGTTCAACTTGAACCCAATGGCCAGTAGCTGTTTAAATCACAATAAATCCATATATATATACATATGTATATATATATATATATATCCCAATTTTTGATGGTGACTCCATGTGATTCCAAGTGATTCCCAATTTGTTGGGCCTTCCTGACCCACACTGATGGTCAAAGGTGGCCAAGGTGCACTCCGTGCAGCATCTCGCTGGGTAAACGCCCCGCGTGACTGCGACATTTGGGAGGCATCCAGCCTGTTCGGGTCCCCTGTTCACCCCTTCAAGTCCTTCAATCTCGGAAGGAATTCTGTTGACATATGTTGACTGGAAGCAGTTGAAGTCCAACAAACGAACCAACGAACGAACCAACCAGCAGATTCATTGGCAGCCACTCGTTGTCTCCACGCCGCCCGTCGCCTCCTAAAAGGCGCTGTTGCTCTGAGTCCCAGGAGCGCAGGGCGTCCTGTCCGTTTTTTGGGAGCTCACTGTATTTTGAGCCATTCCATACCCAATGATTGGTGAAGTAAGTGAGAAGGGTTGAACATCAATAAACATCATGAGAAATGTATAGAAATGTATCAAACATGTCTGAACATATCTGAACATGAATATCAGCTTCCCAGCCACCTTTCCCCTGCTCCTCCCAGCGTTGCGAGCTGTGAACTCCCACCAGGACATGTTGCAAGGCCGGCTGCTGCCGCAGCGCCTCACAGACCTGTCTCAATGCCTGGCCGATGGCCCGGTGATCCTTGTTGATCCTAGATTTGACCAGCCAAAAATGGATAATATGAAGGTTGCACCAACCAAAATCTGGAGGCATGATCAACCAACAGGGCAAAGCAGCCAAGAAGAATTGTATTTCTTTTACAGCAATTTTATATATAATATATATATAATATGTATTTATGTGTGTGTGTGTTCTTGATCCCAAGTAGCTATTTTCTTGCTACCAAGGTAGTTGGTGATGTATGCCTCATCTCAACATTGCACCCCCAAATATGGGAATAATCTACAAGTCCCATCAATCTATTCCGGTGTTCAAAATCCATGAGGCATGGAGCACCTTTTGAAGGAGCCGCAGGCATGCTACCAGCTCGAGGGTGCGCCAAGGGCCCTCTGACGGCGCCGCCTCCTCCCATGGATCCTGCAGTCACCAAAATCCCCCAAAGGGATGTTGGATCTGGTTGGTGTATCCAGCTTATTTCAATCAGCTGGTTGCAATAGTTGTTGCAAATCGTTATATACCAATCATTAGTATCAATAATGAAAATTTCTGTTGGGCTTCAATCATCCAGTCGCTGAAGTGTTGAGGGCACAATAATTTATTGGGGTTCGCATTGATTTCAGGGATAAATTCGCGTGTGACTCGCCAAATGCTCAACTCGCAGAACTGGCTCGCAGCGCGAGGTGTGCTACTCAAAATACGAACCAAGTGGAACGCACCGAGCATCATCCTTCCAAAAAAGCGGATGGAACGTGATGAAAGATATAACCAGCATTACCAAATAATTCTTGGACGCATCCCTTAAGTATCCTTAAGTACTGCGAGTTCTTGCCAAGATCGCATCTCAAACATTACCTCCTCAATCACCATATATATGTGTGTGTATGTGCATGTTCAGACCTTATCGCCAGGTACTTGTTACCAATACGTAGAGGTTTTGTATGGTTTTGTACCCAAACAGTGTTTCGTATAGCCAACCACAGCAGCGTTCAATCTGTCCAAGGCTCCAGGTAGTGAACCAGATCTGCTGGGAGGTCGCACCAGTCATCGCCTGGCCAAAGATTCACTGGTGATTCGCCCCTGCTTGGGCAAGCCGAAGCATAGCATGTCATTTTCCACTCGACCAGCTTAGACACTGCGGGATGCTACCACACGGGGCATCCTTGAAACTGATTGATTCGGATGTAGATGAATTAGATTGATGTAGTATGTACATTCAGGATATGCCTCACAACGAGGCACCCTGGAACCTCTGGCTCAGACCTTTAGATGCTCTTGGCTCCTGAGGCGACAAAAGATCGGACTTCAGTCGGGTCCAACTAAGACTTGACATTGGAGAGCACAATGCGCCACAAGTGCAACGAATAGTTTAGCTTTAGATATTAGTTAGGCAAGATTTTCTCCTCATTGTACACAAAAAGAAGCATCCAAAGCGAGTATCAACTAGATCTAGATCCCATTAGTAACCCAATCATAAATTATTCCCGATTTCACCATGGCTGCTATAAACCCCAAACTCGGAGCCAAGGCACCCTGGCAGGCATCGATGCAGGATTGGCCTGGTCAAGCTGGAGAAAGATCCACCATGTGGTGGCAAAAATATTGCATTCAGCCAATATTCAACCAACAGAAGGTGGAATTTAAAAAAATGAGGAACAAACAAACGGTGTGTAACCAATAAAACGTAATAAGATGTAATCAGACTCTGGGGATTTTGATTTAGCCAGCATGGAATTGCCAGGAGACTTAAATGATCCAACCAAGGAAAACAGAGGTGCCAGGCTGTGACCAGTCATAATGATAAAAGGGGAGGTTGTTGAGGGGGGAATGACCAACAAACATGGGCATAACTTCCCAAAAATGATGATTTTTAGTTCCCTGATTTTCCCATCAAAAACCTCCACTTCTACAGAGTTTCCATGAATGTCCCATTGCCAACTTGGATTACCGGAGGGCTGGTTGGCATGGCCACGCCTGCATAGAGGCGGATCAGTTTCTTCACGCGCTCCTGTAGACACACGTCAGCAATGTCTATATGACATATGTACATAACTATTACTGTGTATGTTGTATGTATATACATATCATATCCGATCCGTACCTGAGGCCTGGTTGTTTGTTGATATCCCATGATATCCCATGACATCCCCATTTTTATTGGGTTTCTTCGGTTTCTTCATAGGCCTCCAACTTCTCCAAGTTGACCACACCTCCACTGCCGCGAGATCCACTTTGGCCGGGCTCGTGGCCATGCTGCGCAAGTCGATCGCTGCGCTGCCATTGAAAACGGGGTAGAGGAACTCCGCCTGTGGGTGTCCAAGTTCTTGGGATCTTGGTGGTCCTGTGAAACATCTAAAGTCTGTGTGTCATTTCACACTGGTGCCCTAAAAAAAACCCAAAGATGTTGCCAGAATAGCTGAGTTACTGGGTTGCTTTGGGTAAATTCACTCACCCCATCTTTGGATCACCCTATTATTTCAGAATGGACATGTCTCATGTCCAATGGGCGCAGCATCTCAAACAATGATTTTGCTAGCACACCGTGTTGGTTTACCCAAAGATACATTGTATAGTAACATGCTATCTATATAATTCAATATATATATATAAGAAATGTATTGAAAAAGCGTGATTTATCTACATATAAACAGATTTATCCCGGCAAGAGACCCCAAACAGTGTTGGGGTCGTAAAAGGATAATGTGTTTATAATGTTGCTGATGATGCTACTGTGGATGATGATGATGATGATGATGATGATGATGACGATGTGCGAGCCTGCGCAGTGGAAATGCACATGGACATGTAGAGGCATGTTGTGCAGAAATTTACAGGGAAAATGCCAAAGGCCCCGGATACCACCTCGATTGAACACCGGGCCTTAACTGTTACCGTAAGAACGCCTCAGTGTGGCCACAGTGTTTGGGGAAAAATCATGTAACTAAACAGACAAATATACACATATCATATAACAAACAAAATACAATTAAGATATTATACAATAAAATCACTCTACATCTCTTGATATGTGACGCCTTCACTTCCTCCGGCTGCACTGTGAAGGCCAAGGCCGAGCCCGGAGGCGTCGGCGAGGTGCCGGGCCAGGGCGGAGCCTGGCGAGGAAATGCTGAAATCGATGAAACATGGAGGACAAATGGATCATAATTATCATATATAATTATAGTAGACATATCACGTCATTTTTTATGTAGTATATTACAATTATATTACGTATTTAGAATCGTATCGAATTATAATTATAAGATCCCTGTACGAGTTCACCGGGTCAGGTCGGGGCCCGGGGCCTGTGATTTTCTAGTAGAAAATGTAGGTTGTATAAATTAGGGACCCAAGAAAATTTAGCTACAGACATCAAACCAGTTTGAAGTATCTAGAAAAATGGCAACTTACAAGAAGTGCATTTTCGAAGCTATGTTTAGCATTTTTCCTTAGAAAAACACCGCCCTACTTGCATTGCATAGTTTTGAACTTTCCATCCCATTTCGATAAAAATTGGGTACCCCCGAATTTAAACAAAACAAAATGACCTACCAGTGCCTCTCTAGAAAATCAAGGACCAGAGAAAATCTATGAACGTACTCCCAGAGATGCTAAAATTCTGCTTCTGGATTTTGGGCACCTAAACTACCCAGAAAATCAGGATCTTACGACTCAGAGGTCTCCAAATGTTGTTCTGTAGAAAATTGGGGGAACTTCGAAAGCATCAGTTCAACAAATTCGAGCTTTTCGAAGGACAGAAAATCAACCCTCCTTAGGTTAACCCCCGTGAAATCCTAGAGGAAACTCATACCGGTATATTTTAAGTGTTTCATATGAAATTATATAATGAAAACATAATATGAAATTGTAATGAACTAGTAGAATTTCGAAACTTCGAATGGAACACAAAAATTACAAGTTCCAATAGGAAATCAAACGTCCAAACGCATTGTTGGTTGGATGTCAAGTTTTTAGGCTGGTAAAGTGATCAAGGAGACTTTGACCAAGCAAGAATTGAAGTACAAAGGGCAGAAAGTTGGATTCAATCAGAAGCAACAACAGTTGTGGAGAAGGGAGAAAAAAGATGAGAGAAGCCCCAATTCCCTGGGATCCTCGCAGAAATCATGAGTCAGTTGATGTATTTTAATATATTTTTGGGGGCTGCCCATTCTTAGCACACCCACGACTACCCGGAATAGTGAATTTTCGGACAAGGTTGGACCTGGTATAGTCATAGCATCATCTTGAAGCAAAAAAAACACCGATGAAACGTGACTTTGAAGCCAATTTCATCCAATTTCTTTCCAGTCTCATCCAATCAACATATCAGGTCGACTAGTGACACCTAGAAAATTCATAGCTGCCGGCCTCCCAGGAGAGTTGAAAAGCCAACGCCAGGGCGTCAAGATCACCTGACGGTAGCATGGTGGCCATCTCTACAAGGTCACGGAAGGTCAGGGGATCAGCAACTGGAAGGGCATATGGAACACTACCTTTTTAGCTGCATAAAAGATCTGGAACTAGCGGGTTGGTGACTCCAATTCATTCCTGAGCCCCGGACCGTCGTGGCCCGAGTACATCATATTGGGTCCCAATGGACTTCGCCTAAGCTTGGCTTGGAACTTTTATCGCAGTGTTTTTCAAATACCTGGGTATGTGGTGGAATTGTATGTACATTATGATTATAATAGAAACCTAAGCTTCCAGCTATCTATATGCGCCCTTTGTGTTGTAAGTTGACAACAGTTTGTCGTTCCACTAGGAAATCCCCCAACCGTAGCACCAAGCTGCAAGTCATCAATCACCTCAATGTCCAGCTGTGAGATCAAGAAAACTGACCAATGGATAAGTCATTTCACTCCTCACACTCAAGAAATGCTCTTGAACAAAGTGAGACCTTTGGATCCAGTTGCCGTGCTCTTGTCTCAAACAAATCTTGCATCCAAGAAAAGATATAGTGAGTTCCCCAAAAATGAATTCCCCAGGCTTGATGTTTGTGGGTCTACTCAGCCCCTCCCAAGAGCTCCCACTGACCAACACAAAGTTGGTTACAACAAAAACAACCCCCAAATTTTGGTGCTATATCAACAACATTCAATAACAGCAATGATCTCTCATGTGAAAAAAAATGTTTCAAAAAAAAACACATTGTTAAGATTGTTTGGATTTCAGTTTCACCATTGGTTTTGTTTGCTGACAGGTGGCTTTGAGAATGCCACAGGCCCTTTGGACTGCCAGCTTCGCAGGGACTTGGGATAGAACCTGCACAGATGAACTTCCCAAGGTCCCGAGTCCCGAGGTATGTTTTCTCTTGACATCTCTTGACTGTTTTTGACTTTTTATATTACCGCTGTTCACCAGGGTACAGTTTGGGCGAAATGATCCACAGCCGAATAGCAACCGAAAAGTGACTAGGCTGCAAGATTGACACAGCCGGAAGCTTTGCAACCGGCTCCAGGGGCGGCTACATCCACACAAAAAGCAAAACTCTTCTTGAAGCTGTCATTACTGTCATTCTCTCCCTGCCTTCCGGTAGAAATAAACCCATTCAACGTAGGAGTATCTTTGCTCCATGGTGGCCGACGTGTAGGGAATGCCTGCGGCGCAACGAAAAAAAAACGAGGCAAAAGGCAGAGCCTGGCGTGCCACGCCTGAGGCGAAGGCGTACATCAGATTTTGTGCGAAGAATCCTGGGCCAAGTCGAAGAAAATGGCTGGCGGTTATAACTTGTGGTCTTTGGATCCAGGCATTAAAGATGTATCATGACATATCTGTGGTAATTTAGTTAAGTTGTGAAGAGTTGTGACTTTCTACCGTGTATATGACTACGGGCAAACCCCTCGTGTTGCCCGACTTTGTCGGCAATCATGTCCGCATGAGCTGAGCACATGGAAAAAAGTAAAACTGGAACGATTTTGCATGATCATTTAACTTGATGTTATACAGCGGAACGCACAGCCTAGGGACTTGTGCGACACTCTTACACACCACCACAATCATCACCATCACCATCATCACCATCACCATCACCATCATTACCATCATCTCATCCCTAACCCTACACCCTAAATCCCAAACCCTAAATCCCAAACCCTAAACCCTTCTTGGTCTTCCCAACTGAATGCGAAGATTAATGGGGTGGGACTTGAGATTCTACCCTTCTTGATCTTCCCAATGAAATCCTGACACCATTCCTGATTATGTTGGGTGAGACGGGGGTCTGCGCGTATAATTACTGTATATAGTATATATGTTATATATATATGCGTACGTAGTATTACGTAATTACCTCATAATATGCATTCTCAATCACATTCTCATAAAGGACATCGAAAGGAAAAACACACAACATAATATGATAGAAAAGTAATGAAAACACCTTCTAAGGCATTTTCCAAAGTTTACGATACCTACGTTCAACATATCAACCCGGTTTTTAAGCACATGGAAACCAATGGTTGCCAGGCGATTCCCGGATTGATTCCCTGATTTGACCAGGCCACACCGGGCCATAATTTCACCAACTTCCAGGAAGATCTCATGATAAAATTGCACTCCCATTTTAAAAGTGGAGATCCCCATTATTAGTGTTGATATCCCATTAACAATATCCCCAATATCCCCATTATTGTAATATTGATATTAATATTTAGTAATAATATCCCCATTATTGTTTATCACTATCATTTCTATGTGGGATCTCAGTACTATTACTACTAATTTCCACTGATTTGTGAGGGGTTGGCCATCAGTTTGCCGGAGGCGAAGTTGCCGAGCATCTCATGACACTGGCGCCACCGAGTTTCACACTTCCATCTGCTGATACCGAAGGCACAGGCAAGTCCTGTAACAAGGATGGCAGCGCTGATCTGATTGTGTCAATGGCCATGCAACAGGAACCGATTGATTGGAGGTACCTACCATATATAAGGTCTATATAAGGCCTATGTAAGGGAATATCCCACACAAAATTTGGCCTTATATGGTACAGTACCTCCATTTTAGGATCCTGGAATTCCCATTGATTGTGTTGGAATTTCTGATTATATATCTTGAGTACAGTATATATTTATTCAATAATCTGAGATATCTGAGTAGCTTTGTGGGTCAGCAGTTTGAAACTACTACAGCTGGAACGCAGGGGCAAGAGAAAAAGGGAAGGAAACTACTCCCATACAATACATAGGTCCATCTCTTGAACGTGGCCTGCCCGAAAGAAACCAAACAAGTCGTCAAAGATCTAGGTATGGTTCAGCACTGGCGGCCCACGGAATCCCAGCCGTGGTCCAAATTTGCGGCGCGTAATTCCCCCACAGATTTAGGTCATCCAACATTGACATACATTGACCATCACAGTATATCACAGTTGTCCGGACATCCATTTTGATCATTTTTGATCCATATCAAGTGCTCCAAATTGGGAATGCCATGATAACATTATGGGGCGCCTCCAGGGGACCTGCTTCGCCACGGCCTACGAAAGTTTCCAAGGTCCGGAGGGCCTCGCGATACCTGAGATGGTGGATGGTCATCGAAAACTGGGCCACACAAAAAAACATGTCACATGTCCAATATTCATCATTATTACCGTATCTATTGATATCTACTGCATTTTACTGTCCAACTAGCTTTTTTTCATCTTTTGGTTCACATGGGTTGACATATTCGCAGTGAAATTGCATTCAAAATCTGTTTGGAAAACGACACATGTTGGGGCTCAGTCTCTGAAAACGTGTTCATTGATTTTCCAAGTATTGCTTCGGCCTCCAAAAACAAGACACTGAGACCACCAAAGCCTGGACTGAACCTCCTTTCACTGGCGGCACTGACGCACCTGGTGGTGTTCATGTGCTCATGAAGCCGTCCAACACCCATAGGCATCGTGGTGGAGAGCAACAACTCTGCGGACTCCTTCTTCACCAGGCTCGAATTCGGCGTACCTCTGAAGCTGAGAGTGAGAAAGCGCCCATCCTTCCGGTGAACCTTGTTGTGTGAGATATCACAGATATCCGGCACCCTTTGTTGTTGGATCGTTTATCTGATGATTCTTCTGAGGCATAGTCCAGCATAGTCGTTAGAGTTCTTAAACACTGTGACTCTTAACCCCCATCCCGCCACATTTTAGGTCAGGGTCATAGGGCTCTGCAACAAGGCCCAGGTGCATAGAGTTCTGCCATGTCCGAAGGAGTGGAACAGGTGAGGCAGAAACTGCACCTGAGGTAGTTCAGTCCTCTGGGGAATCACTTTGGGATGGGTTTTGCATGGTTCAAGTTTATATGGACTTTAGATGAAATTGGATATGTCTGCCAACATGTCAATATATTCCATTGTTTATAAAACCACAGTTCAGAGACTTGAACTCACACAATCTAACAGTTAACATGTCCACACGGGAAACTGTATTCATCTCTTGAATCGGGTCATCTTCTGGCTTCTGGTTGATCGAAATGATGAGATCTGCAAACATGAGAGCTTTACCGCCGCAACAAAATAATGCACCAAGCAGCTGTGAAGTCATAGGTTTCGTTCTGAGCGCACACGCTGCTACAAGCAAAATTCATGCTCTGGCTCTACCCATGTCTTTCCATTGCGTATCCCATGTTTGAAACATCTTAATTCCTGAAACATGATTTTACCATCACACTTTGACATTGAGGCTTCCCGTTAAACTTCAAGTTGTGCCAATGAACTGCCTGCGCAATGAAGCAAATAGTGACCTATAAGATACTAATAGTGGTTGCGAGGTTCCCAGCTTTCAATTTCACTCATTTCTTTGGACCCATCACGTCTTTTAATCTCACTTTCGCCATTCTTGGGCTAGGCTAGAAAGGTTGACGTGTGTAAAGTTTTGTGGAAAAGGGCGGTCGGCCCTCTCAACAGCCTCAACCAATGGTCTCACTGGGGTGTTTTCTGGCCAAAATCATCAATTTTAATGAAGGAGTCTGCCAGATCCTTTTTGGAGAATGGTATTCAAATGATGTCATGATATAGTTCAAACTTGGTTGGGGAATGGGATAGTCTGCCACCCCAAGCCGTGCCAGGTTCAGTAGCTGAGGATCTTTTTTGGCCAGACCTTGCAGCAAATGATTCGCAGAGGTCGCGTCCCGGTTCATGACATCTGAGATCCTGGGATGACCCATAGAGATGATGGGAAATGATTAGCAGAATCTGATAGAATCTGCCGCAAACAGTAGTACAACGTTCAGGGTAAAATGTTGGGAGATTCATCTAGCCAGTTTTGGGAGACCTATTGGTTCGTCCAGCATTTACCAATCCAACCATATTTTTGCGATACAGTATGTCGCGATAATTACAACATGTTGCATTTAATATCGTTTCATATGATTCATAAATATAAACATAAATGAAACAACAAAGTCGACACTAGCCACAACACACCAACCCACCAGTCTCTGCGTGGAATCCCAACTACCGTACACCTTTTGGTCCCTTATTTTGGAGATGCCGCCAGGCTCATGGATTGATGTGGTGCGCCCATTTGCCAAGGATCATTTGAAGAGTCTTGGAGGTGATGGAAGGAAACCGGGTTTGTGCCAACCACTTGCCGGTGTGTTCCTTGAACCCACCCTGCCCATCTCTGCCCTGGATTTCTCATTTTGGATGATTTTGGAAGGTCATTTCGAGAGTTCCACATTTCAAAGTTGGGATTTCCAAAGGATTGAGCAATGTGGTAGATCTACGTAGATCTGCTTTAATGATTGCCAGGTCTCCATCATCTCTGCCCCTTGTGCGGTGCACCAGCGCTCCGGCGTCTGCCAATTGGGCAGGGACCGGTTCCTGGAGCGATGACCCTGAAAACTGGTGAGTTCTTTTCAGAAACCCTGGTCTTGTGCTGGATCTATTCATTTTGAAGAGGCATACTGGCATACTTGATATCATCAATAATTGTTTATGATATCATAGGCAGAGAGTCTGAAAATAAACATACATGGACATGAACAAATACTACAGTATGAAATACCGTCAATTTTGTTGGGATGCTGATTGCAGAATAGCACACATGAAAAGTCGAGATGTTCACCCCTCCAACCTCTTGTTTGTGGAGGTGTTGACCCGCCTCTCTGGCTACAATGGGAAAGCTCCCACATGATACCATTAGGACCATTAGGACAAGATTCCAAGATGATACCCATTCTTCATGAAGAAACATGTTCGGATGTGATACATCAAGATCCATCAGGATTCCCAGAAGAAAATCAACTGATTGCAACCCTCATTCTCAGTGAACCCTAGTGGAAACAAAACACACTTGGTACTTTCTGCCTCTCTTGTCCTGAATACTCGTCGCGTGTTGTTCATGGACTTGGGCTAGGAACACAAAATGGCCAAGTATTGCCAACATCTGACGACTCCAGACATAAACACAACATGGGAAGAGCTTCATCAAAATTCATGGTTTATGGTGGTCAGGCGTCGTAAAGTTCTCAGCAAAGCCAAAGCCATCGACGCCTTTCACCTGTGCCGCTGGGTGTCATGTCAAGTTGAGGGAAGAAACAAAGTTAAACACAGGATGGGTTTGGAAATTGAGCATAATTGAGCCAGAGCAACGGAACATGTGTGTTTGTACACATGTTTTGGCAATATAGTGATATAAAGATATATAAAGTTCAATTTCAAGTATTGCCAAAACTATGCATACTATGCTAGCCGCAATTTCAAAAAATTGGCCCAAAAAAAACATCTGCCGCGGTTTCCAGTGGATTCATCAGCCTGGCGATTGGTGGACCGGACGCAGTGCCGGAAAAAGATCACCTCCGCGCAGGGGAAGTGGGTAGGGCATGGGGGCAGCTGCCTTGGCTTCCAAACAATACCTATAAGTTCCTATAAGTTCCTATAAGTTTAAGATAGTTTAGCTATGTAACAAAATGGATGGAAAGATATGGAAAGTTTGACTATGCGAAAAGATGAATGTAGCGAAATGGGCCTGGGTCTGTCTGGTAATTCATCCCGATTGACATTTGATCCATCTTTGTCAGTGTGGTTGGTGTGGTGAATTTGATGCCACAAAAGCCTGGCCAATGTCTGGAAACATGGAAAGAACTGGGGCATGAAAATGTGAAGGCTTGGGCGAACCAATCCGGTCCGGCCAAAGACAAAGATCTAAAATCCCAAGCAGTTATCCCAATTCTCCCGGTAATCTTTACATATCTGTACAGCCAATATCATCTTATCCATGGCCCAACACCTGTCACGCCCATCCGCCTGTTTGCTGGGCAAGGTCTTTGCCGAAGCCCTATGAGGAAAGCTTCAAAGGGTTTGATCAAAGCCCGATTTCCAGATTTAGGATATTCCATTGGTATGGGATACAGTGGGATATATACAACCAATTCCAATCGGGAATTTTGCCTATTGCGGATTTCATGGGGATAGAACGGGATATAAGAGTTGGTGCAAAAAACAGGATCGAGCATTTTTGTATTAAATGAAATGGTGTTAATTCATTGGATTTTGAGTAATTACCCCATTTTCAATCAAATCCATTTCGTGATGGAGCTTCCGAGGGCCCCTGTTGATTTTTTATACTCCCCAGTATCGATTCAAGCGAAAGTCGTGTGGAATTTCATCCAATCCCATCCCCCCCAGCAGCGGCCTTAGATGCACTTGCCTTTCCTTATCCTGTGCAACGTATGTAAAGTATTGTAGAGTATCAAACCCCTGCTGTCTGAGACTGGAGTCGTGTAAAATTTTGATTCTGGGATTAATGGATTAATCTTTGGAAATCTTTGGAATATGGCCGAGAATTGCTAACACCTGACGCGTGGGAATATGATACAACGAGCGGAATCGCAGAAGCTTTGAATGATCGACCAGAAATCACTATTGACAGGAAACAATCTAATCAATCATGTGTCATCACAACTAAAACCTGAAGTCACAGACCTCTAAACCTGTGATCGCAGCACTTCAGTTCTCATCCCACACCATTTTTCAACATTCCCCCGTGCAGACAGGTCTTTTTGGGCACCTGATAGCCACCCACCGTGACAATGAGGAAAACCCGCACAGCCCACATGGCTCAGGAGGCAACATACGCAAATCCAGAATCAATGCAGAGCCAATGCGAACTATGCTGAACCAATGCGGAACATATGCGGAACCTGCTGTCAGAAGCACTCTGTCTGTGCTGTTTGCCCATAAGAATACTACAGGATACTACAGGATCTTCTAGCAGTTCAGGATACTTCTGGAATCAGCATCTGTGGTTCTTGCAAATTGAACAACTTATCAACTTTTGTAGGATACTTCTGGAATCAGCATCTGTGGTTCTTGCAAATTGAACAACTTATCAACTTTTGTACCACAAACAAAAGAACGATCTGGCAATTCTTCAAATAATATACCAGTCACATTCAGTCCCGGCTCAACTTCCGTGCAGCCAGACGGATACCAAAAAACCTGAGCCTTCTGTGCTGAAGTTGATGTTGCTGTTATGAATGTTTGCTGTCGCTGATCCAAGAGAGCAGAAACGGAAGCTCAAGTTTACCCCATGCTCAGCCAGCGATGTCTACATGCTTGATCATGCATGGATACCAAACAAAACACCAGAAATGGTTGAATTGGATGGCTTTAGCAGATCTTTGCAAAATGTTTATCACTCTTAGCAAGGAGTCCGAGAAACCCTTGCAATGACATCCGACCATGGAGATTTTTCACCACCCCAACAAACATCCCAGCAGTTCCACCTACAGCTAATGGCAGCCATGGAATTAGAAGCCATTGCCATGGCACCAGCTGCATGGACGAAGCAGCTTTCTGCGAGCTGTTTCTGGGATTCTGTGGCTATGCATGGTGATCCTTGTCTAGACATTCTAGACGTTGGGATCTTCAATGTTGAAACCTGTATCTACTGGCAACTTCAATTCTAGGAAAAACGTGGGGCCCTGTCTTGAAGGATCAATGCAAAGACATCCTCAATCAAAATCTAGCTGGATTTCGCCTACTGGGCACAGTAAGGTGGCTATACGGTATATACGCAATAACAAACAATCCCTAATTTCAGGAGAAAGAGACGGTGCAAACTCATCCAAAACTACCGGTTGGTGGCTCTTCTCTGCGCCCGGGTCCCAACAACCATGGCAATCACATGCAATCACCACATCAAGAATCAACTCACGTGTTGTCTGCAGCCATGAGGTGAGGGAAATGAGGACCAATTTGCTTTAGGCAAACCCCAGAAATCGTTGCACTGGTCCGCAACACCGGATGTAAAACACAGCCTGTTGCCGGAGACTCTTCGTGAAACTGACTGCATGAGAATTTCGAACATGTCCAGTAAAAAGCAGGTTGAAGCAACGCCTGACTGCTTTTTTGGAACTATAAAACGTCACTTCAATGACTTCCTCAAATATGGAAGTTCAGCATAAGTTCGATGGAGGGTACATGGGTATGACCAAAACTGGGGCATACTGTGCCAAATCAATATTGTTTCCGGAGTTTCAGGATCGTTTACACAGAGAAGTTCGGTGGGTGTTTGCAAACCAGATTGAAAAACACACTGTGAGAGAGACTATCCTGGCTGGATCTCAAAATGACAGCAGGGTTAAAGACTGATAGACAGTGGTCACCAAGCATTGAACGTTGCACACATGTTATCCTCCAAGACTCTAGTATTGGTGAATCACCCGTGTATACCCATCCATTGGTAAGTTTCCCATCAAGGATATTGTTGGATTACTTGATTACCAAAAAAAAATCGAACATTCATAAACTGTCCTGGAAGCTCATCCTCCACATCACTTTTTCCATCTTTGGTCAACCATTTGGAAATTGCCACAGCTTTAGCAGCCGCTATCCAGAAAGACTTCACTGGACAGCACGCGAACTGCTGCACCCAGATCCACCGGTCAGCTCATAATGCCTCAATCCAATGCCAGGAGATCAAAATCTAGCTGGATTTCGCCCACTGGGTACAGTAATGCGGGCTATCCCAACAACAAAAAAAAAACTTGCTTCACCAGCAAGAAGAGACAGTGTAAGTTCATCCCCAACTACAGGTTCATGGCTCTTGTCTACAGCTATGAGGTGAGGGAAATGATGTACACAAGGATTTGGTGTTGAGATAATCCTGGCTGGATCTCAAAATGACAGCAGGGTTAAAGACTGATAGACAGTGGTCACCAAGCATTGAACGTTTCACACATGTTATCCTCCAAGACTCTAGTATTGGTGAATCACCCGTCTATACCCATCCATTGGTAAGTTTCCCATCAAGGATATTCTTGGATTACCTGATTACCGAAAACATCGAACATTCATAAACTTTCCTGGAAGTTCATCCTCCACATCACTTTTTCCATCTTTGGTCAACCATTCAGAAAGCGCCACAGCTTTAGCAACCGCTATCCAGAAAGACTTCACTGGACAGCACGCGAACTGCTGCACCCAGATCCACCGATACTGCTGGTCTTAGCCCTGTCAGTGCGGGGAGCTCATGCGTCAATCCCAGATCCAACCAGTGCCAGGAGCCGTTGAAGCTCAAAACAGCCAACTCCAAGAGGGCCCCGGCTCCATTGCGTGGCCGTAGGTGGAAAACTAAAATCATCCGCTGGCCATGGCCCAACAGCGGTTGAAGCTGTCGGCTTTGAGATTTCAGTTGTTGGGAACTGATGGTTTCGACCCAGCCCTTGGGAGAAAATTCCCAACCCCAGGAGTCACAGCTGTTGGATCCCAACAGCGCGTTGGATTTCATGGTCTCATGGGACACGCCCACAGAGAGCAAACT
>Ga0126342_10004486_pt1 | contig 23890 bp, 28 predicted proteins | sample Cyp1metagenome_FD_92528 | JGI IMG/M metagenome (GOLD analysis project Ga0126342, IMG submission 92528) | Coral microbial communities from Lord Howe Island, Old Settlement Bay, Australia - Cyphastrea 1 metagenome | ecosystem: Host-associated > Invertebrates > Cnidaria > Coral ...
ATCCTCGTTGGGACGAACAATGCCGCGACACGATGATGACAGTCCCTCCGCAACTCACCTCTTCCCTTCCTTCTTTCTCCTACCCCGCTAGCTTTCGTCATCCACCCCCGGCCTCAAGTTGGTTTGCTTCCGCCGCAATAACAGTTGCTGCAAGGGGTCTCGTGCATCATTTCACGCTGCACAAGACATCGCATCATGCAATCATGCTCTGGATAAAATCATCTTAGACTGCCCAATTTTTTTTTGGGTGTATCATCTTAAGGGCGCAGCATTTTGACACCACTCCTCTCCCACTACACTACCTTTCGTCCGCCTCCGCCTGCTCTCAAGTTTTGGAAAACCAAGTCTACCATTTTCACGGCAACGATCAAAATACAGAAACAACATTTCGCAATAAACAAAACGGAAGGATCAAGGTTTGAACCGGGATATATGCCAGCGTAAAACCAGGTGGAAAACGTGGTCCGTGTCAAACATTCACATCATTGTCGTCATATCAATCCCACAGGCTGGTTTCGCGATTTGAGGTATTTATTTTTCTTTGATGACAAGAGTTGCCGACGTTTTTTTCGTGAACCTGTGCGTTATTGAAAAATCAATGACATGCGTATTCGTTTCATTATTGTTTTAACACGGCGGACAACAAACATAAGCGAGACGATGTGCATGCATCGTCAAAATATGAGTAAAAAACACATTGGCCATTTCAATTTCAAGGAAAAGGAAAAACGATTGTTAGTTCCCTACGAACGCTTGGGAACCAATCCGCAACCACGTGGCGTAACATGAAACCACCCCAAAGTAGCCGAACTGCGGGCTCAATTGCGTTAACCGTTTTTGCCGTACCTTTAAACCATTACTAACCGCGAAAGGAGAGCGCTGTTGCCATTCGTTGACGGTTGCTTCCTTGCTTTTGCTCTGTTCGAGCTAAACTACGGACACAAATTTGAGGCAGCTTTCGGGCCCAGTGCAGCGCACCAGCGAGAACCCGACTCACAAGCGACAACCTAGATCACACAAAACAATGTTCCATCGCATTTTTGACATTGAATTTTAGCAATGCTGATTTCTTCCGACCTAATTTTGTAGCATGGAAACGTGCTCAAATATTCCCATGTTCGAGTTTCCATGGGAGTATGCTGGATTTGGTGAGGTCCCTGCTGACAAGAAAACGTTCCACAACGAGACACCAAGGGACAGGTTGTGCCGCGGATGGATGATATGTCCGAAGTTTTGAATGGCAACATGTTCTCCAGGTTTCCATAAATGGCATTGCGAAAGGAACTTGCAGAACCGCTATGGCCCAAACAACCGACATGGTAATCTGCAGAGAACAATGTGGTTTCACCATACGCCTCTGGGATCCCCTGGGGGTAAAAAAGTAAAACCACACCCATCCTGGCTCGAGGGTTCACAATTTTGTGATGTCCTTAGGCTCTATGATCTGGTGCGCCTAGTTTGGTGATCTGATGTTCCAAATTTTCCATATTGCAGTCGTTTTTAGCCCCTCAGTTGATTTCTTGTATATGGTTTTAATGTGAAAACTTGTTTGCACATGTTTGAACTTTTCCGCCGGAGCAACAGTGGCATGGCAATGTGTTACTTTCATGCGCAAGAACCACTTGGAAGATACGGATATCGTGGAAGAACTGGCTGGTCGTTGTGATCTGGTCTTGGCCAATTTTTCTTCATTGGCACGGCCCTGGCGGAGTGTTCGCATTACCACCGAAAGAAGTGGCATCACCATACCAGAGAGCCAGCAATAGCTGGATTTTGTTTACAGGATGGTCGGCATGGCGAGCGTCGCTGAAGGGAGAAAACGTGGCCTTTGGACGGAGACCTCTGGCGAGGAACGTGGCAGGTCTTTATGTCATGAGAATTGAACTTGTTCCACGCCAGCCACTGGATTTCTGAACCCGCTACAGCGGCCACAGCTGGCTGTGGTTTTTCCAGTTACGTGGCGTTGCTTGGTTTCCGATTGCAATGGTGTAGCGTTGATTTTTTTTTTGGTGGTTTTGGTTGAAACAAGTAGGTGTTGTTCTAAGATGATGCATTTTTGAGACATTGCTTTGTTCAGAAACAAGGATATTTTTTTCCTCCCCGAACGTCAACAATATGCGCTTTGATGTGTTGGATGCCTTTTGAGGTGTGTGGCAGAAAATTTTGATGCTCAAATGCCGGTGTGGCTTGACAGTCATGGGCTTGCCTATTTCTCACATGCCTTCGGCGTCATGCAGTTTTTTGTTGGACATCCCGGACGTGTCCCAGCAAAATTGGTTTGCGCATACGCCAACAACCAAACGTGTTGGTTGTTCGCGTAGGCGCAAACCTCATAGGGAATGCCGATAAACACCGAGAAAACGGCGTTGTACAAAGCCATGCATTTTCCATGCATGAACCACCTGCATGTGTTTTGGCCAACGGGTGGCCAGTAGAAGCATTGTTTCCTGCACAGCTGCGTTTCGGGGATCTGTTCAAGACTGCATGGTGGAACGTTGCGGCATATTGCGGCGAATCAGCGAAAAACAGTTTCTTGCGACAGGCAGCATAACACGAGCGCCATTGCCATTTGTTTTAGTATTTATCTCGTGTGCCATAATACGTTGACCTACATTGTGCCGGGCCTTGGATGCAGTCAGGCTGAAATGAAATTGAACAAAAAACAGCCACTGCGTCGACTTTTTTTTTGGAGCAGCTTCAGGGCCTGAAGGTCGAACTCTTTGAAGGGCAGCAGTCAGATGACAGCAGGGGAGCATTGGCGTGCAAAGTGTTTGCAAAGCGTTGAATCCTTTTCTTCTCTGCGTTTGCCTCCCATGGAAGAACAAAGATTTTGGTGCAGGATTGGGAAACAACTTCCATTTGTTCCACTGTCCTTCCCTCTTCAAGCAAACCGATGTGTTACATAGTCCTTGGTGTCAATAAACACGGCATTGGAACATCCTAAAACATGCCTTTTTATTTACTCCAGCATTTCCCGTAAGGTTTCAGCATTGAATCATTGCAGATGTCACCACGAAGCACCATCTGAACTCGTGCCATCCAGCCGGGTCACCACAGCGCAAAGCGAGCAGGATAGTCATCAAATGCCAGATGGTTTCGTCCAAAAATAGGGTATATAGTATATCCCAAGTTATGGCAGTTGGGAAATGATGATATGCTGACATGCCATCAAATTTGAGGGCGCTTGTTTTTGGCAGACAAACCCGGATGAATATTACAATTTGAGAAGGCCAGGAAACCAAGGTACAACTGAATGAGTAGATGGTACCTCATTAATTTTGTTGAGGCAAGATGGCAAGGGTGAAATGGAATTGCTCCCAGCGGCGACAAAGCCGTGATGGGTGAATATGTTTGCGTGGTGTGCTGCGCTGCGGGCATTCTGGTTGCAAAGCTTCACGGTCTGGGTTTCACGTGGGTTAGTGTATTGCAAACCATGTTTCTTTGGGCGAATCACCACCTGTAGTGTGAAGAGAGCGCCGGTTTTTCCGCAAAAAATCAAATCCGACGATCTGTCGGAGGCGTTGGGTTACCCTGCAACCCACTAAGGCACAACAACATGATGTGGATGGCTTGCAAGTGCGTGAAGAGGGCAAGGTCGGCGAAGGCGGTTATTCCACCATTTGGTGCCTTGGCATGGAAATGGCCAGATGCAAATGCAGATGTATGCATGTATATATGCATTTTTATAATATATATACATAATTATACATATATAATTCGGCTTTCGCCCGTCCGAGTCATGAATATGACTACGGTCCTTGCAGGACACGGGAAATGCAAACAAATTCAAAAACAAACCAAGTGCCAACTACAAGGAGCACAAAAGTTGACAAAAGTCAACATACCGCTCTTAAAACGTGATCCAACATGCGTGAGCTCGAGCAAACTTAAACCATGATGATTGTTGAAATTCGGATTGAACAAATTTGGGAAAATTGTTGTCCCACCTTTGGTGTGGGCGTCCGCGTCTTCGAAATGGTGGGAAAAAACAGTTGTTGAACCAGTTGTTGCAGAGATTCCATACTGTTGAAGAAGCAGGCCATCTTACTAGGTTGTTTGCCAGATGCCACGAATACCGGATATGTACAATAATTATTACTATTATTGTTGTTGTTGGCAGGGTTAGGTAGCAACATCAGCTGCTTTGGCTGTTGGATATTGCAGGCATGAACAGCTTGGACAGCGATTGGAACTTATGCATTTTCTAGCAATACTGCCCTTACCCAACCCTCCAAACGCAATGTGCTCGTCGCTTGAAGCAAAAAATCCGTGGGCCTTGAGCTGCCAGTCCACGGCACCTGCTATGTTCGCATGCATGTGTAAAGGTGAAGTTGGTCCATTCACACACCCAACGTTTAAAGTTCACCTTGGCACAAAAAGAATAATTTGAGGTTTTGCAGCATATCCCACCAGGTTTGTACATCAGCCTTTAATTTGGTGAGTATGTCTGCTACTTGAAACTGAATTGGGACCCAGCGCATCATCCTGGGATCTTCAAATGCATGTCCCAAAACAGGCAGCCTCGGCAATAATGAGCTGCCTGCGGGCTGCCAAATCAATCATCAACCGCTTTTCAGATGGAGCCTTTGGCGCACCGATTTTCTGCACAGAACCGAAAAGAGAACTACAGTCAGTCAAAGAACTACCGGAACTACGCCTTTCACAGCATCTTCGCTCAGGGGTTCGCCTCGCAAGGAGCCAACCAGCATTGCACGAAATGCGATAGCATCTTCCCAGCCTTCTAGTGATGCCACCGTCTGTGCTGGAAATGTGCTTTGGCAAACTCTTGGACATGCATGAGGCTTCCATGTGACCACTGCTGGGTTGACCTCGTCGCCCTTGAAAGCACGACGGTCGCACATCAGAACCAAGTGCCCCAATTGCAAGAAAACGCAGTGACCACCAGGAACAAATTCTTGATTGCCGGCACTCGCAACAGCATTGGCCCACGCAGCATCATGATAGACCAGGATCACCAGGTCGTCGGGTGTGGAACTGAATTTGGAAAAGTGAGTGGTTGTCCCTTACCATTTTGATCCATCTTAACTACCGTATTGGTTTCTTTATCATCCCCATAGCTAGGTTTTGCTTGAAGGTCAGGTCGGGATTGGCTAGCGAACCAAGACAAAGTACCAATAGTTGACTGGTTATCAATATTGGCCACCATGGCAGCAGAATAATCCAAAAGGATCTGCTTAAGGACCTCGACCGTCTCAAGTCTGGAGTTGGCGGAGGACTTCTGGCTAAGGTGTATGCCCCTGTCATCTTGCTTGATGTTGCTACCTACATACTCAAAGTCATTCTCCTCCCAGTCAGCTATAGGAAAAATGCGAGAAAGTTGTTGCGTCAGCGAATCCAAGACCTTAGGGGAGGCAGCAATGAGTAAATCACCTACGTGAGTTATGAGAGCTCCATGAAGAGCACCTTGTTGATCACGCAACAAAAAGTAGCAGGCATCAAGTTCATGTGAAACCAAATCAAGGTGTTTTCCATCAATGCAAAGGTCAAGTTTCTTGAGGTCAGCTGATAATTTGTCCCACCAAAGTCGTGGGCTGGTTGTTAAACCGACAACGCCTTTGATGACCTCGATCAAAGCACCAGGTTCCACCAGGTAGACCGCGTGGTGGTTGAGAGAAGCACAGGTTCTTCCTGGCCTCATGTCCGTTAAGGAAAGCTGCTTGCACATCGCCAGCAGAGAGTCCCCATCCAAATTGTCCAGCAAGAAAAAACAGAGTCATAAAAGAAAACTTGGTCGCTGTACTGGCTTCTGGTTGGAGGGATCCATATTTGGGGTCTGGGTCACGATGTTCCCCGATGCACAATCTCGCCTTTGCTTTTGTCCTCTCTTCGCTTTGCCACATTTTGTCGCGGTCAAGAGGGTAGTGTGCGATCTTTGGAAATGGTGGATGGCACCTGGTTGCTTTCTTCCATGGTGAGAACCCTCACTGCTCCATATTGAATGTGTTCTTTCCACTGTTTTTCTTCCGCGCAGTGTCAAGTGGCTTTTCATGGTCAGGAATATCATCCCACTTCACCTTTTTGTCCAGCTGCTTTTGGTAGGCCTTTGGGAGCTGGAAGTCAGCTTCCTCAGTATCTTCAGCTGCATGTGCTACATGTAAGGCGTGTGGAGCTGAAGGCTTCACCATAGGAATGTTTTGTTTGCCGCGGGCACGTTTTTGTGGCACCAAAGCATCCAAGTCATCGACCAGGATGTCATCTTGAGCATCAACAAAGAGGTCATCGTTGTCATCATCTTTGTCTAGGTGATGTACCAATTGAAAAAGATTTTCTTGCATGACTTTGGCTTCCATGAGAATGCCAAGTCCCTCAGATTCTGCATGACGAAGGTGCTCACGTGCACACAGCAAACATCTACCACCTCTAGAAACCGAAAATGAACCGCCCTCGACGCCCACAATGGTTCCAGCCCGAAGGTCACCCCGCTTTCCCCCGTGGTCTCCATGCTGTAGCGCAGCATCCTCATCAGAAGACCTGCGTTGCCTTTGGGGGTATCTCCAATCCCTCCTCCAAACGCCTTTCCTTCAGTTGATCTACCGTGCATTTGGTCAGCCCCAGGCCCGATTTTCCCTTGGGGGCCACGAGCTTCCATGAGCAGCGACCTCAACTCCGGCACCGACATGCTCGGCTCGTACTTCACCTTCAGGTCGATCAGGGCTTCGAGAAACTCGGCACGCTGCATCTTCCATACCGAGACTGGCTGGGACATCATCTGGGTTTGGGTTCCCAGATGAAGACGATTGTTGTGCGTTGCACCACGAGACTTAAGGAGAGACTGATATTTGGACTTTGCATTCTGGTAGGTGAAATAGGCCTCCTGGGCCTCCTCGTCGCTCTCAGGGATCGTTTGGTCTCGAGTCTCAACTTTGTCATTCTTCTCCAAGCAGCCACTTTACGGAGATAGCCGCAGGTCACCATGCCGTTTTTGTCATCCCCACCTGAGAATTGAGGCACGCTGATTTTGTCGCTGCCCCCATACCATCATCTTCACGATTTGCACTAGCTCCCCAAGGACACACAGGCATCAAGGCTAGCTGATCCATCTCCACCAGAAGGGGGGCGTAGTTGTTGGGGGCCAAGAATACCATGTTCTTCTCCTAGCCCTCCATTCTTCCCATTCTGCATCAGTCCAAGGTCTGGAAGGACTATGGATGACTGCATCCCCAGAATTTGACGCACTACTAGAGCCTCCATCACCACTTTCCTCCTCCACACCTGGACCTAAAGGCGATGCGGCAGGTATTGGAAGCAACTGCTAATGACGCGCCGCCAATCTCCACATCTTGCAAAAGTCCTTGTCCTGGACCGTCCCGGCGTATTATCGAGACCCCGGGTGGATCCGCTACCAATGTAAACTGGTAGTGGATGATGCAACCAAAGATCAAACACCAGATGGTGCGACACCGCCGCCTCCAAACGCCATGCGCTTTCCGCCTGAAGCAAGAAATCCGTGGGCCTTGAGCCGCCAGTCCACGGCACCTGCTATGTTCGCATGCATGTGTCAAGGTGAAGTTGGTTCATTCACATATTTTTTTTGGGGTAAACATAAATATGAACATAAAAATATATATACATAGATAAATCAGTAGATAGACAGATAGATAGAAAGATAGATAGACAGATGGATAGACAGACAGACAGATAGATAGATGGATGGATGGATGGATAGATAGATTGATAGATAGACAGATAGATAGATAGATAGATAGATAGACAGACAGACAGATAGATAGATAGATAGATAGAGAGAGAGAGAGAGAGAGATAGAGAGAGATAGAGAGAGATAGAGAGAGATAGAGAGAGAGATAGAGAGAGATAGAGAGAGAGATAGAGAGAGATAGAGAGAGATAGAGAGATAGAGAGATAGAGAGATAGATAGATAGATAGATAGATAGATGGATGGATGGATGGATGGATAGATAGAGAGATAGGTTGATAGATTGATAGATTGATAGATTGATAGATTGATAGATAGATAGATAGCTAGCTAGGTAGGTAGATAGATAGATAGATAGATAGAAAGATATATATTGATATCGACATTGATATGGGGAAATATCACAATCCATTATCCCGTTCTCAACCAGCCACTGTTTTGAGATTCCCACAGCATTTTTGCTTCTATTGCCAGATTCACCAGGGAGTGTTCCCTTAGGCGTGTCCGCTTGGTAGCTGATCGCGGTCCAGATGATGAACGGCTCCCCACCATCATGGCATTGAAGAAAACGATTTGCCAGGAGTGATACAGCCAGGTCGGTGGGGGATTGAATAAAAAGGGTTAACATGAAACCCCAAAAATCCGTTTGCCGGCGTGATGTAAGTGAAACAAAGCTCCCCCGCATTCCACCAGGTTCTTTCTCCAATAGATTTTGGTGTTGTGATCTGTCAAACCAGCTTGGAAAACATTGATTTTCGCCTCGTTTTTCGATCGCATTGCGGTTGATGTGAAAATAGGGTGCCGGCCGGCACAATTTGATGGTCGAGAGAATCATTTTTCCGGTTCCTAGTGCCATTTATTGGGGCATTCCCCAAGTATGCACAAACCCAAATCACACTGTTGGCAGTCTGTCATTGAACGGTTAGCTTTCGACCTTGACAATTCATCAACAGAAATTTACCTGCGAAAAAAATGAAATGGCAAGATCTTGGTGGCACCCTCGGTAAGCAAACATGGTTTGACGGAACACCATCCCAGTTAGTTCGAACATTTTCCCATGAACAAGGCTCCATTTAGTTCGGGAATTTCCCAGCCATGTTTGATGAAACCGTTTCGGGTAAATCCACAATTCTTGGTAGATCTCTGGGTCTATGTGCGCATAACCACGGAAAATCGCGCATTTATAGTTGGTTTACCTGGGTAAAAAAAAGGTGATTTCCATAGACCTCAGTGCTTTTTGTAAGTTTCCCAGGGGGTCGTGCCGCGAAACTCCAACTTTTCTGGGACCCGGGGTTCAGGACGAGGAACGCTTAGAACTGGCACGGAATGAGGTGGAGGTATTGAGGCGTGCCGGTCATGAGGCGCAGCCTAAAATAGCTGGTGAATGGAGGGTGGTTTTGACCCCCAAATGGAAGAACGTAGTACTAAAGATATTTGGAGATGACTAGAATAAGGTGCAACTGTTGATTGAAAGGGACAATTTCTGAAAATGTTCAGTTGATATTTACAGTCAACCAAGAGAGAAAAGGACAATCTCACTGAAATAGTGGAGAATTACACTTTCCAATCTTTTTTGGTCCATTTTTTTTTTTGTTGGGGGTTACTACAATAAATTGCAACAAATTATTCCAATCAAACAATTGTATGAATTGGACCATATTCCCGTGGAAGAAATTTGTCTGAACATACTTAGGATTGACTTGGAAAAAATTCTATATGACTTAAACTGGAAGTTTTCTTAAACACAAATACATAGACCCGCAGGAGATTTTAAGTTTGTGGTGCTAGGAGCCCTGTTGCTCAGGCATGCTTCTCCGGTTGATGTCTGAAAATGGGCGAGTTACTGAGTAGCTATGGCCATTTTCATTGGGAAACATGATGTTTGCAGCATCAAATTTGGGGGTACTGTTTGGCCAATCCTCGCAGGGAAGGCACGTGGGAAGAGAGTTCATTGTACAGTACTTTTCCCACAAGGCGGATTGGGCTTGACGTTTTTTGTTGGCACCTGGGTGTGGAAGATGCATGGATGGATTGGATGAATATGTGTAGGTTCAGTATAGATAGACGAAATAGGTACACTGACTATAAATCATAAACTATTATTATATATATATATATATATATATATGCGTGCTCCTAGCGTAGCTAGGCAGGGCCCCACACACATTATATATAAATAGTTTAGCAAAGTTATACACCAAGACGGGGGATGTGTAGGAGTTGCCGTGCCAAGATGGCGGCAGCGTGAGAACAGAGGCTGGGCCAGCTGTTGACCTAAAGTGGCTCTGAAAGTGGTGGATTGAAGCACCAACTTGTGGCATTTTATGGCAGTTTTTCACAGGGAAAATGATGATTTTCATAGCAGATTGAATGACGCGTTTCTATTTTCAGACCCAAATTTGGCTTGGCAAATGCTGAAAAGGAACAAATACTTTTGCGGGGCAGCCCATATGTGTTGAATCACACGGCGTCACACCTCCGAATGGCTGTTCGCAGCTCCATAGTGCTGTGATGTAAGCGGACTAGTCTATGTCTATGATGCCCTGAAAGCCAAATGATTCATTTTCCCATGAAACAACGATTCTGTTTATTCTTGAGTCAATTGCGGAAAAAAGTCAGACTTTCAGGGCCCATCATCAACCTGGCTTCATTGAGTTGTTGAAGACTTTCCAGGATAGACAGCTAGCCGAACACAGTCACATCACGGGTTGCATCCACCTCAGGTACAAAATCCCAGTGGTTGATAGCTGGGCAACTGCAGCTGCTTTGATGATAGTTCATCATATCCAATTGAGCAGTGCTCAAAATCCCTGCTGGTTGTTGCTATATGACGTTATACTATCCAATATAGTTGGGATTATCGCAATCCGTTATAGGAATCCTACTAACCAGTGGGCCAGAAATCCATGAGCTGGGAAATCCGTTCTTAACCAGCCATTTTTTGCGGGAAATCATTGCAGAATCAACCAGCAGGTTCTGGTGGTGAAGTTAGATGCAAATTCACCAGGTGCATCTGCTGATGGAATGGTGTGGTGGTGGCTCCTTGCTCCCGCGCATTTTGAAAGACGAGACGGTGGCCATTGCGTGAGAGGACCTGGATAGATCCAAGCCACCAGCCATGATGACAATACTGGACAGTGGCAATCATCATCATTGTATATACTTTTTTTGAAGTAGAGGATCATTAATTTTCACTCGTTTTTCGAATAAACTGATCGTTTACTTTTTTAGATAAATAAATGTATAAATAAATAAATAAATATATATATATATATATAATATATATGTATGTATAACAATATCCATATGTAAAATATATACATCCACATCCAAAAAATGGGTAGTTCCCCTCGTGAGTTCGTGTCCAAGGCGATGTCCCAACATGCTGGAGGCGTGGTGTCAACCAGATTCCCCTTTTTTCATGGCCATTTCAGGGGCTACCCTTTATGATAAACCATGAGGTATTGGGGCAGGTGCTCAATTTTCAGAGAAACTCATGTAGGCTAGCGGAAGAAGGTGTTGGAATTTCACGATAGTACAGTTGTGGGCGCAAAATGAGGCGGACACACATGTCTTCTGTTTACACGTGGCATGCGCTTCTCTATCTATGTGGGTTAAAATTGTCCGCTTGGCTCATTTGACAGCACAGACCCTGCCAGCGGACTTTCGGAATCCACCCTATGGGTTCACGGCTGGGTGGCTTTCGCCCAAATTACTCATATGCCATTGCTGGACTGGGTGGATCCCTAACATTGTGGTGGTGGTCCAGGGCTGGTTTTTGGCTGCCCTGGGCGTGTGAATTCAAGTGCTTGGTTTTTCATTTCAGGAAAAGCTATAAGATTTGGAACTGCCGTCGGTGCCAGAAGCTACTTTGGCCACTGGAAGCCGTTTACGCGTGCGAAATCCAGGAAGATGTCTACTTTTGTGTCTGTTGCCGGGGGCAAGTGGATCACCGACATCCCTTGCAGTGTGACTGGTTGGTTTCAATCTTGTTTTGATTTTACATCCCCAAAATTCTTGGGATGATGAGGATGAGGATGAGGATGAAGAGGATGAAGAGGATGAAGAGGATGAAGAGGATGAAGAAGAAGAAGAAGAAGAAGAAGAAAAAGAAGAAGAAGAAGAACACAATCCCAACTCGACTCACATTTTTTCAATGGGTTGCGCACGAGGTGAAGTCTTAAACCTGACAGTCGACACCTCACCCTTTGCCACAGCAAAGTCTGCTGCCGATGCCCTGCGAATTGCCTTCCAGGTCTATTCCCAGCGGCCATGCCTGGGCGCTAGCCCCAAGGCCCCTCAACTGGGCTGCAACTGGCACTCCTATTGTCAAGTGGGGGAGGCCTCTGAGGCGCTGGCTGCGGGGATCCGGCAGGTGCTGGAGAATCAAGGGAAGCCAAATGGACAGATCGTGGCTGGGTGCTTCTGATTTTTTTGTCTTTGAAGTGTAGTTTTTCAATCAAAGATGGGATGATAATGGATGATATATGATGCCCCAAGTGACTTATATTTCAAGGATGTGGTTGACACTTTAGCCTACCCAGGTAGGCTTGCTGGCTGCCATCAGCAAGCCGTGGTTCCTGACCGATTTCGCCTGCACCCTGGCGGGGGTGCCTCTGGTGACCATGCACCGGGCCACCAACGAGAAGACTTTGGCCCATCTGCTGGACCAGTCAGGGCTGACTCTGCTGGTAGCCTCCCACCACCTGGCTGCTGTGATCCAGGGTGCCATGCGGCTGGCTGGGCGGTGCCAGCTGAAGACGCTGGTGTGGCTGGAGGATGACTTGGAGGGATATGGACTGCAAACTTCCCAAATCCATCAGGGTGTGCCATTGGAAGCTTTGGGCCACTGCAGGCAGATGAAATGGACAGATCTTCTGAGGCTCGGGGCTTCCTTCCCCAAGCAGCAGCATGTGGGTGGACGAAATCCCAAGGCCATCATCAAATTGCTGCCATCCAGTGGAAGCACTGGATTACCCAAGCTGGTGCCCGTCACGGAAGATTCGTTCTTCAAAGGTGCTTCACCTAATCTTCAGTGCTCCATGGATGTGGTGGTCTATGTTGCTTGGTGACATGTTCAGCACATCAGTGCTTGATGCCTGAAATTTATGGTCAGTGAGCAGGATATATCCCATGCTAACCCAGGAGATATCATGGCGATATCTTAGTTCTCATATGTTCTCATTATTTTGACATGATTTGAAGTTGCAGCTTAGGCATATACATATGTGCACACACACAGGTAGTTACTTACATATTGTGCACACAGTGCCAGGCTTACGAAGCTGTGCGACAAAGCCACGACGCATCTTGGTGGTTGGGGCCTGCTGCATTTGTTCGAAATAAATGGTAGGGACCCGTGACTCTACATGGGAACCAATACCCCTTTGAGCAAGATCATGGCAATGGAACATCGGTTCTGGTTATGAAGATTTATATGAAGATTTACTACTTGAAATTCTTGGTTTTCGGGCTTAAGCCCAGTGAACATTTCCATCCACCTTGCTATTTCCCAAACAGAATGGCCTTAAGGCCACTACCAAATGGTTTTTTGTAGGTCATTTTGTAGTGAGGCCACCTTGTAAAAAGGTCAGGGACCACTTCAACTTTGGCAGACCATGGCATTTTGTAGAAAAAATACCGGGGCCCATGGATGAAGATAGAAATTAGTTCGAAAAAGGGCTGGAAATCCCAGGCGCTTTGTAGTGAAATTACCGGGTCCAATGGCGGATTCTTTAAGACTGGAATTTTGTAGTGAATCCATTGGGTTTCTGGAAAACATGAAACGGAGAAAACGTATTTGTCAAAAAATGCGGTGTGATGCTGTCGTAAAAAGCCAATAGATCCATGTAGCTGCAAGAAAAAAATGAGCGAACATTTTTGTGCCAGACGGTGTCCTCAAGTTGGGTTCTTGGTGCGTTTTGGGTTTACTACAAAATGGGTATCTTGAAATTGATCACGCAAAGCGGTTTTGGATTTTTCAAACTGCTCAGGGCCCCTCGGAGCCAGTTTTTTATCTACAAATTGGGGCCTGAACAATGGTTGAAAACATGTTTTAACCCCTCTTCGGTACTCATTTTGTAGTGAAGAAGCCTATCCAGGGCCCGGATTTAGTAGAGAAAGTTTCCAGGCAACCCATTTTGTAGACTCAGGTCCGGCATTTTGTAGAGGAAATACCGGGGCCACTACTAAATGGGTGGCTCCAACCCCACCTCCCCAAAAGCAAGGGTGATACATTTCCAACGAATTCCTCCAAAAGATCTATAAGATCCTCAACTTGCACAAAAACACGCCATTTTTTCATTTTTTTCCACATTTTTCCTCCCCCATTTTGTTTCTTGACTTCGAGGTCTTGATGCAGGGCGGTCGCCTCGGCTGTTCCTCCGGCCTGGGCCGCGTCCTGGAGGACCTGCCACGGCTGCGGCCCACGACCTTCGCGGCTTCGCCCAGCTTTTGGAACGGCCTCCACAAGGACTTCGAAAGTCAGCTGCGAGGTGGCCGAGGGGATCGAGAGGATGACAGGTGGGGGATGGGTGGGGATTTTGAGGGGAACTTCTGAAAAAATATGGGGTGAGAGGGATGATTGGGATTGATTGGGGATGGGTATATACATGTATATAATATACTTTTTTTGCTTGGGGGTGGGTTTTGAAATTCTAAATCAAAGAGAAAATGATGAAACTAAGACTGATGATTTTTTTTTTGACATCCAGAGATGGATGGATTTTCAAAGTGCAAGATCTCCCCAGATGAAAGCCACATCTTTGGACTTTTTGTTTCCTTCCGCTTTGTGTTGAACTGACAGCCATAAGAAGAGGCAGACGCTGTTGGACACATGGCGGGAGCGGAAGGTGTTGGGAAATCGCATTGCAGCTTTGGTATCCACCGGTGCGACCTTGCCACATCCTGTCCAGCGCTGGCTGGTGCGGGTCTTTGGAAAGATGGTGATTGATTCGTATCCGGGCTGATGCCAAGGTTACTATTTGAGTTCATGCACCAAATCCAGACAGGTGTGAGGCACTAAAATATGGCATACCCCTCACCTTTGTTGATCTTCAAATGCAAGCCTGGTCACCCCAAGACATGGTTTCGGAAGGCTGCAGGAACCGGCCGTTTCCTTCGATTCAATGGGAATTTCAGGATCCTAAAATGGAGGTGCTGTACCATATAAGGCCATATTTTGTGAGGATGTTCCCTTAAATAGGCATTATATAGGCGTTGTATATGTTAGGTACCGCCAATTTAGGATCCTGAAATTCGGATTGATCGATTTCCTCTTCAAAAAATCTTGGGGGAGCATCACCTCGACCTTCAAAAAGATAGAAACGATAGGATTTCATCTTTCTATCCGGGGCCGTTACACCAAGATCTTCCTTCCCAAGGTACGGTTGCACCGAGACGGGTGGCCTCGCCAGCAACGGCGCCATTTCCGGAAGCGAGCTGCGTCTGCGAGACCTGCCACAGCTGGGATATCTCACCAGCGACCGACCCTTCCCGCGGGGGGAGATCCTGGCGGCGGTCAAGAGCTGCGGATACTTCTCGTTGGAACGGTGGAAGGATGGAACACTGGGAGAAGCAGTGGAGGGAGACTGGGTGATGTTGGATGGAGTGAGGTGGGGAGCGTCCTTTTGGTAAAGTGTTATGTGAGTCTTGTCGGTTCAACATGTTCAACTCAACTTTGGTTGCTGATTAAGCCATTTTGAAAGGGCACAGCGGGGCCGTGCTAGGTACTTTTGCACCGGAGATGTGGGTGAGCGCCGCGGGCCAGGAGAGGTGAAGGTGATTGATCGATGCAAAAATCATTTCAAACTGGCGCAGGGCATCTTTGTGGCTCCGGATGCTTGGCTGAAGCCATCTGCTGAGTTGAGGGCAACGAATTCTTGGAGATGAATCTTCCGAAATGAGAGCAATTGCCATGGGTTTGGGTCCCAGTCCTTTTTAAGAACTCATAGCTGATGCTTTTTCAACCAGTTGCTGGGGTGACTCTCATCCATCGGTATTTACCGATGTTCACCATCGCTTTGATGGCCAGGAAAAAACTGATACCCTCTGGATCCCTCTGGTAAGTTAACAAAGCTATGGAACCTGGAACATCTCCATTTGAAAGTTTAAATCACCCAACGAAATGGGCCATTGCTTTCATAGAAAAATTACAAGAAAGCACTCGTAAGTTGGTTGATAGATCCCATTGATAGTTACAATAGCCACATTTGTACCGACAATCCACGATGTATCCCACATATAGATTGGTAAGTGGATATATCAATCAACTATAGATACTCTGCTGAGGTAAATCGATAGTTAACTATATAAGTTGACTATAGACATGGCACCCTCCTGTAAACATACCAAAACAGATGTGGAACCACCATTTGTAGATCATTTTCTTAGGGTTTCCCCATGGTTTGCCCCGTTTTGTCGATGTTGACCGAAGGGTTTCCACAGGGCACTGCGCCGAGGAGCCTTTGGAGGCGCTCTTTCTGCAGAGCCGCTGGGTCTCGCAGCTCTTTTTATGGGGCAGCAGCGGGATGACGGCGGTGGCGGCTGTAGTGGTACCCAGTGACCAGCTGAGAGACGAGGTGAAGAAAGGTGCGGTGGTTGGGTGAGGTATCTTTTGTTGGGTGGATAGAATGGTGATAGATTTTGGAATTTTGATATATATATATAATTATATATACATATAGATATAGAGATGATATATGAGCAAGGCTATGATAGTGTGACACATATGCATGGTATGCAATGGTGTGGTGTGGGATGTTATGTTATGTCATAGATGTTATCTTATGTTATGTTCCGCAATATTCCGTATATCATGTCTAAGAGTGATAATATCATGTCAGCCATGTTCTTTTAAAAATATCCACCATTTGTTGGGAGTGGAACTCCCCCCAGCACAGTGCTCAGAATTGATTTGTTGCTGGGTCGGTTCTGCTTTAGGAGCAGTATTGATCCTGTTTTTTTCTTGGCAGCTGGTTGGTTGATTTAATAGATGGATCATCACCAAATCGAAACAAAACAGAGTCATACAGAGTCAAAAAATCTAAACCCAATCGAAAGTCATCGTCTAATGATGAAATGGAGTCAATGGAATCCAATTCGTACCATCCTCCCCAAATAACATAGACCCTCAGAATCATTACTAGATGAACGTAGTCTTTTAACCGTTCTAACCCCCATGGCAGGGTCGTCATGTGCAACAAGCAAAGTTCTGAAAGACTTTGCCGAGATGGGGGCACGACATGGCTTGAAACCTTGGGAGATTCCTGGGAAGGTGCTGTTGGAGTTTGAATCCTTTTCCAAGCTGCTGGGGCGAAAGTTGGGTCAGAATCTTTTACAGTTGCGGGAATTCCAAGAAGCTATCCGTATATATATATATATATAATATGCACATATATGCACACTGTATCTCACGTATTTGCATTTTTTCTTTTAATTTGTAGATGTATGTTTTTTGCCCACACCAGTCAGGTCCGGCATGTTAACGGCCTCGGGGAAGCAGAGTCGCTTTGCATTGATCCAGCGCTATGCTCAAGAACTGGCTGGCGAGACATCGGCTATCGCTGCTGAAGTAGACAAACCTGTTGCAGGGGCAACATCTGAGACTACCTTGTGCATCAGTCAGGAATTTTATTTTTGCTGTGCAACCACGGTAGCGTGTTTAGTGCTTGTTTGTCCTTTTCCCGCTCGTGGTTCCATTCCCAGCAAACTACACTTTTTCAACAAAAAGCACCCCCCCATATAACAACATGCAATGTAATTAGCAAACCATCAAACCACTTTGTCCAATTTCACAAAACTTAAGAAATAGGGCTTTAGTATTGCTTTAGTATCATTGTTTGTTCCTAAAACTACCATCTATAGTGATTCAGATCATTTGTGGATGATTAGTGTAGCAAGTTCCCCCCAAAAAAGATCGAAACGATTCGAAACGCAATTTTCCACTAAATGTCAGACATGGAATTTCCTAACTGTCCTAACTTCGATCTTTTTTTGGGTGGCAACGTTGCCCCTTTTCACCAGGGCCCGGGATCCTCCCAGGGCCTATGCCACGGCCTCCAGCAGCTGCTGCTGGAGCTGGCCGTCCCTGCGCCGTTTCGGCCGAACGACGCGCTGCGGAGCCTGGGCCTCGACTCCTTCCAGATGGGGCGCCTGGCCCGGGCCGTGCAGCGGCAGTTCCGGGTGGAGATCCCAGTGCCTTGGGTGCCTTGGGGGCCTTGGGCTGGGGTGAAAGGGTGAACTTCCCAGGTTGGGAAACTCCTGGGATTTCATAGTGGGATTTCATATGGATTTGATGAGATATATAATGGAAGAACATGGAAGAACCATGTTGTTGAGCCTCTGGGGTCATCAAACATGTCTAGCTGGGAAATCTCCGCACTAATGGAGGTTTATAGCTGAGAGAATCATTGAATTAAATGGTGAATTTATTCTTTATATGCGATTAATGAAGCAATAATTAAAAACAGGTTGAGAACCCACCCATAAAAATTGTAAAATTGGCAATGGTTAGCGGATAGCGATTGCTTTGCAGTTTGGTTTGTGAACGACTTATTAGCTTATTAGCCACCAACATCCAACAACCACTTTTGTCGCTGGGCGAATCTTAACCATCTAGGAACTCTCCCAAATGATGTTTAGGTTTATCAAGGGGCGAATCTGAGGGCTTGGAAAACCATAGTATATATAATTATATAATATATATGTTTATCCTTTAACCATCTAGGAACTAGGAACTAGTTTTTTTGAGGGATGTTGAGGCAAGGTATTTCCTCCTGGTGATGAACTGGGTTGTGAGCTGACATGGTATTGGGGATTATTGCGACCCTGGAACTCCAAGGCAGAGGTAGCCATAGTTGTTTCCTTATGATAGTGAAGAATCCCTACACAACACATGGTTCTTTCGGGAATCCACCATTCATTGAATTATTTCTGGTTTCTTGGGGATGCCGGTAACCCATAAAGTTGAGATATTTGTCAATCAAGCAGTGCAATGCGATGGGCTAGGGGCATTTTCCGTGGTTCATGCAGAATTGGTATGAATAAGTAAACAATATGGTGAAATAGTGGGAATCACGAAGACTACCTAAGAGCCAAGTTAGCATACACGTGTTCAAAGAAACACCGGATTATCCCGTGGATTTCCGTCATACTTTTGTTCGGGTAGTTGTGGACCACCCAAGTTGTTGGCCTCATGTTGAAAAAGGTTAAACCAACAGCCGCCCAGGTCAACGTGCTGTTTTCCCTGGAAAGCCTGGGTGGCCTGGAGAGGGTTTGCTTGTCCGGGCCCAGCGTGCTCCGAAATGTCCTGGCGAAGAAGCAGGTCTTGGACTTCAGGAAGGAAGTTCAAGTGGCACATGAGGCCCTGGTGCACGAATCTGGTCTGTTGTTTCAGGTACCCTTTGAGGTTTGCTCAATCATGGCTAGCCGGAAATCTTCGAACTGAACAGGCGAGTTTCCAGTGCCATCTTTGATTCCCGGGCATTTTCAATTTTCCATCCCACCTGGGGGCACTAATGATCCTGAATAGCCTTAAACATTTTGATCATTTTGTGGTTGTAGGGCCAGGGTCGAAACAAGTTGAAACCAAACTGTCAAAACCAGGAATGCCTCCAGATGCATCGCATCCAGAATCTTCACAAGACTTCCATCCTGGTGACGGGCGCCACCGGTTTCCTGGGTGCCTTTGTTGCAGCACGTCTCGCCCAGTTGGGGCACGACGTCCTTTGCCTGGTTCGCGCCGTTGATGTTGACGCAGCCCACGGCCGGTTGTGGAGGGCCTGGCGTGGCTATCGCCTGGATGAGGGGTCAATGTCCGACCTGCCGCAGTGCGTGAGGGTGCTACCTTCAGGCGGGACAACATTGAAGGGGTTGCGTCATGTTCCGGTGCATCACAGCCATCCCACTTTTTGGAGTACCCAATTCCATCTTTTGTGAGGAAACCATTCGTTCTTAAAAGATGTTTTGGTTGGTGTCCGATGACTTATACGACTTGGCCCATCCCCAGGTGGCGTTGAAAGGGCTGAGCTGGGCTTGGCCGAGGACGACTTCGCACTCGTCTTGGCGAAGGTTTCGTTGATCGTCCACTGCGCAGCTGAGGTGTCCGGAGTTCGGCCCTACATGGCGCTGCGGGAAGCGAACGTCACGGGGACCCGACGAGTCCTGGCGTGCGCATGGCGGGCGAATGCCAAGGTCATCCACGTTTCAACCATGGGATTTTTGCCTGAAGGTTATGGAGAGGTGAGAGAAGTTCCCACCAACTCATTGATTCCAAGATCCGGCTATGCTCAGTCGAAATGGGTCGCCGAAGAACTGGTTTGGCAGGCCATGGACAGCCCTGGTGTGCCTGCTGTGGTGGTGCGGCCCGGCACCGTTGCTGGGCACCCCAGCACTGGAGCCACCAACCGCCAGGATGCCTTGAGCATTTTGCTGCTGGGCTTGGTGCAGTTGGGCAAGGTGGCCTTAGGGCCTGGGAGCCCGCTGCCACCGGGCTTCAACCTGGTTCCCATCGACTTCGTGGTGGATGCCCTGGTGGCCCTGGTGGAGGGGCGCACCTTCCAAGGGCCTCTGCACCTCTGCGCACCCAAGGCGCTTTCGATGGCCACGCTTTGTGAATGGTTGGGGAGTGCTGGGTATGAAGCTTGTCTTAAATTGAGGAGGTTGAGGGGATCCGATTGTTGGGATGCTTGCTATGTTGTTTTCCCTTAGTCCCATCAAAAACAGCTTAAGCAACCCTTTGCAGCCTTTGCAGGTCTTCCAAATGGTTCCCCCACCCCATGAAGTCCATCAAACAACACCGCATATGTTTGACATATGTTTGACTTCATCCCAAATTGACATCCAGGCTTTCCATTCGCCCAGTCCAGGAGCTGGAACACATTGATGCGGAGGCCTTCTGCGGCTGCGTGCAAAACTTGGAGGAATCACATCCGCTCTTTCCATTTCGCTCCCAGCTCTCCAGGCCAAACCCCAGCGAGTCGCGCATGCCAGAAGTGACCTGGGGTCGAGTGAAGCAGCTGAAGCTTCAAACCCCTCAGGTGCTAACGAAGGTGGGCTTTCAAAATTCGGTGGCTTTCTTGTCTTCCGCGAAGTGAAGTCACCTTGGTCACCTTGAGTGCTGTGATGGTGCCCCATGGTGCTCCGTGGCAACTCCGCGGTCAGAAGCTTTACGCAAAAAGCTGCAAGCCTTGAAAGTCTTCCATCCACGCCACCCTGCTTTTCCCGCGGCGAAAGTGATGCGAAGTCTGATGCGTTCAAAATTCGGAATAGATTTCAGTGATGTCAGCAGTTTGTATTTGACGGTGGGTGCTTGAGATTTTGTCCCAGTCTCCCAGGGCGGGATTGCCATGTCTTGGAAGCTGATGCTTGCGGCCCGCGACATGCTTCCGCAGACAAAGGAGGCTGATCTGTCGTAGCTGAGACATGGAGATGCTGCGATGACTTGGGACACCTGAGGATCAAGTGGCACGTCATCCCTGTCAGAGTGAAAGTGAACATGCCCCCTGGAGCCTTTGGCGGTCTGGCTATGCCAAAAGGGTGGACGGTTTGCGACCCAATCCGCCCAACTCTCCCAAAATGGTTCTTTATTCCCATTGTTGATAACCTCCAAGTATAGCATATATATACATACATACATACACCACACATATAATCACACACACACATATGTATATATATATATTGATATTGTATACAATATTTAACCTCTTTCTTTTTTGTGTGCCCCGTCTGGTTGGTTTCACCACGGCACACCCCGGTTGAAGGTGGAAGTGGTGGTGGTGCTAAGACAAACGGCCCTCGCACTGGCCTTTCTTCACAGCTTGGGCATTGTCACTCGGCGAGGAAAGTGGTTGGATACCCTTGCTACCATTTTTCATAGGTAAATTCCCTGCCATTTTCCATAGGTATCAGGTATGATTCATACGGTATGATTATGTTAAATTACCTGGAGGTAGATGTCTGCTTGAGCGATGGGATTGGTAGGATTCGTTGGATGATGCAATGCTTAGTTGTAATTTTACTTGCGTTTGGTGACCTGTCCAAGGCTCACTACGACTTGAAACCCGAGGTGTTGCTGGTCAGATGGTCACATGCAAGATGACTTCCTGTCCATACTTGTAGGCGTGTCTTTAATTCATAACCTTCACACAAAGCAACTCCTCCCCATTGGAGATATTGCTTGCACGCAAGCCCACCATCAACCCAGACGAAGGTAAGAAAAACAATACTCGGGAAATGGGATTTTTGTTTGAACACCAGCTGAGACACAACGACGAAACTGGTACTGGTAAAAGATATTGAAGTGATGACTTCAACAGTTGCAGGAACAGCACTTGAAGATAGATTTTGTCGAACAATTCATTGGTGGAAGTGCCCGATTTTTGATGAACGATGATTGCAGGGGATGACGACCAACCCACCAGTTCCACATAGTTCCACCAGATCTCGCTTTCAGAGTGATCGTTCGATGCCTGACCTGTCGACATCTGTCGACAGAACGTGCTCTTCACCGACGGTGACGTTCGGCTCTGCGACTTTGGATCAGCGAGTTCCAGACAGTGGCCTGGTTGGACAAGTAGAGAGGCGATGCCTGGGCTATCGAAAAAGATGCGATTTGGTAGTCACACATACTTGTAATACTTGTAGCATCTTGTAGCAATGGGGACCAAGTTGGTTCAACTCATCAATATAATGTGGTGAGCTCAAAAAATAAATCTACCATTTGGGGTTTGTTAGTTGTTTTACTTCTTTTTGGATACAAGAAATGACTCCCAAATTGTTCCTTGCTTGGATTATCTTGGATTCTAATCAATTTTATTTAATTGGGCTATTATTATCCAGATCAAGGCCGCATCTATTCATAATTAGATCCCACAATTACATCCCAAATCTCTGATCTTTAAATCACTTTCCCCAAACGGCCATTTTCGGAATCCCATAATAATTATAGATAAAGTGGGGTCATATATATATAAAATATACATATATATAACAACACCCTATGATCTTCCCATACTCCCAGGGCACCTGCGACTGCGGAATTTCCCAAGGTGGCAGGACATGAGCACGGAGACGTCGCGGCAAACGGTGCGGGAGGTAACCGTGGGAACCGCAGCGTTTTTTTGGACCATGACTGGGTTGGAAAGAAGAACAGCTGAATGGCCATAAAGTCTCTTGGATGGCCATAAAGTCTCTTGGACACGGGGAAGAACATTTTGTTTCTAAGATATCTATTGAACATTTGCATTTGGAACAGTAAAATCTGCCACAGTCGGCGAATTTTCCCGTGAACCATGTTTGTTTCTAGGGGGGCTGCTGGGTTGTTGTGAGGCCACTTCAAACGCTTGAATCTGCTTGAAAGTCGACTGTTGGTTTAGATTTTATTTTTGCGAAGCTGCTGGAATGTGTCCATCATGCGCTGCATCAGGCTGCTGTTTTGTTAGTTACATAGTGGGCGCCGCAGAGAACTTTAGGTAGCTACGAGTGGCGACACGATGTGTCCGAAGCAGATTCTGGGGAGTTCTGCGGCTATTTTTCTGCAGCGATTTGGGTGAATCATGAATGTATGGTGATGCAGTTTATATATATATATATTGATTTATACTGTAATATTCCTAGAGGGTCCAAGCGATGACACCCCTCAAGTGCCTCGCGCTATGCTTGACGTTGAAAACTCCCAAGAGTAGGGAAGGAGCTGACTTCCTTCAATTCATGGTGCTGCTTCTATGAACTCCAACCTGATAGGTTCTCTTTTTGGTGGACACACGGGTCAAATTTTCCCGTCAAATCCATGCTCTACGGAGATTGTCCTTGACCTTAAGCCGCCGCCCATCTTACCCCTTACCTCATCTGGATTGTTTCAATCAAGAAATATCAAGAAACATGTTTCTCCATTCATGTCGGTTCAAAGACTTTCAATTATCAAAGGTTGTACCAAAATTTGCTGGAATCATTGCAAAATCATGGCAAATGATGTGAAATGATATGAAATGATGAACAACGGCCATGCCCCCATTTGGCAGAAGCACGCCGCTTGGCGTTCCTGCCTGGCAGACTTGGCGGCCTCGGCCTTACCAGCGCGGAGCTTTTATTCCCCGCTGCGTATTGGGCCGGATGGACAGACGCGCTGGGCACCCTGCGCCCCCGCGTCCCGGACATCGTCGCCGCCTGCGGCCGGGAGCTGCTCCAAGAGGGCGACCCGCATGCGCCCTGCAT
>Ga0126342_10004487_pt1 | contig 23887 bp, 25 predicted proteins | sample Cyp1metagenome_FD_92528 | JGI IMG/M metagenome (GOLD analysis project Ga0126342, IMG submission 92528) | Coral microbial communities from Lord Howe Island, Old Settlement Bay, Australia - Cyphastrea 1 metagenome | ecosystem: Host-associated > Invertebrates > Cnidaria > Coral ...
ATATTATATATATATATATATATATTATATATTATATATATTATATATATTATATATATTATATATATTATATATATTATATACATATTATATATTATGTATATTATATTATATATATAGTATATTATATTTATTATATTATATATATAGTATATTATATTTATTATATTATATATATAGTATATTATATATATTATATATCATATTATATATAATATATTATCATATAACTAATTATGCGTATATTTAAGTGCCATATTTTCCTGTCGCCACAGGTGCAGCATTGCCGTCCTCGCTCTGCCTGCCTCTCCGCTGCGTTGAAGGAAGGCCTTGTGGCCCGTTCGACTCCGTCGGGCTCGGCGGCCACGGCGGCGTATTTCGCCCTGGCGCGGCAGATGAAGTTCCAGGTGAAGGGGTGGACCGGTTGACATCATGGGGACATCATGGGGAAATGGGGATTTGGAATGGGATATAGTAGAAGTGATATTATGTTTCAATGATATCCCCATAGAATCATGATAATTGAATATAATTGATATACTACAAATCCCCAGATCATTTCAATATTCATATTAGGAATTGGATGTAGAAGTGATATTCATGGAGATTTTGCCAAGGATTTATACTTAGGGGCAGAATGGGGATATTATGGGGATTATTGTACAGCCACCCGCAATGCTGGTATAAATTGGGATACTGTATATTGGTATACAATGAAGATCAGATACTATTAAATTATGAACTGGTGATATAATTGTGGTATATATATATGTATACATGGGTTCTAAATCATTATAAATCACCATCGGTTGGGGTAAATAAAGAAATCAGCAATCATGGAGATATCATGGAATATCTCTAGAGAAGAAATGTCAGTCAAAAATATGATATGGAGAGAGAGAGAGAGAGATATGATATGGGGTTGTCCCAACATAGGGGATGCCCCAAAATGACAATGGCCAAGAAATATTATAATGATAAACCAGAGAATTTTGGCGTACAGTACTCTGTTTGCAGATACACCCACATGGGGTACACTGTAAATCGCCATGAATTTTGGCGGAATGCAACACTCATGGTGATATCAAGGCATACGTATATGTAACTATATATGTGATTATATATGATTATATATGATTATATGTGTATATAGTACCACCAATATGCTATGGGTTTGTCTGAAAATGGGCTAAAAAAACCCTAGAGGTTTTTTCTCCGCCGGTGATTCTAATAGGAACAACTATGATCAACTATGGGGATTTACACGTGCACTGTTTCAGGGAAAAGATGTGGCTATGGCCGGCATGCCTTTTTCAGTATCAACTAAGCCATGCAACTTCAAGCATACTCAGATTTCAACAGTGAAGCTAGATAAGGTGACGCTTGGATTTAGAGAAGAAATGATAAGACAAGGGATGTTACCCTTTGCGAATCTAACCTGGCACTGGAATATTGCACCATTCTTCTAGATGATTTGCCTATTGGTAATGGGGTTTTCAGTCGCCATGTTAGTGTACCATTTGGGTACCAACAAACAATACAAACTGCATTCCAACAAAAAGTAGAGGAGGTGGAACCGGGATACTTTATCGAGATCGATAGAGAAGGTTTCGAAACATAAATTAGTTTTTTTTTGTGTTTTATCTGGTGCATCCTGAATCGGTCATGAGATTGTTTTATTTTCCGGTCTCGCTGCAATTAGGCTGCAGCCCATGTTGAATTTCACGGGTGGCCTAGGCAAATGTTGATTTTCAGATGTGTAAAACATTGTAAAACAGTGACCACTGAACGATCTTCCGCATAAACCATGGCATGAGGTGCCTCTGTTCGTTTTCTGGTGCGAAGATGCCGCTCTGGCAACTGCTTCCGGGTCATCAGCTGATGCTCGTGCGCCAGAACGCCTCACCTGTTCAATTTCAAGGTGGGCAATAAATGTCACTGGTGGGGACCAAGTTCAGCATCAAACTGATGAAAGTCTATGATGCCGTTACCATATGTGGGGATGATTGGGAATGGGTCAAAACCTGCAAGACATATGCAATGTTCTAGGTGAATGATATCCACAAGAGATGGAAAATTGGTCATTCTAGTTCATCGTTTACCCATTTTGCATCCCTTGCAACTGGGGTGTTGGGAGCAATCCTGACAGATTTCGAGGGATAAACATTCATTTACCATCATTTACCACGTATTTTAACTCCACAAGGGACCCACACCCCACCAATGGACGCCGGGCCCCTCGGCCCCTCGAGCTCCACTGTGGACGTCTTCCTCTTCCACACGTCCACGCCGGCAGCTGAGTGCTGGCCCGGCTCGTTGATTCTGGCCCCCACTGGCTCGGGGAAAAGTACCTGGCGATCGCTGGCGCCCATCTACTGTAGCTGTGACAGAAACGGCATGGGCATGGACTGGTCATTGAGATTCATTTAGTATGGTCCATTTGTTGAAGAGATTGGGAAGGACGAGTTGTTCATGATGAAGTGAATGAAGTGAGCAGATGTGAGCAGTCTGGAGTCCAAAAACACGTCATGTCCTGCTCTAAGAATCCTGCGGCCACGACCCAAAGAACGTCAGACTCCAAGGTCCAGAGGGAGAAGTGATGGAAGATGTAACGTTCCACCCGTCCTACCACAAGTGCCGTGGTGGCTGAGATGAGCAACGTATGGTCAATCGGAAATTAATGCAAAGAGCAGCAAACCATGAGGATGCAAATTGATGCAAACCAAGAACTGGGGAGATTTCAACAATATGAGTCTGCACAATCACAACAGTTTACATTGTTTACACATCAATATTTCTCAAGGAGTTCTCCTCATTGCCTAGGTCCATCCGCCTGTCCAGCGGTGCCTGGCTTTCCTCGGCGGCCACGGAAATCTTTCTGCGCGATCTGGCGCTGCTGATGCGGTGGCTGCGGTCAGCGGGCGGACCTGGTGGAACGAAGAGGATCACCTTCAACTGCAGCGGTGAGGCCGTGGCGGTCCGATGGTTGGAAGGAAGACTTCAATGCTTGGGGGGTAGAATTGGGCACGAAATTTTGAGGCATCCACTTGGGGAATGATTTCAATGTGGCTGCTAGGTCTTGATGAAGGCCGTGGAGCTTGAAATCCTTAGGCCAGAGGCCCATGGGGCTGGCAGCACGCCTGGACCATCATTCTTTCATAGAATCAATGCCCTGTTGAGGTGTTGAGGTACCCAACCATCGATTTTACTGACTCTGGATAGGTTAGATACCTCCAATATTCCAGAAAATCCTGCAATGCATTTGCGGTTAGAAGGATTGGTGGGGAATGGATGAACTCTTCCAAGTGACCCACTGACTTTGGGGCCTTTAGATTGCATGGCTGGGGGCTCATACAGGTACCAGTTCATGTCATTTCTATTCATCCAACGAACCCTTACAATATCCTCTCAAAAATTGCTAGTTCATCCCCGATGTTTGGTGGTTGAACAATCCCATTTCAACAGCTTTTGGGCCCAACGACTTGAGACTGCCAGTACATCTAGATATATTTCATAATATATCTAGATCATCTAGTACATGATTAGTACATGATCCATACATCATCAATGCCAATTACATACAAAAAAACAATGTTTTTTTCCGCCCTGGGACCTTGACATATTTGAGCCCCGTGACGCAGGAAGTGGTGCTGGTCCTGCCCCCAGAAAGCGTGCACCGTCGCAACTTGGCCTCGCGCCGTGCCAGCGACGCGGCGGAGGAAACGACGGGGAATGACCCGCCACTCGGCGATATCTCTGCTATCAGTGGGGTAGTGGAAATCCTGAGGGGCTTGAACCAACGCAAAACAATCCAAAACAGATAGTTGGATATATAACTGGATATAAAATGGAGAAAAATGGATATAGAACATGATATAACCAAGTAAATCTGCAGAATTTTTGAAAAAAACGGATGTGTTGAAGCAAAACATGAACTTCTATTAGCTTATCTTTGAAAATGAGACATGTAAGAGATCACCTTGGGACTTGACTCATTGAGGAATGTACTTTTCGGGATGAGATATAAAAGATCATTCTCGCAGAGGTTGCCTGCGCCCTCGATACTTCAGTTGCCAACAGCACCAGGTTTGTTTGATGTATGTTTGATTAATGCCAGAAGCTGCACCATCGCCATTTACATCCATTTACATCCGTTTACATCCATTTACATTTTTGATTTTTGGCTCACCCCGCAGCAATCCTCTTAATGTATGAACGTACGATAACGTACGTTTATCCATAATAATTACCCACTACATGATAGAGAGGACGTGCACAGATGCATGTGCAAAACATGTGCAAACAGATCAGGTGCATCTGCATTTTTACATGTATGGCGCGTACACATGGATTCACGTTTTGATATATTTAGATAGTAATCCTTGTTTCCCACTCACTCTCTCTCTCTCTCTCGCTCTTTCTTCCTTCCTTCCTTTCTTTCTTTCATTCATTAATGGTTTGGATATATTGGGCTATAAAATAGGGTGACCCTGGCATGGCGGATGCATGAAGAATTGCACCAGCAGAGGCCTGCAAAGAAATTCAAGCGTGATGCTTCGTTGAGTGAGTTCGAAGCCGGAGCCAAAACCAACCGAGAGACATTGCTTGCAGCAGCACAGAAGTGTGGCGTCCATGCCACTTGCCGAAGCCCGGTGTTTGGCAGGAAAGGTGGTGACAGACAGTGGCAGACACAAGACTTGAGACTATGGTTTGCCTCAAAGTGATTCCACGTGTACTTTGCCAGAAACACCCTACCCACGCATGACCCGTTTTCGCCTTTCTAAACTGATTCACATTTTCAGTCTGAGGTTGTCGCAACCTTCGCTGCAGCAGCCCCGGCAGTGCGAATGTACTGCAAGCTTAGGACAGCCGTGCAGTACGTGGTTGCGCAATGTTCCCAAAGTCATGACGAAGCGGACCTCCTCCACCAATGTCTTATGGAGATCACGGTATATTGAAGTGTTGTTCTTTCAGTTTGCATTACAGTAATTGTTTATTTTAATATATTTTAATTTCATTATTTTAATATATATATAATATATATATAAATTATTATTATTGTTATTATTATCAATTTCAAGATATTTTGTGTTATTTTGTGGGGAATCTGATTTTCAGATTTTCCACCAAGTGCGCGCAAACGGCCGTACTGTTCAAGCGGACATTGTGCAGACTATTTGTGCAGATGTGGCAGATTGTGTCGTGATCAGGAGGAATGATGCCAATGGGCAGCTTGGAGCAGGATGTCTCCTCCACAAGAATGTTCCACCATACTGGGTCAAATATTGTAGTTGTCTGAATGGGGCTGCAGTGATCACCCCAAATCGTTTTACGTGCCACTGTGACATCTGTGACGTACAGTCATTCCCTCCCCCAGCTGCAGAAAGGCTTGCCCCAAAGTTTGACAGCTATACTTAATATCTGAAGATGATAGTGCATAAGATAATGATCTCAATTGCATTCAATTGCTAAGGCATCAGCACACTCAACGGCCATTGGAATCCGCTTAGCGTTCAGATCCTTCAGATCCTTCAGGCTGCTTGGAAAGCTGATCAACCCAAGGCCATTTGTTGGAGATCCCTCGCAACTCACCGAGTTTTATGATGTGACCATGGCCTGCGGACGGCGGATTCATGGCTGGTTGCACAAGGCGGCGTATGTCGCTGGTGGACACATAAACCTTTACCGCAAGGTTTTGTTCTGTTCATATTTTTGTATATGCACTTGATTTGGGATGCATATCTATGGAGCATCCGTGAGTTGTCATGTATTCAATCATTTGCAAAGTCTTACACCATAGTTCACCATCACATACATTTACACAGTAATCATCAGTAATCGCTATATTGGATCTATTGGAAACGCTTACACACAGGTGCAGGGATGGACCTTCCGTCAATGGAACCTCGCAACAGAAAGTACTCTATCTACATCCATGTGTAGTCAGTTTTTCATTGTCAGGGTTAGATTACCAGACGGAGCAGGATGCCCCTCAAAAGTCTAATTGCCACGAATCAAACCCAAGTGTTGCTGGTTGAGCCAGCAGTTTGAATGCTGACACATTCCTCATTCACTGCTCAGTCAGCCACATGTGATGCCATCCAGGATGCCCCAGTTGGTGCGCAGCCCACTGTTTGGCAGATCAGCGCCAGCGTGCTGAAAGGTGCTGAGGCCTGATGGGGAAAATGATGACAAACCATTGGCTGTTTGAGACAACCCCGTTGAATGATCGTGGCTAGGACATGGATTATTATTTGGTGGCAGGGTTCCTTTGCTGGCACAGTTGGGCAATATGGAAGTCCATTTATTGCTCCAAATTGCTCCAACTTGGCTGACCTCAGGCAGAGAATGCTTATGTGCTGAAGACGTTGAGTGGATCCATTTTACTGACAGATGGACGAACTCTGATCAGTGCGGAGGTTTGGGTATTTTGGGTTCTGGCCTTGGTTCCCATAAATTTCTCTGCCAAGACCACCAAAGATGTCACTAAGATGTCACTAAGATGTCACTAAGATGTCTAGCCATCTGGAAAGTGCAGATATGTGCAGATAATCCGCTCTCTGGAAAGATTTCAATTCGCCTTACCGAATTATCTGAACAGCGCAGCGGACCTGTAGAGGTGTTTGGCCCTGTTCAAGGTCAGGGACACCGAGCAAAAATGACCCTGAATTGGTTTAAGGCAAATTCGGGAAACCCTTGTTTTTACACATCTGTGCATATCATCACTGGGAAGAAACATGATTTTCTATCATTTTTTTACTGGCCAGGATCCATATCGAGAGACCTCCGAGATATTTTGGACACGTGTTGCTGGAAAGACAGACTCCGAATTTCTCCTGTGTTCTCAGAGCCTTGGCTGCCGGAGGTTAAGTATTAGACATCATTTAGCCATATTTGGCCCGTCGAAATCTAGTTGATTCTGGCTGGATCCTGGGAGTTTCCTTTGATAATTCTGAAGCAACAAGCTGAGCCAGAATGAGCCAGATGTCCAACCTTTGCCAGTAGTTTTCCAGCTAGCCACACATCCCTGTGTCAGGCATGGCCTGCAGTTGCATGCCGCGGTATGTGATGGTTGTGCTGGACTTGGTGTGGAAGATGGCCCTTGGCCACAGCTACTACCCTTTGATCCCAGGCAGCACTAAGAAATACATAGTGTATCTGAAATAGGATGTACACCAAAATAACGATTTTAATAGGAAGAACGATGATTAAGCACGAACTTTGGAGGCACCTATGTTTCAGACAAACCCACATGATTAGCAATTTCCTCCTGAACAACTCTGCCAAGCATCCTTAGACGAATGGTTTCACCTGGCGAAATTAGCATTGGTGCAGGGTGTCCGGCCCAGAATAGTACAGTGATTCTTGTGGGTCACATGTCGAAGCGCGTAGGCCATACGTTTAGCACACAACATCCATGACCGACTTTCTGGTTCATGCTCCAATCCAGCACTGCAAGCCTTTTCCCTATGGAAATGGGATGACCTCATCTGCCAGGGCAGTTCTGCTTCTGCCCCAGGACCGGTTGGTGCCCAATGAGAGCGAGAAGGCTGGCTCCATTCGCAGCCACTTGCCGATGCCGAATGCTTGGCTGAGCGCCACTTCTGTGCTCGCCATGCAAAAATTCCGGGCGTCAAATCGCCAGATTTAGAGGTCTTTCCTGAGATGAATGATATTGAATATTGTTGAATTATCCCTTTTGCAAAGAACATCCACCCAAAACCAAGGCAAGGAGTGCAAATGATTCGTCTCAAAGATTCTTCTTCGTTAGACGGATGACAAGGATGGCCAGAGCGCAGGAGTCGCCCATATTCCGAAAATAATTCCCATGTTTGCAGTGCAAAGATGTGCAAAGTGCCACAGTACCAGTGCTCCCCACATCACGGCAGGCAGCGGCTATCCTGTGGTATCCTGGATCCTTTGCTCCATTTCATGTGGGACACTTAAATTGCCTACGAGCAGCCAAGAAAGAGCTCAGCGAACATTTGCATCTTGCTGGTGCGTACGTGCAACCGCAACCCTTTGGTCATTTGGCCTACAAGCTCCTTGTTTCAACTGGCACTGAGCAAACACCCTCCAAGGTACCTCATTGACTCCTCAAGAAATCCTAAAAGCATCAACAGCCAAACACCAAGACTCCGAATCATTGCAGTTCAACATTCAAAGACGCAACCTGAGTGGAAGAGATGAAATGCCTGAGCTTAAGAGATGAAATAATCATACAAAATGCAGTTAAATGACATCACATTGCAGCAAGCCTGGTTGCTGCTGCTGCCCCTAGGAAGTTGGACGACAAATCTGCCCTCTTGGCAGCAGATGTGGTGCGCTTGACCATGTTAGAGCACGTCATTTCGAAGGAAGATTGGGTCATGGTCGAGCCTTAGACGGCAAGTCTGGGGCCAAAGCTGCAAGTCTTCAAGAAGAACTATGATTCATATGATAGTGGTTGGCTTTGTAGACAAGCTGGAACCTGGATTGAACCTGGTCTATTGGTATTGGTCACAACCCCATTACAATGAATGTCATATTTTGATATATTTTGCGTATGCCGTATGCCGTTTGTTTTGTCAAACCTGTGTCAATTTCCCTTGACACAGTTCGATTTTGCCATGTCTGGTTTTCTATTTTCGACAAAGGGCCTCTGAATACCCCCTGCATGGGTACTCCCAGTGCATTGGTAGCCGGGTGGTTTTGGCCGTGGCAGTCTGTGCTGCAGTTCTGCGAAAGGGAGACACTATTCAATGAAGCCAATCAGTGCATAGTCATAGCTATAGTGGGTGGTTGCAATGGTGCTTCTGCCATTTCCATGCGGCATGCGACCGGGGATGAAGATCTATGTGAAACAAGTTGACTCTACGTTGCGTTTTCTTTAACAAATCAAGAAAAAACATATTATGTATTGTATAAACATAAACTTTATAGCATCTCTATGCGTTTCTATCATTTTCTAACACTTTCTATCTATATCACAAAGCTCTACCCATATCAAACCTATCTCTGGGTAAAACAGCGATCTTGGGAACTTTCACCGAGGGCACCTTGCCAAGGATCCCCGAGCGGTCCTTCGAGGGAAACTTGGACGTTGCAGCAAAAAGGGAGGTTTTGGTCCTTCCGCCTAGGGCCAAACCAAAATGGGCGGCATATATACACCGTCTGGTAAACTAAGATAGCTATTGAAAATCACTATTTTTAATGGGAAAAATCAGCTATAAATGGTCATTTTTAATATATACTTATGTTAGTTTACCAGAGGGTATAGATAAACAATGATAAACACCTTGATGGGTGTATGGATATTGATCAAAGCCATGTAATCCAATGCTTTCCACATCATGGAAAATCACGGGTGTTGACAAATCCCCATATGGATCCGTATGGAAATTTGACACAATGTCCACAAGAAAAAATAAATAATTCAAACAATAAATATGTTTTAAACACACATAATTATGCAGTGAAAATCTAAATAATATACATATATATATATATATATATATAATTTATATATACACACATATATATATATATATATATATATATTGTACATACCTCCCAAACCTACAAATCCGGAAAACTGGCAGGTATAGTTTGGATGTGATACCTATTTCATTTGCTGCCGTTCTTGATGCCTTTCGAATGTGTCCGAATGTGTCGTGGTTTGTCATGGTTGGCCTGGCAGGAAAGGCAGCAATCTCGAACACCTCAATGCTTTGCGCCGCAATTTGCAAGCTGCAAGGGAGCACGTCGCGGGCTACGTCTCAGGAGCTGGTGACTCGATGCGCTTGATTTTATCATCAGCTGATCAGTTGCATTGCCAATACAGACAGTTCAAACAGATGAAATCACTAGATGCATTCTTTTATCCCGGTGAATTATACAGATTATAAAGACCTCACCACCACGCGACTGGAATGATGGTTAAATATTATGGTTAAATAGGGATAATTATCCCAATGGTTTTATTGCAGAAACGTATGGAAAAGTGCATCATTTTAAATTGGAAATTGATGCGTCTTGTTGGTTTGCCGCAGCTGGGGACGCTTGTTTGCACCCATACTGAGCAGTTGCGTACTATTCTGCGAAGGAAACAGCTGAAATTGAGACAAACTGGACAAACTGGTGATGTTTTCCGTTGTTCTGACAAGCTCCGCGGATGCATGAGCCTTAAGTCGCAGTATGGATCACCGTAAGCGGATAGGAGGGGTAGGAATTGGACATTGGTGTTTTGAACGTCCACAAGCTGAGGTGAAGTTCTGAAGTCGCTTGAGATCGTATGGGTCATGGGGGACGATGCGTTTCCCGGCTTCAGGCTGGAAAGGTGTTTGGAAGCAACAGATTTTGCTGTTGAATTAGACTCGTTCAGGTGTGGAAAGTGCGTTCATTGCAAAATTGCTCAATGTGTCGTTGGTTCATCATGCATCGGCCTTCTGTTTGAACCAATTTATTGATTTGCAGCTCCTCCATGATTGTCTATGATTTCTCGCATCCTTTGCCTTGTGAGCCTTCAAAGCAACCATCATCGCAGGGAGAAATTCCTGGACCCCAACTCCTGGCACAGCAAGCAGATGGCTCGAGTGCTGCAAGAAGGCATGAAATGGCATCTATGTTTGCAATTGTTAGCCAACCCCGATTGGGATAATGAATGATGCTGAAGTACTATCAGACTATCATCATCTATCATCTAAGAATCTCAATGTCCAAACTTTGTGGTTTGCATCCAAGTCTCCCCCAAAAGAGGTGGGCAGAACTTCTGACAAGGTCTCAACTGCTTCCCGATACTTCCCGTGAATGGCTCATTCTCCAAACAAAGCGTTGAACTACCGGAGTTGCACGTCCATCCGAGTATGAATTAGTTTAAAGTTTTTAAGACATAAAGTTGTGCATGGACATATTAGGCAACAGGCTGTCTGCTACCGCAGAAAAAGAGGGTGGACAGACAACTGACATGGGAGTTATGCCTGTCAGGCAGATTTCGGCTATGTGTTGTGCACAACCGCCCGTCTCAGCGGATTCTTGGACCAATTGTACAAGATGCATATTCTCATCATCTACAGATTAAAAATAATAATAACTTTATTAGTCTTTATTTAAAATATGCATTGAGGATCTTCGATTCTCTATGATTTCCTTACATTTTCTTGTTGTTGAAGCTTGGAGTGGCTTGAGTATCCCTTGTGAATCTTCAATCTGCCGACATTTCCGGCCTGGTACAAGGACCCACTGCGAACGTGCAGGATTACCCTTCGAGGTTTTAGACACTTGGCCAGTGTTTTGGTTTCTTTGCTTCACTGGCAGTTACCCTCCAGTAAACTAACATAGCTATGAAAATCTATGGGTTTCCTTAATGATCAACGAATGGTGGATTTTCCATAGCTATGTTAGTTTACTGGAGGGCAATCCCCAACCCCAGAAAAAGCATTAAGCTGCCCATTTTGGGGGAGACCGAAATATAGAGGTCCATGGAAGGATGCAATCGCTATCGATATTACTGCGAGACTATTAGGGGCATGGTTGAATCCTAGGAATCGTCTCGCCATCCGTCAGATTCTCACCAAGCCCCCTTCTCGAGGTATGATTTTTGAGACCTGCCAAACTGTTGTGTGTTACGTGTGTGGATTTTCGTTCAATATTGAGTAAACGGGGCTTTGTAAGACTATATTTCACCATTTGGTTGGTCTTCAATTTTTTTTTCGACGCCTGCTAGTTTTGCCTTAAAAAAAGCCATCCCGTGGCTCGCATCCGTTGCAACACCCCGTATCGGTGGTGTGATTTCTCCCAGGAAGTGGATGCCGCCGGGGAGTTTTCGGGTGACTTCAGTGCCACGGCCCTGCGCACTGCGTGGCTGAAAGGCGCTGGTGAAAGCGAACTGAGCAGCTGAGTTGAAGGATTTCGAGTCATGGAACGCGTGTGTGGCTGGTGAATGATGGTAAATAAATATATTATAAATAAATATATAATATAAATATATAAATTATATAAATATATATTATTGGAAACATGCTTGTATAGGGACATGAGCTGCATTTCCATTTTCATAGTCATTTCATGTTTTTTTGGGGAGAATCAGCTGAATTGAATGGGATTTTTCATTTTTTTTCACGCAAATCCGCGCATTACTGGTAGTTATTTTGAAACTAAAAACCAGGGAACTCTGTACTATAGTATCGTGGAGAAGGTTTGCTGGAATTGCTCCATCGCCACTGATGGCAATTTTCTCTTTCAACGGATTGCTTAGTGTAAGATACAGGAAAGCATGTGTATTAACTCCGAGATGGCGATGGGCAGAGACAGCGAGAGAGAGAGAGAGAGATGCACGTATTAATGTATCATAATTGAACATGGTTTTCAGAGGGAATTCCTGTCATTTTTGCCATGATTGTCCAAATTCAGGGGTCTTACTTTTTTGAGGCCTTACTTTTTTTGAGGTTGCAACCCGGTCAGCCGAGGCAAGTTTCTTGGGAGCCAGGAAGCTGCCCGCTATTTGTGCAGCCTGCGGTGATGACCTGCCCGATGCCATGCTCCGCCTTTCGCTGGCGGCGACGACGACCAAGCTGGACATGGCGCAGATGACTTGGAATCGAACCTGGATGATGCGCTGCATCGTCAGAAGTTGAAGTGGACGTATGTGGACGTGCTGCCAGGGTCATGAGCGGAAAAAAGGGATCGCATTTGAAATCCATGTTGCTCGATGTTGCAAGGAAATGTGGCTAAATAGCTGTCAAACAGACATTCAGAAACAACCCAAATGGATCCAAAGGTCAGCTTCCAACCCGGAAAGCTATCCAAGAATTGGGTAACTCAAGCCCCAAATGCCAGTTGTTTAGAAAAAAATCCAAAAGACACTTCTGGCCACAGAGTGCCAGGACAAAAGCCCTCAGGCCCCTGAGGCAGTGTCAAGCGAGTCGAGTTTGAAAGATGACCTCCAAGAAGTTCTGGCGCCGTTGCTGAGACAGGGAGATCAGGGAGGAATATCAATTAATCAACTACATCAACTATAACATACTATAACATACTATAACTATGTAGCATTCATTGACTATCAGATTATCATATCATAATCATTCTGAACCATCTGATGCACCGTCTTTAGTTGTGTCACATGATCCTGATGGAATGGATATGTCATGGGCAAGACCCACTGTTTCGAGCCCGAGGCCAACGCATTGTCACCGCAGCGGACCATTCGCATTGAAGCAATGGGGTCCAGCGCGTCACAGGACTGGATCATGGGATGAAAATGGGATACGTCACAGGATGAGAGATGACGAGGGATGAAAGCTGATTTGTATATTTTGTATCATGATGCTATCCTCAGTGATAGTTGTACAATGTTGTACATGCTTCCGCAAGACGCTCCGCAAGAACACAACCATGTCGGGGATTGGTGGATGGGAAGAAAGCTGGGTTGGTTTCTGTTGATGTTTCATTGCATCTCAAGATGCCACGACTGTCTCAGATTCCATTCGCAGCGTGTTGTTTCGTATACATGTTACATGTATATACATGTATATACTGTTTAAGGATGTTTAAGGTATAAGATGCACTTCAGATATATGGGCGTTCTTGAAAGTTCAATGATTAATTATTCTCCGGGCAATCTGTCTTCAGCAGGTACCTCCACACGGCATTCCCCACTACTCATTTGAATGACAGTCAGGTTCCAATGGGATCCAAGGGGTCATTCCTCTGATGACTATGTGAGGCAGATAATGCAACAGCATCAATGCCGAATGACGCCTCTTGCGACTTGGCAGTGCCTGTGCTCACCTGCAATCTCAAGGCTCTAAACCCACCTATATAGATGTCGCGCATGCTGAACTTGCATTTTTTTCAAAATCATTTTGTTATATAATGGATTTGCCAGGTTCTTTCGTTCAGCCTTTTTCCACATTTTTCATTTTTCACTCAAACTGGCAGATGTCCTATATATATATATCATTATATATATATCATATTTGCTGTTTTCCAATCCTTTGACCATTTGACACATATTTTGACACATTTTGACAATGAAATTGCGGGGCAGCCTCAGGCGATTCCTTGGCCACACGCCTGGCCCAGCTAAGCCCACAGCAGCGCTTGGCGCTGCAGGAGTTGTTGAAGGTGGCGGAGAAGGCCATGCCACAAAGACCATAGTTGAAACATGAAAGCCTGAAACCACCCAACCAATCCCAACCACACTTTCCAAGCTGTCCATTGAGTCCATTGCGCCTTCCCAAGTCCCTCTGAGGTGCCCTCACGGACAGCTAAGTTGCCAGAGACGCCAAAGGAAAAAGGAGCGGAAACTCTGCTGTCGGGCGCGGAATTTCTTGTGGATGAACTCCCCAAGGCTCCGAGAGCTCTTTGAGACCACTGGATGGCCTGGACAGTCTGGAGCCGCCCCTTGATAGCGCAGTGCCAGGGTAGACTCAATTGCAATGGATCATAATCTGTCCATATCTGTCCGATCTGATCAAATACCAAATTTTTGGTGTATCGTATCGTAGCTTGTTTATCATTATTTATATATTATTTATTTATCTGATCTAAGCTAAGCTAATGTAATCTATTTATTTGTCCATCCATGTATCTATCGAATCTGGGTACACCGCCCCTTTTGGAAACACCATGCCACAAGCCCTTAAATGCCACTTTCAACTATCGAAACACATCGCAACCATGTCATTGGAACGTGTCGAGTCTGGGCCGAGGTCTATGTTTTCATGCGCCCTGGTGCCGCAAAGCTGGATGTTTCTTGGCAGCCGTACCGATGTGCTGATAAGCACATTGAGTAGAGGTAAAGGTCCAGTCTTTAGCACTGTTTAGCAACATTTTCATAACATTTCCAAGTTTAAAAATCCAGCATGTGGGATAATGTGGGTTTTGGTCATGGAGTCATGGATGATAATAGATTAAAGGAGCTGGATGCCAAAGGCGGAGGCCCGAAAAAAAGTACTAAACCATGGGCAAACAGCATTCAGTTGCTGAGTTGCTTTGGGTGAATCATTGTGTTTCCAACCATATCCAGCCCGGTTTAATCCAAATTGATCCACATTGGATCTGTTGTAACTTGGCGACCCAAATGATCATGTTATCTGTGAAATCTATGGTGACCATTGGTGACCTACATGCTAGCCTGGTCCATCTGGTAACCTCTTTGACGTCCGAAGGGAAGTGACATGAAGTGACGTCCTATCGAGGCTTTCTTGGCAATGCTTGCTGCAGCTGCAGCATACCCTGAGGATGTTTTTCTGCTCCGGTCGGAGGCAGTGCGGCAGGGACGGTCCATGACGATCCATTTCCTTTCGATTCCTTTCGCCTTCAGCCCTTCCATGCCCTTCCGCACTTTTTTTCAAGGTGATGATGGGATTGATGGGTGCATGATTTTCCTTGACGAATCTGTGTATATGTCATATACATACGATAATATGCGCAATTTGTGCGCAAGGTGTTGGAAGATGTCAATCATTGTTGTTTGGGCTTGGGTTTTTGCCTTTCCTGTCAGGATCCCGGGGATGCTGCCAACTTGGCGCTCGAATGCCGTTTGGGCACCAAGATGGGGAAGCAAGGAGGAAAGTGAGTACTACATGGGAAAGACATGGAAAGCCAACGAAAATCCTACCATTTGAGGATGATGTTACCCCCCTTTTAAAATATTTTAAAATTAGTAATGTCACATTACGAATGTGAGGGATGCTTTATTATTGGGTTTGCCACGCTATGGTAGTTAGGCAGTGTACTGATACTTGCGTGCCTTTTGCCAGTTGATGCCGCCAGTGGCGTAGGCGAACGCAAGTGTCGCTCCATGAGTTTCTTCCTATCTTCGACCTTAAAGCATTTGCCGGCCGCCGTCTTGGTGAACCGCAGGCCCAAACTGTGGGTCAAAGAGGCAGATGATGATGCCAACTGGTATAGGATCCATAAGATACAATAACATACAATAAGATACAATAAGTCAATAAGATACAACAAGTCACATCTACGATGAAACAATATACCATCCGGGTAAGGTGGCTTCCTTGACAATCACCCAATTATCAGCCCTATTAAATATGAAGTCATATTAAGTCAATTTCCCAGCTATAAACCTTTATTTATAGATATTTATAGGGTGATTTTCCATTGCCATCTTTGATCACCGGAGGGTAAACAATAACAAAGTCTTTTATGTTTCCCCACCGGTCCCCACCTGGGCGGCAGGTTCCTTGTTGCGAATAGCTCGGACGTGGGAAGCTTAGGGGTGCCATGGGTCTGTCTCATGCAGCGTGTCCGTGTACCAGTGTTTCATAGCGTGACCATGATCAGGAGACCAATCAATACCCGCCAAAAAAACATTGAATAGGAATAAGTGGTGATTTATAATATCGAATGTGCTATTAACTCATACGGAATTTTGGTGGTTCAGACACTGGAGACCCCTGAGAGGCCTCCGTATGCTGCACACGCCATTCACTTCCTCAATTGCCACATAAGGTCATCAAGACCAAGTGTGGACACTTCGAAGAATCCTTTCGACCCTTGGTTTGCTGCACACTTGGGGCATACATAATACAGGTTGTATGATGATCTGTGATGGTAGACCTGACAATGGCACTCAAATCAAGCTGCTGCCGCCCAGGAAGAGCACTGGTGCATCAGCCAATCCCTGGTGAAATGCAGGTGGTCCCAGATGAAGGGCCAGACGAAGAGGACTGAACAGATATGAACAGATCAAAAAAGCATTCTTATTTCCAGACTTGCGACAAGCTGGCTCATCTAGAGACTAGAGGTGCACACGTTTCGGGACTTTTTGGCCCCCAGGACCCAGATGAGGAAGAGAAAAAGAAGGAAAGGGGAGACGCAACTCGTTCGCACGCGGGATCACAAGTCGCACTGGGTGCGAATTGGGTGTGCGGCTGTGAGCATGTTTGGCTTTACCAAATTATTCATTAGGAATTAGGAGCTTCAAAGTTGGATTCTTAGCCATGAATTTCAGATCCTATGGTCTGGAGTCTGAGAGTTTGAAGGGTAAGGACTCATTGATTTGATGCTTCAGTCACGTCAGAAAATGATCCCCATGACGATACCAGGCAGCGTCAGTATGGGTAAGCTGGCTTCGGCGGAATCGTTCCTTGTGCCTGTAGAGCGGCTGTTGTGGGGAACTGGGGCATTGCATGAGTGAGTTAAGCTTCTGGCAGCACACAAGGGGTTTGTCATGGATTTGGGATGGTTTGGGGTTTGTCCTATAATTAGTCTATATGTGGGACCTTGGGCATGACTTGAGTGATGTGAGTGGCACCTGAAAAGCCAGGATTGCAACAAGGGGAGTTTCAGGATGTTTCAGGCACCGTTTCACCAGGATGATCCAATCAAGTCGCTCCCGTGTAAAGGGGGCCCCTTGCCAAGGGTTACACCAGATGATTCGCTACGATGGGAACAACCTCCGCTTGGACGGCGTAATGCATCGTCCGGCTCTCTCAAAGGCTGAGTTGGCAGGGGATAAATGATGGCAACATATGGCAACAGAATATGGCAACGGTCCAAGAATGGGATATCTCAGGCATCCTGGAGTCCCAATCAATCCAACTTCAGGTCACTACTGCTTTGCTCCGCACGCATTGTTCCAACATTGCATTACAGGTTAGACTATTCGTTGTAGACTTTGTGCATCCGTTTTCCAATGGTTCATTGTGTCCCTGTGTCCCCCAGTTTTTCAGGAAAAGCACCATTGATGAATGGACCGCAAAATAGAATACAACTGCCTGGGGCAGCATTTTGGTCATGGGAAGTGCCGGAATGATGTTTCTGAAGCTGGATGTCGGAGAGAAAAGTTGTCAACGATCCTGGCTTTGGCGTTTAAGATCGTTTAAGCATGTTCCTTTAAGGTAGGTAGTCCAGCGGACTATAATGTAATTCAACTTATGATCCGTTATGTCGTTTGCATGTGGAAGCATATCATGATCCACGAGTGGATCCAAAGGGGCCTAGGTTCTAGTCAGTTTTGGTAGGATCTATCCGTCTTCATCCGATCCATCCATTGCCAGCAGGGAGAATCCTTTCGAGCACGTGCTCAAAAGGGTGGCGAGGTGCCAATGTTCTGGTGCCTACTGAATCGAATGCAACTGGAGCAAGATTCCGCCACGGAATGAATCATGATAGACATTTGCCACAGTCAAAACACGTGATCTTTTCCCAGAAGCAGCCATTGAGTATCACCCCATGAATAGGGTTTAATAGACACAAAGGAATCCCCAATGATGCTGGGATGCCCATATCCAATATACCAAGTTTTGACCATGGCACATGTGGCGATCTTAAGAATCATATGATATTATATCATATCATATCATAAGCATACTCCGCGAAACTAATTCTCTAAATAATGGTAGTTGCCGTAGTGCCTGCAAGCATCATTCAGATTTGGAGTGTGAGTGCCGGTAATGAGACTTCCATTAAAAATATTAAAACCTCTTGCAGCAGCGCTCCAATGCAGGTGTCAGTTGTCTCTCGGCAACATTTGATTTTTGTCCAATCTCTGGTGCCATGTGGTCACCCAATCTGGCTGAACAACCGTTGCCCTCAAGACATCTCACTGCCTTCATCATGGCAATTGAGCGAATGTTTAGAGTAGCGGAGTAGCGTTAGAGATGTGACAAAGGGCGAGCAGACTATTCTTTCGCATTTGTCCTTGACTCCTTTCGGAATACTGTGTACTATTGTGTACTTGTATGTAACTGTCAGTTCATGTCAGTTCTATGGTTGGTTTCCTTGGCGTTCTCGACTTCACAATCCGCTGCTGAAACTTCCAGACATCCCCAGTGCCATGTGGCATCCCATGGCATCCCATGGCATCCCATGGCATCCCATGGCATCCTTTTCCAAGGACCTTGCTCTGCCAGAGATGCCAGATGAAGATGGGCCTGGATCCTTCCTGGCCTGGTTCTGATGCGAATCTGCCCAAGCCCACATGGATCCAACTGTAATAATTCTGTAATGGTAGAATGTATGCGATGTATGGACATGGATGTGTGCTGTGATGTTCTGTGTAGCAGTGGGTAAAGCCATGTAAAACCCTAACTTTAGAGCCAGTGCATTCTGGAACATGTTGAATTCCCCAGTCAGTATAGAGTTACCGCACTGATCCACGCAGCAATAGATGGCTGTGCCGTGGTGGCGCCTGGCACCCACGAACCGCAACACTGGCTGGAAGCACAACAGAAGTTGCCACAGGATTTCTGGCCGCTTGCAGCAGAGGCCCATCATATCTCACTGGGAAGGGGTCGACCAGCCCCAATCGAAATCTTGGAATCTGACACAGTTCTGCGATACATCGTCCTGAAGGTGTTCTGTGGAAGTAGCTCATAGGTGGTCAACAGAAAGTTTGCTGTGCATTCATCTGCATTCATCACAGAGCGACGACCGTGCTTTCGGAAAGTGTACCTAGCTCCTGCATGGTCACATCAATGTTTTGGTCATCTCTCTTCACCAAGATATAGATCAATAATGTTGGCAACACAGCCTCTGGCACAAGCTAGGGGCAAAGAAAGCATCGGTACTGCATCGAGATGCAATTCAGTGTATTGGGAGTCCATCATGGTCCACTATATAGTGTATGTGCGTGCCTCCTGCACTGCAAGACTCATGTAATACATGATTCACTAGTGCAGCCTGTCCAGCAGGTTGTTTGTATGGAGTGATTTCATTCCACTGCATTCCACTGCAGCACCGTTCCGGTTTTGTGTAGCAACCATGTGACCGTTCGCGTGAGCTCAGCATCAGTTTCTATTAGTTTTCTGTTGGTTGGGTTGGGCACAGGGGCAGCGAATGGATCCTACAGGCCTGGCTAAAGATGCGGCATATCATAATATCATTCACATGCAATCTTCCGCTTTTAAGATCCAATATGATCCAATATATAAACGTTCAGTGGCCGCATATGCCCAACCCTGTCAACCCTCACGAATCGAAGGGGCGCGGCGCCATGGCAGCATGGCCCCGGAGGCCGTGGGCGCTCCCCCAATTTTCCACTCGGCGCTCCCGGATCGGAGATGTCCCTGCGGGGTGATCCGGGCGACATTCGCAAGCTCGAAAGCTTGTGAAAGGAGCCAAAAAAAGCGATCGGAACAAGATGTTGGGAGATGTTGGGAGTTTGAGTTTGATACTGTATGTTTGATGAGTGTTGCAGATTTGCCCGGGAAGCAGATGACGGTAGAAGGCAAAATGGGTTCGCTCAAAACTGGGGCATACCAATGGCATACCAGCACATCCCCAAAATTGCAATTTTGATTCATACTTTTGTTTGCCATTCTTGAGGGACCCTAGCAAACGTCTCACATTCACCCGTTACTCAGTAGAGATGCTGGATCGATCTTGATCGATCTGAATCGTACCATTTTGATTGATGATACTATAATATGATACTATATGATACTGTATGATACTTCATGGGTATTTGACGGTATTTGATGACTGAGTCATGATGAATCCATATGATTCCTGATTCACGATTATATAATCATCGCCATTTTGCTTCACCAGTGGGTGCAGCGGTGCCGAGCGTGTCCGTGGCCTTGGGCGCGATGTGATGAGCGTTGAAGTCCAGGTCGCAGCCCGTTTCGTTTGTCAACCTGGGTGAATCCAATGTGGAGGATTCATGAAGAATTGGTTCTTGTACATGGGAAAAGCATGGAAAAGCAATGGTTTGGGGTAACCATCGGTACATATTTGAGGAAACGTCCATGTCAACGATGTCAACGGGCATTGTTTTTTTTTTGGGGGAGGGGTGGAAGTATAAAATGAGGGATATAATCCGACCCTATAATTTATTGACATATGATATACACAGTCACCACCTGGCGAAGGACTAACTTAACTTTCTGTTCCTCCTCAGTCGAAGATCAATGGTGCGAAGGATTGACAGCAGTTTTGGATTGAAGTTTCTGGATAATATGTTGACACCCGCGATGAAAATCAGCCAAGAAACTTGACAGATAATGTCCCAGTGCCCATCCCATGCAGGTCAGCGGCGTTGCGGGTCACTTGTGCCACCTTTCACTGGTGCGGCAGGGGGCTGGTCCAAGGGTGTCTGAGATCAAGAAGGACCTGGCGCTTTCGGCCAGGGCCATGTTGGTGACTGGTTCTGTGGTCATCTGTGGTCGGTGGCCTCTGGAGGTGGAGGGCATGTTAGATAACAATGATAACAGCAAGAATGGAGCAATCTTTGGATATCTTTGGGGGATAGTGGTGCCACAGTGGTGCGGCTCTGAAGGAGATATCTGAAGTGCTCAAAGTACCTGTGGAGCAGCAGCGGCTCTTGCATGGCGACTTGGCGAATCATGGCGAATCCAGAAATGACATCAGCAGCTTCTCAACAAATCTAGTGGCCGCAGCCTGAAGTGGCTCTGTAAAGCAATTCCTAATTCCTTTTCTCATGGTTTTCTTCCCCAACAGTCCAGTCTTCATGGGTCTGCAAAGGTCATGATCAACATCCTCCAACAACCTCCCTGCCAGGTGATGCTGAACTTCAGGATGGCCATGTCCTCTCAAGGCAGGGGAGTTAGCCATCCGGTCCTCCGGCATCAGCTGTGCAGCTAAGGTCATGCGCCGAGCTGACGCTGATCAAGCGCCCAGTAGAACAAGCCAGGTGGCGCTGGCAGATGCAGCAGGGCATGGTGGAGAAGTTGAAGGTGGAGACTGGAGACTGTGGAGAAGCTGAGATTCTTGAAGGGTAGGTATCTCAATGGTATCCCAAAGTCATGAGAAGGATTGCAACACCTTGGAACTGGTAAGAGTGACCCCCTTTAGCAATTCACATTCCAAAACGGGGTCAGTCATACTGGTGCGATGCCACGCTGCTAGGAGGCACCGGGGCATATCAAGGAAGACAGGGACGTGGTGATGGCAGCTGTTTCCGTCTCAGGATTCCTGACTGATGTATCTGATGTGGTCGTTTCCAACGGCAGGGATGGGAAGACTCGGGAAGACTGGAAAAGATTTGAACATTTTGAACACGATTAGATACAGGGAAACTGGGAAACTTCACAAAGCTCTGGGCACGGATTTGTTCGAATTGGGTCACCCTTGCCATGTAGCAATGTAGGATGCAGCTTGGAGTTTGCGGCCAGCAATTTGAAAGCTGATCCAGAGTTGCTTGGCTCACCAACATCCACCATTTTGCGCCATTTTGGAGCGATGCTGCTGCAGATATGAACTTTACCAAGAGGCTGAGGTAAGTTCTCATGTTTAATTAGTTATATAATCAACTTCATTGATGGGGTGGGCTTACCCAGTTTTCTTTTCTGATAGCTGCAGGCCTCTTTCAATAACTTGGAACATGCCGGGAGTTGGGACCATCCTGATTCACGGAGAGATGGATAGGTCATCCAACATGGCACTGAACAATGGCATCAAACAACCCAACCTGCCAATGGGTCATCAATGATCTATAATATATAGATATCATTAGATATCTAAAGTATGTTATAGTCAAAAAACGGTTTTAACATGTCTTAATATGTTTTAATCGGGATTTTCCATTGCTCTCAGGTTAGGATACGATAATAGGCCGTCTTAAATGGATGGGCGAAACGTGACTGCTGGAGTTCGCCAGGGTTGACCGAGGCTTGTGCTGGCAGCTGTGGAGAATGACTGGCGTGCCTTGCAATTTGCAGCTGCTAGTCTCAGGCGTCGATGAGATGAACCCGTGGTAAATAATATGGGATTATTATATATTATTATAGTATTACAGATATTACAGGAGATAAACCATCTACCAAATGGATCCAAATGGTGCAGGATTTCTTCCATCCACAGTAGCACAGATACATGGACATACAAAATCATACCATCTATTTTTGTGCAATTCGAAGATCATACGCGTGGTCCTACGCGCTTGTCCAGTAGACACCATGCCCAACTGGAATGAGGCCGAGAAAGTATCAGTACCTAGCCCTTTGTGGTGAAAGTGAATCCAAGAAATCATCATTGCTTGGAGGTGTTGCTTGTTCTATCTTGTTCTCGTGTTTTTGCCTTGATTTTTCAAACAAGGTGACAGTACCATGCGCTCCATGCGGCCCATGTGCTCCATGGCCCCAGGGACAATGAACGCATTGTCCTTGCTGCAGTTCAGCAGGACCTGGCAGTGGACTGGTTTGGTCACAGTGGAGATCGCTTCAGTGCTGGTGGGTATAACATTAATTAACATTATAACCATTATATAGTTAACGACTTTATACTTTATATACTTAGTTCCACTTAACAGGAAGTCACTTGCTGTTTGAGATTGTTTGAACAACTGGACACTGATGATGCAGGATTGGACTGCCCTTCAGTTTGCTGCTCCATCAGCACGTGGCAAGCATGACATTGCCCTGGCAGCCATGGGACAGGCGCTGTGTGGACCGCTCAAACCCAGTACTGAAGAGAAAATGTCGTCAAACCTAATCAGGTTGACATACCAATTGACAGTTTATTTGGCTTGCCCGATTGTTTCTAAGTTTATTTGATGGTGTTAAATTAAACCGAATCACCCCAGGCTTGGGGGGCCATCCTCTTCATCGACCATGAGTTGCGGAAGGATAGGACTTTCCTCCTGTGGCAGCCTTGGCGTAGAAGTAGAGAGTGCGGTGAAGAGAGTGATATCGTTTTAAGATGCTTGAAGCATTTGTTCATAATGAATCATGAATATGCCACCGGGTCAAAAACCGTGCGTGTAGTGAGTGGGGTGGGGCGGGGATAATAGCAACCGTGTCTATGGCTGCGCTACAAGATCGTCACTTGGACTTCATGCTGCGCTACATGATCTTCTCTTGCACTTCATGCTACGCTACATGATCTTCACTTGCACTTCATGCTACGCTACATGATCTTCACTTGCACTTCATGCTACGCTACATGATCTTCACTTGCACTTCATGCTACGCTACATGAT
>Ga0126342_10004488_pt1 | contig 23886 bp, 26 predicted proteins | sample Cyp1metagenome_FD_92528 | JGI IMG/M metagenome (GOLD analysis project Ga0126342, IMG submission 92528) | Coral microbial communities from Lord Howe Island, Old Settlement Bay, Australia - Cyphastrea 1 metagenome | ecosystem: Host-associated > Invertebrates > Cnidaria > Coral ...
AACCCAAAATTTCAAAAATACAAAATACAAAGAAAAGACAAATTCAAAAATAAGCCAGAGAGCCAACCCCGTGTTCACTGTGGAAATCAGGAAACAAATTGCAAAAAAAATGCCAAACCAACCACTTGTATTTTCCAAACCCTGCAGTTCTGATTATGTATTTTTGGGTTGTATTTTTTTCGCATTTTTTTTTGTATTTTGAAATGTTGGCAGAAGACCCTTCTGTAGCCACCGCGGACAACTCAAATCTATCTATCTATCTATCTATCTACCTGCAAGATCAAAAACGAAGAGATTCAGCGAGACTTCCTTAATGTCTGAACATAACAACGTCCAAAACGAAACAATTCTGCGAGACGTCTTCATTTTTCGAAGTTGAAGACATCAAAAACGAAAGAATTCTGCGAGACTTCCTTCAAAAATGGAAAGTTGAGTGCAGAGCTGACAGCCTCGTACCAATGTTGTGCGATTTTTCCAGTCCACCTATCTAAAGTACTGCGCCTGCCACGGAAAATAGATGCCAGGTCATGCGAAGTGCTGCACCTGTCACGCAAAATCATCTCAGCAAACCTGCACATCTGATACTCCAAAATTCAACCCCTCTCAGGAAATCAGCGCCCTGACCTCCTAACATCTCTCATGAACATGTCTTTTGTACTGCGCTGCGCCTGCCACGGAAAATGCATCTTTGCAGATCCTCTTCAAATGTCCCATGCCTGCCATGGTTTTTGGAAATGCTACAAAACCCTCACGTTTTGCTCACTTGTGAAGAGGTGCACAATCCCTTGCGCCTGCCACGCGAAACGACATCTGAACCTCCAAAACTGGTCCGAACCCCTAGTGTTTTTAACATTTTGACTTTGAAATGTGCTTCGCGCCACAACGGCGTGCACTTTTTTGATATCTCAACTTCCAAAAGTGGTCCTATACTGAGGTGTTTTGTACATTTTGACTTCGAAATGTGCTTCGCGCCACAACAGCATGCACTTTTTCATCTCTCATCTGGCCAGCTGGCTCCGCACCCGCCGCTTTAGCGAGCCTACTTTTCGACCCCCTGGAGCCTCAAATCAAGGAAAAATCAGTGTTTCGCGACTTTCCTACCTTTTCGCGCATCTGCATCTGCTTTCTTCTGGCTGACTCTTTCTCTTCTCTGATCTTCTCTCTTCTACTCTCCTCTTCTCTCTGCCTCTGCCCGGCTCTGCTTTTCATCTGTCCATATTGTCGGAAGTTTGACTTCTAAACTTCCTTCGATTAGGGTTTAAAATTTAGGGAGAAGCTTCGAAATCCAATTTTGGGCAATATCTAGTCGATTTTGAACTAGAAAAAAATAGTTTTTTAAATTGAAGTTTTTTTTTAAAGTCTAGTCGATTTTGAAATAGAAACGCATAGATTTTTTAATGTTTTTAAATTAGGGTTTTTAAAATTAGTATTAGGGGGAAGCTTCGCACCCTAATAGTAAATACCCCCCAATAATAAAAATTACCTGAGGTGTTTATTATTTGGGGGGGTTAGTACTAAGGGGAACGGATTGCATCAACTAGCTTTACGCAACCCCTGCTTTGTACCTGTAGGCCAGATGCCGAAGGCTGTGAAATTTCAACATGTCTTCAATATGTTACTTGAAGTTTCCCCTGCTCCATTGATTCCCCCGAAACAACGACGTCATGTTTCACTTTCACAAACAATTCAAAAGAAACTAACATTTTGGATGTGGTTCCCTTTGTATTATGTATATCCATAGATAAGCGCCCTGATTTGCAGCCTTAGCCAGCCGTTGTTAGGTTGCTATCATTTTCCCTATTGTATCGACAGCTGTGCAACACAGATCTCAGCATGTTACGTTTCAGGTTAAACACACAATTTTTGAGTGGTTAAGCACTATTTAAGCATTATTTCCCAAACATTACGATGATGTTTCACGGCCAAACTCTTACTATTGAATGGCTAAATTCCTATCTCCAGTCTTGTTGCATCAATCCCAACAAAAATTCCAACCTTCCTTCACGAGAACAGCTGTCGTGATCCGGATCGCTGATATCAGGGAGATGGACATGGAAATTCACATCGAGTCTGTTGAAATTTTAAGTTCCAACCAGTTTCGCTTACTTCACAAAAAAAAAACATGTTGAATGCACATTTCCAATCCACTTAACCATGGATTCAAGATGATACAAGCGGTGCTCTAAAAAACCAGCAGTAGTTCTGTAGGGAATTAAAACTATATACCTATTTCATTTCGTGTCTGTTTGGAATAGGGCTCCTGCAAGACTTATGAGGTGTCCATTGCGGGTTTGTCTGCATTCCAGGCATTCACAAGAAAAATATAAGATTGATAGTGTATATTATATGTACAGATATATATATATATATCTATCTATCAATCTATCTATTTCCACATAGATATATACACATGTATACAGTAGAACAATTAGTAGTTCCGTGGAAATTGGCATCAGTAGATTGTGAGTTTCAGTACGCTGCAACCAAACAGTGAACATCAAATATGGTTTCACCATGCTTCACAGCCGTCTTTGCACTATCAATACAGGTCCTTTACTCGAGAAAAAATGAATCTCAAAAAAGCAGATGATGAATTTGCGCATGGTGAAATGTCACAAAAGGCGTCAACGTTTTGGTACCTGCTTTGTCACCAGGGTCTATTGTACATCATGTTTAGCATCCAAACCACATGGCTGGGGGCCTTCTCCTACTTGGACACATCCATGTCATCTCCCTCTTGAAAAACACGTCCAGGATTCATCGAATAAACACCAAGTGATGGGTCGTTTCAACTCCCTGGAGTTGACACGTCAAATACGCTTCGTCCCATCCAACCAGTTGCAAACAGTGAACATCAAAAAAGAAGAACATAGTTGAACCCACCGCCCAGCGATCAAGCGGAAGCAGCTTCAAACAGCTTAGACGGCCCGTTTCAAAGCTGCTAACATTGCGGCCCGCACTTGCATGTTGAAGGCCTCCAGGGATGATTCGGGATAGGCAAAATTTAAGGGAACCTATCTACTGGTAACGGAACAGTTGTGATCAAAACACGCGAAGTTCTGGATCAGGTTGAAGTCAAAGTGCAAGGCATTCGAAGTCCTTTTCACACGTGCGTAGCGAGGGGCTATCTGAAGTCCCACCCTTCTGGGTGTTGAATCGGAAAATGGCCACAGATGGATGAGTGGCACAATTGAAACAAACATGCAAAATGTCAAATGACCTGTGTGCATAGAGTGCAATCAGCACAGGGGCAGTGCTGCCCAGCACTTGGACAAAGACATCAATGAATTACTGTATCTACGTAATCTACGCGTCCACCATGCTGCCTAAAGAAATCTTCACAGTATTTCACAGTCTTGCCAGAATGTCGTGACAGTATCTGGATGAATCACGTACGGTGGCAGGTTCGACAAGCAGAAAGAACATGCATCGCGCTCTTCAACTTGGTTCGCAGTATTCAATCCAGTGCAGTTTCGGCGCGTACGCCAACATCTTCCAGTGACAGCAAAGTAAGCCTTGAACTGGTTCAGCCTTCGAGTCTCATCCAAGATGCGGTCCAAAAGACCAACTGCAATACGAAACGATCTCTGATCTTGCATTCTTTCATGTTCTCTAACTGCAGCATGATCTTCAATGACAAACTGTTGTTCGACCATTCGACCCTGGGCAGCTATCAGCTCGTTTCGCAGTCGACGGATCTCAGTTTCTTTGTCAGTGATTTGCGCGTTGATGTCAATGACACGCTGTTGAAGCTGAGTGTTTTCAGCTTGCAGTTCTGCATGGTCCACACGTGGCTGGGCATGCCTTTCCCTTAAGGAGGCAACTTGATCCTTCAGCCATCGTGCGAAAACGCAGATCAAACCAAAACCAAAAGCCCACAGCAGGAAAACGCCAAAGGCCAGAAAAAGATAGATGTCATCACATCTGTCTCTGAAAACTCAATGGGTGCATCATCCAAACTGCATTGATTTCCAGTTACAAGCTCTGATGCAGCTGTGCTCTGCACCGTGGTCACCAGCAAAACATACCGCAGCAACAAAGAGCCGCCGACATGGCTGGCGTAGGTCTCAACAGGAGCCTGGAAATTCTCTTGGACAAAGGTCTCTTCAATAGCTGTGTCATTCTGTGAGTGCTGGTTATTCACAAAAGCTTCGGTGGGTTCAGTCTCAAAGGTCTCGACATGGGACTCGAAATTCTCAGTCATGTCGAGCTCGTCAGTGATCTTCTCAAAAGTGCTATTCTCTGCTCCAACTTTCACTGCATGAGTTGTGGTTGTGTGGTGTTGTGAGTTGGTGTTGTTGAGTTGTTTCGAAGACTGATTTCTGCTGATTTCTGCTCTCTGCTCTTTCTTGTGCCGTCTTCTTCTTTGAAGCCTGGTACGTGGAGTCCCAGGTGTATTTGATTGAGCCATGCCTAAGTCGATCTGCAAGAAGCTGACGTGCAGACATCTTCGTCAGCCCATCGCCGAACTGGCGTTCAGATGAAATCCACTTCAGGGTTTCTCCAATGCATTCGACTTGTTCTGGGATGACACGTAGTTCCAAGTTGGTGCGCTTGTCAGTCGCTCCATGGTTGATGGCATCTCGATGGAAGGAATCAAAAAGAGCCTTCGCATCAGTGACAAAAATTGGAGCCAGCGTAGGATTCTTCACACTCAAGGTCTCCTTGATGGAGTCATGTGGATTGAAAATCAAATGCCAAAAGCGCACAACAAACTCTGTGGCGTCAACTGCTTGGGCAGCCGATTGAACTTCTGCAGCAAGGCTCGAGCGGGCCACTCTGGGTAAACGAAAACTCTTCCACTCCAAAGCATGGTATGGACATTCCACACCTCTGAAGGCATCCTTGTAAGTGAGCAACACAATGCAACCAATTTGGGTGGAGCCATCGTGACGTGCACCAAGTGCTGCATCAAACATGCAGCTCAGACGCAAGTCTTTGAGATCTCCAAGTGGGTTGAACTTCAGGTGAACATCACCGTTGGCTTTGCTGAACTTAACGAGCTTGTTGGCTTCAAGCAAGGGTGCAGAAAGTCCAGTGCTCATCTCACCTGACAACAAGCTGGTTGAAGCTTGGATGTGTGGAGAGCTTTGTATCGCTGGCCACTGAAGGCTTCCAAATAGGCCACGAAGCATTGTCTGCTCCTTGTCGGACATGGGTTCGTGTGATTGACGGCCCCGCTCAACGGGAATTGGTTGAACTTTTCGAAGATATTCATCATGGCTCACATGCCATGTGCCGTCTGAATCACGAGTCATCTTGGCACCGCAGTACTCAAAGGGTTCATCTTTTTGCCAAGTGCGGAAGTTGAAAGACTCCTTGAGTTGTCTTTCAGCATTCAGGTAGGTCTCAGACTTTGTGTCACCGCATCCCAACATGTCATCAACATGCAGACATAGGAGGCCACATAGTTTGGTAGCTGAGCCATCAGCTTCAGCTGGTTCATAAAGAAGCCAAAACCAAGGATCCATGGGATGAGGTGTCCACTGCAGGTGGCGAAGTCTGCGAGTTGCTTCAAGGAACCATCTCTTTGGTGCGTCAAGCTGGCCATAGACAGGCTTGTGCAAAAACATCCTGGTGTCAGCATCGCCGCCAAGGATACTAAGGGCATCTGCTGGCAACTTCACCCACAGTCGTCTCTCCTGTGGGAGTCCTTGAAGGAAAGCTGTAGAAACATCAGCGCTCCAGCCACACCAACCAAGAATCGCCGAGATGGACAGCAAGCATGCCCGGCCCAATCTGGTAGAAGCTGGAGAAGCAGTGTCTAATTCTCCTGCTAAGGCATCGGCATCAGCGTAGCCACGCACGACGAGTCTCGCCTTGGCTCGTGGCGTGCCGTCGGCATTCTTCGTCTGCTTGTGAGTGTGCGGCCAGGGTCTGCCTCTTTGGTGGATTGAAAGGTCCACACGCCGTTGTCGAAGAAACTCTTGAGCTCTTTCACTTGGCTTGATGAAAAAGGATCTTCAGGCTCAGCTTTCTTTCGTTGATCTCGTTCTTGGGAGCAGCTTTTCGCATTTTGCGCTCTGAGTTGATCTTCTCTTTCTTGCCAACCTGCTTTGCAGTCATCGCAGCATATGCATGAAGTCCAAGTTCTTTGCGGGTCTCGCCGTTGAGTTGGAACACAGTGCAACCAATCCATGGAGTGTTGGACAAAGTGCAATGGCCATTCGCAATCTTGTCAGTGATGTGGCTGATGCCATGAGCATGGTTGGAGACAGTTGCCCTGACATTGTCCAACTGTTGTAGTGGAACTGGCATATGGCTGAGATCTTTGGCTGAAAGAGCTCTGGGATCAAAAAGTGCTCTGCGAGGAACAACATGATGTCGAATCAGACATCCTGCTTTGAGCTCCCAAAAATCTTTGGTGCGATCTTCCAAAGTGATGTAGCCGTCTTCAAACTTCCAACCAGGTGGCAGCGCAGCAGTGTCAAGATCCTCAATGTCAAATGCTGAAAGTCCAAAATCAGCGTCATCTTTGATGGGTTGTGGAGGATCATATGGAACTGCGCGAGCTGGCGGTGCACGTCGATGAGGTCCAAACGACATGGTCTCTTGGAGTTGGAAGCGACGCCGATGAGCTCGGAAGTCTTCCTCTGTCGCTGGTTGGTAAAGAGAGGCTGTGAATGGGTCAAGTTGAGGAGCTTGATCATTCTGTTGCTGTTGAGGTAGTTCAGCTGGTTGGATTGGTTGTAGAAAGGCATTTGGATGTTGAGGTAGATCAGGTGTAGGTGGTGGCGCTTGAGATGCGGCATTTGGACTGGGTTCTCTGGAAGGTTCCCCAACATTGATTGGCATATCCATCGCTGGATTAGGCAAAGGTTCAGAAACTCCATGAAGTCCATCAGATCCAGCTGGCTCAACAAGTCCAGGTTGAGCGGTGTCCTCAAGTCCAAGAGGATCGGGCTGTGGTCCAGTCAAAAGTCCAGGTGACTGACCAGGTTGACCGTCAAAGTCCAAGAGGTCAACATCAGCCGGTGGTGGATCTGGTGCCAATGAAGGAGAGTATGGAGGTGATGAAGGTTGAGGTGGTGTCACGTGTTCTGGATCAAGAAGTCTTCGAGGAGTTGCCGGTGGACGCAAGTCGTCATCATCATTATCATTGATCATCATCATTGTCATCCATGACTTCTTCATCCGTACCAATGTCGTCGATGTTGCGCTTGTGCTGGATGGACAAGTTGACAAAGCGAGTCACACCACGTTGACTTCAGAGATTTGATCACGTCCTTGGCGTCTTGCAAGTTGCCTGTCAAGCTGTCAGTGGACTTGCCAATTTCAGGGCGGACGTGATGTGGTGCAGCTCGAAGAAGTTGAGACTTGTAGCCAATCCAGTAGATGTGGGGCCTGCCATCTTCATTGTCTTCTCGCACGAGGACAGTTGCCGGGCCCTTCCAACGGATCTCCACAAGGTCTGCTGACCTGCTGTTGCGCCCAAAGAAGCATTTCTGTCCGGGGAGGAGCATGATGTTGGAACCGGCATACTTCCTAAGCAAGGCTCGTCTGAGCTTCTGGTCAGTGTCGGCCTGGATGATGGCCATTTTGGCAGTGGCTCTTCTGGCAAGTTCATCTTCAAAGGATTCACCAAGATGAACTGGAGTCAGTGAAGTTCCAAGAAGTTCGCCAGGTAGATCTGGTGACTGTCCAAGAAGCCATTGAGCAGGTGAAAAGCCTGAAGTCGATGGAGTGTTGTTGATCTGGGGCACGATATAGGCCAGGGCCTGTTTGACGGCCTTTTCACCATTGATGTCATAGTCGGCCAAGTAGACTTCCAGTGCTTTTCGCAGGACAGCATGTCTTCTCTCCACAAGGGCAAGTTGTTCATAGGCCTCGCCAGCAGCAACGGCATGAAGAATTCCATGTTCATCCGTCCAAATTCCAATGTCTTCATGAAGCCAGCTGCACCCTTCATCAGTGACCAATTTGGTCGGTGGTCCAAAGAGGGAAATCCAGCATCCTTCCAGAGCCGAGATATAGTCAACGGCCTTCTCGCTCTTGGGGAGGAACGCGGCCATAAACTTTGTGGCTTCATCGATCATGGACAAGATGGGCAACTTGTTGGAGTCGTCCTTGAGCCAGAAGACATCGGCCTGGGCAATCTGGTTGAACTTGCTCACTGTCTTTGAAGATGAAGGTGCAACTTGGTTTGGCTTTCGATAGCGCAAACAGGCATGACATTGAAACTGTCGTGCAATTTCCATGACAGCTTCTGAGGCACCACGAGATTCCAAAAGTTCACATAGGGCTTTGGGTGAAGGAGGTCCAAGATGGCGATGAAGTCGCTGGACAGTTCTGATGGCTTCAGCTCGATTTCCAGTCATGAGCTGGACCAACTTCCCTTGTACCTCACCTCTTCCACGGCGTTGACATCTTCCCAAGCGCTTGGATCCTCAGGGGCAGCCATTGCAGCGGCCAAGACAGCAGCCATTGCTGGTTGGTAGTCTTCCATGTAGCTGGTGCGGGAATGGCCAATGCCTGGGAATTGCCCTTCAAGTCTGCAATGTTCATGAGATCCGTCACAGCGAAGACACATAGCCTGAGCCATTGCACGCTTGGTGGTCTTCAGACCGGTGGCTTTCTTGACGGGCTTCCATTGATTGTCAACATCCAAGCACATAGCGCCATAGCAGCACTGGTCAAAGATGACATAGAGGCCAGGAAGCGATTTCAGAGATGTAGTTTCCCAAGAAAACGCTCCATGTGGTTGTTCAAGATGTGCTGGACCTGGGCAAGGTAAGACTTCTTCACAAATCGCAAATGATGGTCATGGTGAACTTGTCGCTGTTGTTGCAAGAGATCCTTCTTGGCTTCTGTGGTGGCATTGATTGCTTGCATTCTGCTCCACAAGCCACATCTTGGTGCGTACAGGATCTCATCAGGCACCACATGGGCCTGATACTCCAAGAAGTAGGACCGACGTGAAGGCAGGTCAAAGTCATAGTCGGTCTCATAGCCAAACCTCTCAACCAAGCAGCCAAGTGATTCAGCCACTTGTGACATCCTTGAAGCGCCAGCATATAGACCTCCCAGATAATCCTGGGTCTTGGCGTAGAGTCGTGAAGCTCTCTGGTAGCCTGGACGCGCTTCTCTTCAGCGGCAAGGGCATTCTCGAGCATCTTCCAATGCTTGATCAGGACAAGTCATTCTCCAGGTTGTTTCGGAGAATCGTCAGTAGAGTTGAAAACACCTTCCTGCTTCTGGTAGGAAAGTCCATAACCTTACCAGAAGACTGGACTCATCAGATTGGTCTTCAAGTCGAAGATCAAAGAAAGGTACCTGATCAGCAAGCTCGGCCTCGTATTCTTCAGTCAAGGACAGCAAGTACTCGCCATGACGACCAATTGTGATTTGTCGCAGGGATATCCTTCAAACATCATCTGCTGCCGCTTGAAGTTGATGACAATGCCCAAAGCCTCAATGATGGGACGACCCATCAGCATTGGTGTTTCTCCTTTAATGATGAACGCCTGGGCAAATCCAAAGGTGTTGTTGGGGAAACTGGCACTCGTGCAACCCAATGACTGACAGTTGAATGGTCCCCACCAAAATGAAAAGTCCGGCAAGTGCGCCGCATCTCAATGGTGTCCACAGCAAATCCAAGCTGCTTGAGATGCTCCACATAACGGTGGAATGGGCCAGTGCCCATCAGGAAAGCACTTGCTCCTGGGTCCACCATAGTGCAGTCGACGTGAGGGCGTCCAGCTTGATCTTCAAATAGGACAAGGCCATGTTCATCAGGCAGCTGAGTTGCGGCCATACCTTCAGTGTTTTGCTTCTTCGAGGGACTGATTGACACCTGAGGAGAGCCGCTGTGCTTTGCAGGTCGAGGGCACTAAGCTGCTTGATGTCCAAAAGCACCGCATCGTAGACATTGTGAAGCTGCAGCAGCTCTGGCTCGAGGATCTGGTGCTTTGCGGTCACCACGTGGTGGATAGCGCACAACATTGGATCCACGGCCCTTGCCCTTCGACTTTCCCTTAAGCTTTCCAAAACCTTTTCCACGACCACGTGATGATGGGGAAGGACTGGAAGAAGGAGACACAGGGTTCTGGTCAGCCAATGCCACAACAGGCAAAAATCCACGGCTGAGCTTGAGGTCTTGGAACCTTCGACGAGCGTCCAAGTATGCAGCAAAAGCCTCGTCATACGTATTAACGTGGAAGGGCTCGGGATGCTGGTCAAATTCAAGGGCTGTCTCATCTTCTTGGAAGGAGGCAGCATCCGCATCAAAGCGGTCGTCGGCCCAGCTTTCGTCGTAGGCCTCAGTCTCATAGTATTCATCATACTCATAGTATCCATCTTCATAGGCATCTGAATCATCATAGGTTTCATCATCGTGAGCAGCAAATGCTTTTCACGTTGAAAACGGTTGTTGGCAAATGGTCGCCGGTCCTGGGAAACAGCTGATTTGTATTCTTGTCCCAAAATGACAAACAAGGCTTCCTGAACACGCAGCTTTTCAAGTTTTGGAGCTTGGGTCAAAAAAGTTGGTTCTGCTCCTTGGTGAGGTTTGCACGGCGAAGCAACAGCCATCTTGAACTTGGTCTGGAAGCTTGATGCCGTGCTCCGTGATTTTGCGAAGCTTCTCATCGTGTTCAGTCACAAAGCTAAGCAGGGAAGTTCCTGGGCGCCTAGACAAGTTGAAGTAGGCATCAAAATCCTGGGGCATCCTGATGCGAGCGTCATACTGAAATGCTGTGTCCAACATGGAAACGACTTTGTCAAACGCTTGGTCATCTTCAACCTTTGTCAAGTCAAACCCTTCTACCAACTTCCATGCACTGCCCTGCAAGGACACAATCAGATTCAAAACAGATTCTGCAGTACGTTTCTGAAGCTTCGTCTTCAAGTGGTATATGTGGATTCTCTTTCGCCATTCCTGGTATGAACTGGGTTGGCCATCGAACACAGGTATGTATGAATCCTTCGTGAACTGTGAATCTGTGGCCGCTGCTGATGCAGAGCTGGTCATCCTTGAGGTCAGAAATCAGCTGATCTTTGGGCACAAGAATCGTTTCAAAGACGCAAGAAATCAAGTTGAGGCACCAAAGTGCTCAGAAAAGTGATAGATGATGGAGTGAAAGTTGGTGGCAAAGTTGTCAATGAGATTGGAGTTGCGCAGTGGAGCCTGGAGCGAATCGCTCCGCTACCAGTATCAACTGGTAACGAAACAGTTGTGATCAAAACACGCGAAGTTCTAGATCAGGTTGAAGTCAAAGTGCAAGGCAATCGAAGTCCTTTTCACACGTGCGTAGCCGAGGGGCTATCTGAAGTCCCACCCTTCTGGGTGTTGAATCGGAAAATGGCCACAGATGGATGAGTGGCACAATTGAAGCAAACATGCAAAATGTCAAATGACCTGAGTGCATGGAGTGCAATCAACAGAACCAAATTTTAGACACGTAATTTACCATGAAATACCATGAACATATTGTGGAATTCCGGTTCCGGTAAATCACCAGTTATGGCAAATCATGGTTTCTCTCATCTACTGTAACTTGGGCAAACTGGGGGTGTCAGGGCCAGGCATCAAAACTGGGAGATCTCAGGAAATGTGACCCCACTACATCATGGAGTCATGGATCGAGATGTTTCAAGATGTTTCAAGGATCCGCCTTAAAACCAAAACGCCTAAACACAGCAGATGTTTTTCAGAAGTTTAGGGTGGAACTGATTGAGATCAACTTCAAGGGTATGTTTTCATGCCCTTCCATTCCATTCCATTCCGTTCCATTCCGTTCCATACCATGAGGTGTATAAACATGAAATTACATTGATCTGTCTCAATTCCTGTACATTGCATTGCGTTACGTACATACGAGTACCCTGTATACAAACAGTTACATGGATGGCCTTGGGATGGGATTCCCGTAGGTCCGCGAATTCAGGAAAAACACGGCACTGTTGCAATTTTGTTTTGAACATAGGAAAACAACAACAACAACAACAACAACGCAGGTTTGGATGAATGGCTCACCCCAGTTACAACAAATGACGAACAATTCAAAAAACTCTTTGCCTCGAAAGTCTGATCAGTTTGAAATTTCATTGATCATTTGAAGGACCAAGAAATGTTGGTATTCCAATATATTCCAACTGCATCCTATGTTCAAATATGCAAGCCTTTCGTCACAAACTCCAGCCACAACGATTGCCCAAAAATTTGCTGTTGTTACATGGTTAAATATTGATCAATAAACTCAATAAACCGTTGAACATGTCTATCTTTGGTCGCGTAAGCACTGCATTTGTGCAATTCTGGACCCCAAACAATCAAAAGAATCGCGGCCGATTTTCAAGACAATTCACTTTTAACACTGAATCACCTCATGTGGGTATTTGGACGGACATCCCATTTAATAGCCCGAACATAACTCAATAATCTGTACGTGGCTGGGGATAGTGCAGCTGCATAGAATACAACAACCCATGGGTAATAAACATACCGTTTCTTGCCGTTGCCAGGTTTCTGCACCAAACTGCTGTGCTGGTCTTCAGCATCCGGGAGAGTGCATCATTTAGCAGGGTCCGTGACAATATATTTGTCACAATGACCATCATTGTCGTAAAAGTAGCCGCCAACACCATTATCACCACCACCACCACCACCACCAGCAGCAGCAGCAGCAGCAGCACCAGCACCAGCATCATCATCATCATCATCATCATCAGCAGCGCCATCATCATAATCAGCAGGTGCATCATTGTCATCACCACCCATGATGCTCATTACAATCACAATCATAATCATTCATCACCATCCTTCATCCATCACCCATCAACAGTCAAATGTGACTTCATCATCAGTATCGTGATCACTGTCATCATCGTCAACATCACAGTCCTCTTCATCTTCTCCATCTTTCTCATTTTTTTTTTGCATCTTCTTCATCTTCTTCATATTCTTCATCGCCCTCATCGTCTTCATCTTCTTAATCTTCTTAATCTTCTTCATCTTAAACATCCTCTTCATCTTCATCTTCATCTTCTTCATCATCATCACCATCACCATCACCATCACCACCAGCATCATCCATCATCCATCATCCATCATCCATCATCCATCATCCATCATCCATCATCCATCATCCATCATCCATCATCCATCATCCATCATCATCCATCATCATCATCATCATCATCTTCATCATTAGCAGCAACAGCAGCAGCAGCAACCATCATCCTCATCCATCGCCCATCATTCATCGTCCATCAATCACCATCCAGCCATCATCATCATAATATTGAATATATATATATATCATAGTTATAATACACACAGACACACACACACGTGTGATTTATACGTATCATCAGCGTCATCATAATCTTTACCATCAGGATCAGTACGAGTCTTGCCCATGTTTGCCATCATCAGCAGGCCTTTTGTGGTCATCACCATCATTGAGGGAGCTCTGCAGCCCACATCACCCATATCCTCCCTGACTCGATGATTCCTGCCTCGTAGCTCTCACAGCCGGCCTGATTTGACATGGGCAATCCGTGGCTACTCTGGCTGCCCCCAGTTATGTAGGTTTTTTCCGATTTGCACCTTATTCTCGATGGATTCGAGGCTGTGAGCTGTCAGATAACGTACAGCCAGAAGAAAAAAATGTACAATTGAGAGAAATAAAAAACTGGTTAATTAGCAGCAGCAAAGATGGTCTTGTCCTGCTTGATGTCGTTGACCCGATCATTAACACCAATGTCTGCAGGGTGTGAAGTCCACGGTTTATGTGGCAAGTCCAGTGCACCCAGTTACGAAGGGTAATACTGGCTTGGATGCCCCGGAAAAGGGGACATGTTTAGCTGAATATCGTATATCTCCGATCCCCCCAACTAAAATAGACTGACCGTGATAGCTGCCCATCTCAAGTTTAGAATTGCCTTTCAAACTGACTTGGCAGGGTAAACTCTAGTTTTTGGGAAGGTACTATGTACCCACTTCATCGCTAATAAACACGAACCATCAACCTGCCCATACATAGTGTGGCAAGGCTGTCACAGTAGTTGAATGACATGGGAATCCCCCTCTGAGGATTCCTTTTTTCTGGCCGCTGCAATTGCATTCCACACAAATTCAATAACGATTGCCAAGATCATCGGATATTGTTGCACCTTCCATATCAAGCTCCCAAACATGTGGACTACTACCTCTCCACACATGCAAAACACATTCCAAATAAATTAGCAAATCACCGCTAGAAGTCATGCCGACAGTGAACCATGTTTAAACAAATCGGGGCTTCTCAAAATTAAGGCTAGTCCCAAATCCATCCGAAATCCCAGGAAGTTTGTTTGTTTACATTTTAGTATGGTTGTGCCACAGATCGCAACAGTCTAAACAAACTCCATAAAGAAACACCATCCAGGAGGGGTTGCAACAGCTCCTCCATCATGGGGATTCAACCGATTCAAACAACCCCAGGCCCCAGGGCTCTCCAAAGGCCAGTTGCTTCGTTGAATCCCCATTTTTTAACAATCAATTCTATGAGATTCGGCACAACAAGAGCTTGATAACGATAAGTAATACATATATGTACATTATACACATATGTATATTATACATAATATATATACATATCATGTATCATATATCAGCATATATCATCATATATCTGTCTTCCGCTTTCTGCAAGAAGAACCCATAATATTGCAATATATTGAAACTAATTTCGATTTCAATGTGCTTCCAAAATTGCAAATCCGCGTGTTGCTGGTGGAATGTAAATGTTAAACCACCCGTCTGGAAAATATGAAAGCCGTTGGTTTCTTGCACGTTTTGATCGCAACATGTTAACTGTTGTGTTCTCATTCAAATTGCTTCTCACCATCTGCTATTACCATCAAGTACAGTAATTGTTCATTGCAATTTGCTTAGACCGAAATGATTGTGGGTCAAAATCCTGGTACCGTAGGGTACCCTAAAAGATCTAAAGCTGCTTAATGGATGGTTACTCCTCCAGTCATATTACGGTATATTCACAGGTTTTGACAAATCCCCAAATGTCCCCTATCAACGGGGTGCCTCAATGGTCGCCAGCATCTTTTGGCGATCCTTCTCTTTCGAACATGCGGCATCCTGGATATCACAGGTCGTGGTGGGAAAAGAATGGAGAACTTACCAGTGTGTTTTGTACTTCTGTAGCTGGTACCTATGGATGTCTCATAAAGACATAACATGTTGCAAGTCACCTTTGTTCCAAGGAAACATCTTTGGAAGATATGACTCTATGCCTCTATGCAGAAACAGCATGCCAGGAAATTGCCCATGCTTAGCCAATGATGAGTTGTGGTGACCCCCCCACAAAGTGCCAAGCAGTGATTCAATTTGCTATTGAGATGGAAACATTGGGAACCCTCCAATGAAACAAGTGTTGATAATTTTCAGATTACTTTGTAACCTCCAGGCTGGCTGAAGTATAGAAATTTGACGACAGCAGAGTGCCCTCAAGTATCTACGCCCCCATCACACAGAGATCGCCGTTCTTATGAAGTATGACTCTACCACTGGACGGTGTTTTGTCTTAAATAGGGCAGCTCCAAAGCCAGTAGCTTCCCATGACTTTCCCATTAAGATATATGATATATTTAAATGCCTATTTCATGTCAGTTTGTAGCTTTTTTGGCAATGCCGATACAAGGCATACCATTGATCGCCACGAGCACCTTGACGTCAAACGTGGAGACGCGGTTCTCCATGTCATCACAAATGGCCATGATTTCCATCGCATGGATCGGACGACTCATCTGCAAAAATACGAAGACCTGGCGCGACACCGAAGCCGATCTGGGAAAATTGGGGCTCTGCAGTGGATCCACTGATTTGTTGGGCCACAATGGATGGTGGTTGATCCTGTGCCAAAAATGCGCGCCAAGATCATGTGATATCTTACAATCGAATCAAAGCTTAAAACCCACTCCTGGCATCATACCCATGTTGTTACTTCCATACTTTTCCACTTTAATTTTCCCAATTTCATGTCATTTTCAGGTCTGCAGGATTTTCACCTCTACTTCTTTAACTTTGCGCGCCTCTTCAATGCACCAGAGGCGTTTCAAGAAGGTTGGTCCAGCCAGGATCAACAAGGTGTGGCAGGAGGCCAAAAAGACTGGAAGGCACATCAGACTCGCCTCTCATGGCCCGGCTGGCGTCCGGCTGGCCCAGCTGACATGCGGAGGGTAGTAATTTTAAGCACCTTGAGGTTCTTGTCGAGGTACTTCCGTACATATATATATATACATACACATATTATATCTTTATATGATAATATATGGTGTAATATATGGTAATATATATATATTATCTTTATATGATGGCAATATATGGCAACAATAGAATTACTCTATGGAGGATCCCAAGATCGTCACCATAAACCGTGGCAATCCCATGACCTTGTGACCTGAGGTCATCTACATGGACTGGATGTGACTGGCGCAATCAAGTCCCAAATAGCCCGGACATGGAGAGTCATTTCACCATATCTATACATATTTATACATGTGGAGCCTATGATTGCAGGATTTGGAAAGAAATGTTTGTTTGGAAATGGCATTCGCACCCCTTCGAGGTTCGTCTGATTGTGAAAAGTAGCATGATGACGAGGTACACATCGGAGTCCAGCAAACATTTGATCCTCGCTTTAAATCCATTGGCTTCGCATCCATGTACGCCTTGTCAAACCATCTGGTTGATAATTCAACCCATCGGAAGCATATTGGTCAGCTGGGATCATCATCCCAGGATGGAAGAGAGATACATATCATATGTATATATATATATATGTAATAATATATAATCATATATACAGATATAAAGTACATACTTTGTAAAACCACTAACCAGCCATCCTATTCTGGTCTCACTGTCCTTTTCGATTCAAATTGATATTTTGAAACATTACCTTTTGAGGTCCTCGGCCCCACCCTTGCAGAACCAAAGCGTGATGCATTGTGGTGTTTTTTCCGCCCAAAATGGAACCTGTTCACATTCCTCAGCACTATTTGTGGAGACCCAAACTGTCACAAAAACGGGTCGCAAAAGGGTTCAATAGTCGGCTGACCACATGAATACGCCCTCTCGCGGTAGTGGCTGCCTCGATATTGTCCTGATCAATGCAATATTTATCGATCCAAAGACGCGGTTCACGTTGATGCTGAGCCTACTTGGAGCAGGTTGGAGATGTACGTCAATAATGCTGGATATAAGAAGTAAGGTTTGCCCGTTTCTAGTTGGGAATGCAGCGTCCTTACTAGGTAGGATGCACAAGCAAGTAACAACAGCAGTATGTCTACTCGACTAAGGACATCAACAAAGTTCGGTAATTCCAGGCCTAGAAAAAATATTCACCGAGGCAACCGACCCCGACATTGGAAAACCCTCCATTTGTAACATTGCAGATATTTGTCTTAGATATAGCGACATAATATATATATATACATACAAACAATATATATATATATATATGTATGTATTAGTACTACTAAAATCAATCCATGCGTCCATCCGTTCTATCCGCCCATCGATCTAGATAATAACTGCTAAAATCTACAAAAACACATTTAAACACGTGGGATTATTGTGGGATGTCTTAGCCAGCCAGAATAGATTTCTTAAAGGTGATCCTCAATGTTTTCGAACATAAGATCACCTGCATCTTCACCTGTAATTCTGTCCCCTCCCTCAAGTGCACTTTCAAGACATTTCAAGACCAACGATTCGATTCCTGGATACAAATGATTGGATGTAAACCTTCCATCATATATCCAAAATATGATCCATCTGTATAACCCGATATCCATGTGATATATCATCACATGATGATGTTTCTATCCAGATTATTCCATCATCATACTATCCAGCGCTGGAATCGCTGGACTCGCTGTGCGCCTTGAATGACATGCGCCAAATTTGCAGGGCCTGCAACGTGCAGCAACGTGCAGCAACGTGAGATCGACGGTAACAAACCATAAACCAAGGAGATATCTTGGATATATCATGGGTGTAAGCACAATGGTGCTGGGTTGTAGGGAATGTGACTATGATATATATAAATAGGTAAATAGTGTCAAACACAATTCAAGTTGCTGGACAAAGGTTTAAACCTATCCTCAAACATATCAGTCAATTGGATCATCATGCCAGGGAGCGAGTGTGAAAAGCAAACAACGATTGACACTACGAGCTTGTCACTGGGTACTTACCAGGTGTGAAGGATGTACTGCAACTATGATAAAGCTGCATATACAGCAGTAGCAATTGTGGGAAATGACACATCCAAGAGAAACACATTGTATATCCAAATTGCAGAACAATGCCCGAACTACTTATGCACGCGACTGAACATCCAGAACTGTTTCAACCGTGTTGGCCAAACAGTTCTCTGCTGCAGGGGATATTCCTCCATCCACGTCGCAACAAGCAATCTGCTGACACCTACCAAGAAAGAATTCACCAGAAACTACGAACCCAAGTTTGAAGCAGCATCCAAATGGTTTCAGACATACATACATGGCCAATAGATACGCCTATCACCATCAACTCCTCTATGGGCAAAAAACACAGAACAAATGGGCAGAGTTTTTAAAATGTGCAACACATTGTGACCCGATTCTGAAGTCCATTACATTAGGGCCAAATGGGTATTTGGGCATCGGACACCCACCATGGAAGGATTCTTGGAACCCAATCCTTTCCATCTCTTTGGGTCCGGGCGAAACAAAACCCGCGCCTCCCACTTTGCTTCGGGATCATCATGCCAGCTGTGGCTCAAGAAGGCATCGATGTCCTGGCGCTGCTGGAGGGAACAAATGATGCTGGAGCAGGGAAGCTCGGAGCTGTGGATCTCAAGAATTGCAGGTGGTTAAGCACAGTGTGTAACCAGATTGTATATTAGATGCCCCCAGTTTGGGGGACTTGCGAGTCAGGTGTCAGGTGATATATAAACCAGTTCTGGGCTGGGATGTGCATCGAAGCGAGATCTCAAAGTTCTGAAATGTTCGGAAACCATTCCAAGGATTGAAGGAAACCTAGAATTTGAAGGCTGTACCCATACATCTATCGAGACCCATACCTACATCCGTAGGGGGATGTATTGTCTGACATGTGGCAATGGATCAATACCTATTACCTATAGATACAATTTCTTAGGGGATGAACATCTATAACAACCAGCTATTTTTATGTGAAAACAAGGGCTTTTATGGGACCCATCCCCATATGGGGGTTTTCCACGTGGGCCCATGAGCCCATGAGATTCCGCCAAAGTACTCCACCACAGAGAAAAACATGTGTATAAAGCTGATTGTGCATATTCATGTATATACATATATGGTGTTTATGTATATGCAAATGTATTATGTAGTAAGCGTTATATATTATGTATCTTGCATGGTGTATATGTATATGTATATGTAACTGTATATACATATATATCCATATATGCAGGTGTCTGTGTATATGTTATTGCATTTATGTGCAATTACAGGTATGTGTAATTACATGTATGAATATGATTGTGTATTGCAGACATCTTTCTATTTACACCGATGTGTATGCATGCACATATGTATAATTATAAAAATATAATTGTAAATATATACAGCAAATCCATTCTCCACCAATTGTTCTGAGCTGGGTGAAGTCATGAAAACATCCACCGGGACCTAAACCTATCTTAAGGATAATCGGATACAGCTCTCATCACTGATCATCACACCTGCTCCTAGGGCCCGGTCCTGTAGCCCGCAGGGCGTGGACAAAGATTGTAGCAAGGGGTTGGGTGTGGAACCTGGTCACGGAACACCCTCGAGGGCCCTGGGTGTACAAAGTATGTATATAATTGTATATATTGGAAAATACCTAACGAACCATATCATCAACTATATGCATCTATATGCTTGAATATGTAAGGGTATGATACGTTTGATTGAACGTACATGTTGAACAACACATAACGGAGAAAAAACGCAATACATAATAAGTATTCATACGCTGCGTAGATCACATGACTAATGACAAATAAGTGACTAATAATGTAGCTGGAGAAGAGGGAAAAAACACATCCAATAAGGTCCTGACCCAGTGCCAATCCACCTCTTCCCTACATCACCGGAATCCACGAACAAAGCCCATTGGCTATGTCTGAAAATGGAGAGATCCATAATGTGAAAATGGATGAAGAAAATGTAGGTGGAAACAACCCACCATTTACCCACCATAAATCCACCATTTCTCATTCGGTCCCCTGTTTTCAGACTAAACCATTGGATGGGAATGGATACAGCGGCCTGACCTTTGGCCATTGGCCATTGGATTGTCATTGCTTATATCCTCATGACATACCCATGAAGCTGTTGATATATATATATTTATTTATTTATCTATTTATTTATTGTATATACATAGATATATGATTATTTATATATATATATACATATTGTATGTATATAGATAGATGCAATGAACATGTCTCTATGTACTGCAAATACGTGATGTAAACATACATATTGCCTGCAGCTTGTAATAGTTTGTATATACCTTAGACTACGTTATATATATAGTCTTACGTGGCCCAACGTTGAACCCCCACAAACAAAACAAACGCAGCAAGTGCTGGCAATGCATTCCTGCATCTGTCTACATCTATATATAACTGTACAAATGTGCGCGCACACATATATCTATATCTATATATATATCTCTCTCTACAACTATATCTACATCTAGCTATCTTTCTATTTCTCCATCCAGTCATCACACATCCATCTATCTTATCGATATTGTCTTTCTTGTCCATATTGTTGATTTTGTATCTCTTGTTACTATTCTTGATATACATATATATATAGCATATTATATTTATGTAATTATATATATATATATATCAAAACTTTCTATTTTGGTCTCTCCCGTCTATCTTGTCTGCCTTGTCTACCGTGTCAATCTTGTCAGTCTTCTCTATATTTATCTATCTAATCTAGTCCAATCCAAATCTAATTTGAATTGCATCCAATCCGACTCAGTCTAGTCCAATCCATCTATCTTTTGATTCATCTATCTCCCTATCTGCCGACCCCTGCCGACAGCAAGGGGAGCGCGTCAGAGAAGAGGGGACAAGAGATGGAGCAAGAAGATAGAAAGCACAGAAAAGAGTAAGAGGCAAGAGGCAAGAGGCAAGAGGCAAGAGTCAAGAGCCAGCAAGACATGGAAAAGCACGCGGCAAAGCCAGCGTTTTGGAGGCTTGGGGGTTGCTGGCATAGGTCCGTCCTTCAGTGGCACTGTGTTTCGGTGTGGCGAAGCCAAACGTGTCGGAGGTTTGAAGGCTTCAATTTGGAGCTATAGTTTCTTGTCAGTTCAGAAAGCGACGTTAGGCAGAGGCAGCCGCAGGCCTGGTCCGTCCTTCAGTGACATGGTGTTTCGGTGTGGCGAAGCCAAACGGGTCGGAGGCTTGAAGGCTCTAATTTGGATCTAGTTCATTGTCAGTTGTTAGGCAGAGGCAGCTGCAGGCCGAAGGCCAGGTCCACCCTTCAGTGGCATGGTGTTTCGGTGTGGCGAAGCCAACGTTTTGGAGGCTTGAAGGCTCCAATTTGAGCTAGTTTCTTGTCAGTTCAGAAAGCGACGTTAGGCAGAGGCAGCCGCAGGCCTGGTCCGTCCTTCAGTGGCATGGTGCTTCGGTGTGACGCAGCCAACGTTTTGGAGGCTTGAAGGCTCTAATTTGGAGCTAGTTTCTTGTCAGTTCAGAAAGCGACGTTGGGCAGAGGCAGCCGCAAGGCCAGGTCCGTCCTTCCGAAGGCCAGGGCTGCCCTTCAGTGGCATGGTGCTTTAAATCCGGCGATGCCTCGCCGGTGTGTGGTGTATACATTGCAGCTACCCTAGCTTTAGGTACCCGGGGGCGCGCCCCTGCCGCCGACCCCGCCTAAATCCTCCAATCTGCTTGTGTTTTCACGTTTTTGGGGGTTCGGGGCCGGGAAGAAAGATGCTATAAAATTATAAGATGCTTGTGGGACTCGATTTTGGACCGTTTTTGAGCCTTTTTTTGACGATTTTTCTGCTGCGCTCGGGAAGCAAGAACATCGTAAAATACACTGTGTTTGTCCTTTTCGCAGTGAAAACTGCGTAAATACCAGTGTTTTTGCTAGGCACGGGCACAAAAACACTGTAAATACCGCGGTTTTGGGCTTCCGAGGCGCAAAAAATAAAAGTATTTACGGTGTTTTTTGCTTCGAGAGTGTCAAAAAATGCCAAAACACCACCCATTAAGTTGTGTTGCAAGAACAACAACAACAAGAAGAACAAGAAGAACAATAAAAAGAACAATAAAAAGAAGAATAAGAACAACAACAACAGCAGCAACAACAACAACAAGAATTCTAACAACAACAGCAACAACAACAAGAATTCTAACAACAACAACAACAAGAATTCTAACAACAACAACAACAACAACAACAACAACAAGAACAACAACAACAACAACAAGAAGAACAACAACAACAAGAATTCTAACAACAACAGCAACAACAACAAGAATTCTAACAACAACAACAACAACAACAACAACAACAAGAACAAGAACAACAACAACAACAAGAGGAATAAGAACAAGCACAACAATGCGACAAACAGATGTGTGGTAAGATGGTTGCAAGCTGCGGTATGACAAGAACATCACACTGTGCTCTGCACCTGTGGGCATGCGCAGAGCAAATGAACAACACTAACGCTCACACTACTATATAGAACCGTAATGGCATCACCGGTGTGCGAAGGTCTACAATATATATATACAGTATATAGATCGATACAACATAAATGCGGTCACTTTTCACATCAACAAAGTCAACGCAACAGCTCAACAAACAGCGGCGGTTGTGCCTGTCATGTCTTCCTTCCGAATCTTTCCCATTGAAATGTAGCGGCACGCGTTTTTGGCTGCTTCCATAATCTTCTCCTCACCGAGTGGAAACCCTCCAACTAACATTACCCTGCCATGGCAGTTGAAAGATTACTCTCGGAATCGGAATGAGCGGTTGGCAAGGTCTTCAAGTTGCTTGACGGCATGGTAGTATGAAAACAACCAGAATACACATTGCAGCCATCTGATTTTACAGTGGCTTTTCATTTGGTATTTTCACCATAAGATACTAGAACATACCCGGAAGCTTGGAGGGATACAGTATGTGGTTACCTCCCAGTCATTACCGGCAAAATGCAAGAAGCGGCCCCTAGGTAAGTTATGGTAAGTTGGTTCATTGCTTTATGACTAGCTTCACTGGGATTGTGGATATATCATGAAATATCTAAAACCAACTGGGTGTTTTTGAACCAACTGCGTCATTGAGGGGAGGCCTTCAAAGGGACGGCCTGGCCCGATGATCTTCCTGCTCCCTCACTGGTGTTTGAATGCTTGTTCTCAACATCACGGGTGATTCAACAAGTACGTATATATGAACACAGCATTACAGATATGTATAGATGTGTGTATTTCAGGATGTACAGCGTGCATGTTTGTATGTGTACATATACACTATTCATTAGCATTATGAGCATTATTGGCATTCTTGGCATTATTAGCATTAATGCATTGTTAGTAGTATGAGTATTCTTGGTATTGTTGGTATTATTAGTATTGTTATAGTCGAAGGAAGTTTAGAAGTCAAACTTCCGACAATATGGACAGATGAAAAGCAGAGTAGGGAAGAGGCAGGGAGAAGAGAAAGATTAGAAGAGATGAGTAGAAGAGAAAGAGTAAGATGCGCGAAAAGGTAGGAAAGTCGCGATTCACTGTGTTTTTCCAATGATTTGTGGCTCCGGAGGGTCGAAAAGTAGGCTCGCTAGAGCGGCGGGTGCGGAGCCAGCTGGCCAGATGAGAGATGAAAAATTGCACG
>Ga0126342_10004489_pt1 | contig 23884 bp, 20 predicted proteins | sample Cyp1metagenome_FD_92528 | JGI IMG/M metagenome (GOLD analysis project Ga0126342, IMG submission 92528) | Coral microbial communities from Lord Howe Island, Old Settlement Bay, Australia - Cyphastrea 1 metagenome | ecosystem: Host-associated > Invertebrates > Cnidaria > Coral ...
AACCCATGGAACACCTATGGAACCCCATCATTTTTTTGTAAACAATTGAAAGGAAAACCCATGGAACACCTATGGAACCCCATCATTTTTTTGTAAACAATTGAAAGGAAAACCCATGGAACAGCCATGGAAAATCCTTTGGATTTCTGCCACAAGCCTCATCCGTTTTTAGCTTCTGGATGTTGGCTTCCCATCGTATCACCATCACCCATGATCTCTGCGGGAGACCGACTTTTCGGACTCCCACCTGGCAAAAGTCAATGTCGCAGTTCTCGGAGCAATGGTAATAGTAGCGGTCAGTGATACCTGCGGGGATAGAAAAAAACCTGTGACTGGACAGAACCATGGTATCATATGTAATAATATTAAGCGTACATATGACATAACGTACACTTCATTTCGTATTTATATGATTTTATATGCACACATAACCTCATAATATTTGAATATATTTGATCTATACAGGTCTTTTTCTTCTTCGCAGATGTATTCATTTAATATACCGGTATTTCATCGTGTTTCCGTAACAACATAGATCTTGAATGATCTTTACTTTCACATAAAGACGAAGCGATCAGCAAAGCATCCCTAGTGGTCTGCTCTCTGTGTGTATTGATTAATACTTATGCACATGTACCCTCTGGTAAACGTTTACATTTCGCGAACTGGATAATCACCATCTTTAAGGTCTTTAAGTTTGGTAAATCAACTATTTCGATTAGGGCCATATTTTCAATAGCAAACTGTTGACATAACCAGAGGGTACTCCAATTATCCATTATTCATCCATTACTGCTGGTGATTGGTCCATTATCAACTATTATTAGCCAGTATTAACCATTACTATCCCATATTTTCCCATATATCCAATAAATATTAATAACCAGAACGCTTAAGCAGCTTCCTGTCATCATCATGGATCCATGGCACCCAACTCAACGGATTTTTTGAGCGGCGACGGCTGGCCCGGGGCGGGTCACGAGTGCCACAGTTGTCGCAGATCTTCTTGGTGTTAAAAACCTGATGTCAACGAGCCGTGGCGAACTACCCACGAATCGGGAAAGGTGGCTTAGTTCACCCCAATTTTTTCAGTGGATTAACCCGCTCCTAAAATCCCATGTAAATCACGGGGGTTATAACCCACTTACTAAATCTTACGAGCCGTGGGTAGTTCGCCACCAAGAAGCGGCTGGGGGATGCAGCCACCATCCCAGTCACGGCCGCTGGAAAATCAAACGGTTTTTCTGGGGGATGTTCCAGCCACCTTTGATTAGAGGAGGGTACACCCTTTGGTTTAATCAACATCCCTATCATAAAATGTTTAGCTTGCGGCAATATCCCATCATAGAAAAATAACTTGTCCACAAAAAAACCATCATCATTTTCTGGACTCATCCCAATTCAGTCCCTAACATTGTGGAGTAAACCTTGAGACCTGCCACCATACAAAAAAAACAGAAAGACCACAACTCAGACCAGAGAACAAAACATACCCTCTGGTAAACTAACATAGCTATTGAAAATGGCCATTTATAGTGAGTTTTCCCATTAAAAATGGTGATTTTCCATAGTTATGTTAGTTTACCAGAGGGTACCACAACCAAAAGTCATACCTTAAAAATGAAGCGGCTTTCCGTCAGATGTTCGTGTGGCGAGGCAGGTCCCGAAATATGCCCGTTTCCATCTATTTCCGCACACATCCACATATTTCATCAATTTTCGTCAATTTTCATCACACTTCATCCTATTTCATCGTATTTCACCACATATTTCGTAATATATTTCATAATATGTCGTCAAACTTCATCATATTTCATCATATATCATATATTTAATCATATGAGTAGCGGACACAATTAGTTGTTAAATTTGATGCCATGCACAAATTGGGCTCGTCCCCTATCGGTTGTGAGGATTTCAGTACTCCTGGAGGTATCACAAATTTCGGGCATCGGTATAGGGTCGTCCCCCTATCGGTTATGAAGGTTTTGTGCAACCTCAGAAAGGCCAAGGCGAATCAAGACTAAACTAGGTATTACAACAATTTTGTCCGTTACTCATATATTTTATCACAATTTCATCATGTCTTTCATCATATTTCATCCATTCAAACATGGCCAAACTTTGCCACCAAGCAACACATAAATTCACATTTAGTTGGTGAATACATCTTCCCATTTATCCATATACTACTTAGATCTACTTAGCAATAAATTAAAGGACTATATAATATAACATTAAAGTAACCATCCAAGTTGGACCCACAAGCTATACTCTCCGTTCCCCTGATATTTGGTGACCAGAAATCTGATCATCTTTGGGACACTGAATCACTGATTGGTTGACCTACCCCTCTGAAAAATGATGGAGTTCGTCAATGGGAAGGATGACATCCCAAAAAAATGAAATGGAAAATGTAACATTCATATTTAAGAAACCACCGTCACCAGATCATTAGATGCTTTATTTGATGCTTAACAGAAACAGTTACACACTTAAATGCCATATCTCCAATTTAGATCATTAGATGCTTTATTTGAAGCTTAACAGAAACAGTTACACACTTTTTCCGTATCTTAAATATCTCACATTTTCCAATGAATCTCCAATTTTTTTCAGAAGCTCCGGTGAAAAAAAAAACACACCACCCACCCAACCACAAACTGGGGAGTCTCGCAGGCCGTCGACCCGTCGTCCCCAGGTGCAGGTACAAGGTTTCTGGCGATGGTTCCAGCGATGGAGCGGGGGGGAAAGGGCACATCGCTGTGAGTTTCACCGTAGAATCCTAACTTTAACAATGGATGTTTATGTGTTTTGATTTAAAAAAAATATGGGACTTTTCCGAACTGCAACTTGGTGATGTGAAAATTTCATGATTCATCGTGGTTATGTGGTTTATCCATGTTTATCCATGATTTTCAACATGAAAACAATGATTAGTTGCTGGGATCATCTGGGATCCCACATTAACAAAGACCCACATAAGTTTCCAGATGAACAAGACGTTGACGTTGACCTAGATCTGCTTCAAAGATACCAAAGATGCCCATGTTAAAATTTCTGTCGCAGCTCCAGAAATTGTGGCGAGTCAACCACCTTCTTGTAGTGCTAACATGTGCTAACGCTCCTGACGCCTGATAAAAAACACAGCACTTCCTACAGGATGGTGCCCCCCAGTTATAAGTTGGTTTATAAACCCCATTAACTATAGTTATATCTGCCATAAACCATAGTGAAATGGGAGTTATAAACCAACTTAGCTAACTATGGGGCACCATCCTGTATGTTTGAATCCATCAATGTTCCATTTCGGGACAGGTCGGACGGGTATTTCGGGACGGGTCACAACGGTGCTGGTATTCGGGCACAACACTGGAGGCTTTTGGGGGCAAATGTTGGTAGATCTTCCAGCACCATGCTTCGCATATGGCTTAGATCATACATTATTGGGTGATTAACATCCATTTACAAATATTTACAAGCTACAAGTAGTTTGGTGTTCACAAGGCTAGTGAAGAAATTCCCAACCATTTGTCGAAATCTTCTAGAATGTGCCCATCATGTTAATGTTTCCATGGTTCCGGCCTTCTGCAGCCTCCTGCCGTTCCATCTTGTGCGGGTGCGGGATGATGCAAACCTGACAGAATACCCTGTGCTAATGGAAAATCACAATTTCCAGTAGGTAAATCATCTATAAGTGGAGAATTTTCCATAGCCACGTTAAATGATGTTAAATTTCTGGAGGGTATGGCTTTGGCACCTGAACATTTAGATATATTCAGATCATTTAGGGGGAACCCTAAATGTAAACCCCAATGGATTATCATTTTGTATCTCCCTGAGTTCTCGCCTGAACCCACGCGGTTGACCCAAGAATCACCGAAACATCAGGATCTACAAGCGATCTAATCATCTAATCAGTGAACAACTGGTTGGTGGTGCAATTTCACCATCTTGAAACATATTAATATGAGTTCGTCAATGGGAAGGATGACATCCCATACCCTCTGGTAAACTAACATAACTATGGACAATCATCATTTTTAATGGGAAAATCCACTATAAATGGCCATTTTCAATAGCTATGTTAAATTACCAGAGGGTATATGAAATGGAACATAAAATTCATATTTAAGAAACCACCAACCAGACAATGATACGTGACATGTGGGATGGACCCTGATTTCTTTCATTGGGAGCATGATGATCAACCACGAATATTCGGGGCAACCCATTTGAGAAAAACGGCCCTCCCGATGTGAAAACAATTCCCCAACATACATAGGGTTATCATGGCCACCCAAAATGCCGGTGACTGCGATAACTAGCTGATACGATGATCGTTTTTTTTAAGGCACCAAAGCACGCCTCCGACTCGTTTGCCCGTTCAATTGCGCACGTGATTCGTTTAGTGACTGATCATGTTTGACTGATTCATTTTTGTCTGGTTGGTGGTTGACCTACCCCTCCGAAAAATATGAAAGTCAGTTGGGATTATGACATTCCCAAGATATGGAAAAATAAAAAAAATGTTCCAAACCACCAACCAGATATTTGTTCTATTGCTAGCCGCATCCAGATGTCTGGCAATTTCTTGCCCTTTTTTTATCTGCTGATGCTTCCCAGACATGGTTGAAAGGACCATTTACCCTCTGGTAAACTAACATAGCTATGGAAAACCTCCATTTTTAGTATGGAAATCAACTATAAATGGCCATTTTCAATAGCTATGTTAAATTACCAGAGGGTACGGTTGAAGTTGTCATACTGAAGTCATGGTAAAAATCTATGGGTTTCCTGGAGATTTTCCCCGTGCTGGCCAGTCCATCGATCACAAATCCATATTGTCACATTGGAAAAAACCCTTTAGATTCACGTTGCGCACGTAGCTGGAGCAATGCGTCGCTCCAGAAGTAGAAGCTTTGTTTTGCACATCCCGATACAATGTATGCTGCTTCAACTTGCTATTCAGATTTTCGCCCAAATTAACTTCCCTTCCCTTTGAAAACCAATCCACCGACGTAGCTCAAGACTAGCATATATAACACCTTCAATTTCACCAGGAATGAGTGGGATATCCTGGGACGTCAACCATCCCCAGTCATGGTAGGTTAATGGCATTGGGTTTACCCTTTGGTAATCAAACATGGCAAGTCGGACAATGCTCCATTTAGGTCAACGATTTTCCCATTTAGAGATGCCTAGTTTTTTCATGGCCTGACATGGGATTTCCAACCGAGCCATGGCAAGTTCCAACCTGGGCAGTTCCTGGCGCCTCGTTCTGATCTCGCGGCAAGGCTTTGGTCAACAGCGGTAACAGGGCCGACAGCAACGCCTGGGTCCGTTTCGCGCGTTTTTTGAACCGCACACGGCAGCCAGCATCGCCCGTTTGAAGCTGTTGGTTTGCTCTTGAACATGTATTAATATGTATATAAATATGATTAAACAATATTAACCATGTATTAAAAAAACGAGCCCAGGAATATCACACGGTGATGCAAGTCCTTCACTCAAGGGTTGGGTGGCAACGGCAGCTGCAGCCAGTCGAAAATGGCAATGGTGACAAAGCCATGGATTCCAGTGGGTAGATGATCCATTTGATCATGGATGATCTTCAAGAACTGTAGAATATCAAAATCTGGTGGCCCCAAGCTACAAGTTTTGCAGGCAACCCCCTCCATTCAGTACTTAAATCTCCATTTCTGTTGCCTCAACCCAGGCAAGTTGCTCCTGAAATCCTCACTTAGGTGGCTTAACTCGGGTTAAGGTTCAAACATTCATGGCCCGGATGGTCCCCACTTATAAACTGGTTCAATATTTACCCCAAGCCGTATACAGTTCATCAGAAACCTCCAAGAAGATAGAACCAAAATTTAGTCAATCTATAGTACCTTGCAAAAAAAATAGAAACAGAATCTAGTTAACGCATAGTACCCCCCAAAAAAGATGAAAACATATACACGATTTACATCGATTTACCCACATTTACCACTATTTTCGGATACTTAGGTAGGATTTTTCAAGATACTTAGGTAGGATTTTCCATGATTTTCCATGATTTTCGCTATTTTTCGATGTCTTTTTGATGTCGGTCACTGAGAACCACGGTGTTGGAACCAAGGCACTGAGAGCCACGTGATGCCGGGGCATGAGAGCTCCTGTGAGGTCATGGATAACGACTGGAGGACTGGGGCCCCATGACTGGATGGGAACCTCCATATGGATATTCCAATTGTATATATATATGTATGTATGTATTTATAGATAGATAGATAGATAGATAGATTAGATTAGATTAGATTAGATTAGATTAGATTAGATCAGATCAGATCAGATCAGATCAGATCAGATAGATAGATAGATAAGATAGATAAGATAGATAAGATAGATAAGATAGATAAGATAGATAGGTAGGTAGGTAGGTAGATAGATAGATAGATAGATAGATAGATAAAATAGATAAGATAGATAGGTAGGTAGGTAGATAGATAGATAGATAGATAGATAGACAAACAGACGAATAGACAGACAAATAGATACAATATGATACAAATAGATATATGGATGATATATGGGATGATCATGGATGGGGGATTTGGTCAGATAATGACTCAACTGCAAACGCTAGGGAGATTTGAGCGATGATAGTGATGTAGCCAACAACATGAACAATAGATATGGATCGATACTCCTACCAACCCGCTGAAGACATGAAATACATGAAAGTCAATGGTAGCACTTTGAGCAGTGCTAGTTCCACAATTCGTCATTTGCAAAATCCATGTGCTTAGAGAACGGGATTGCCAGCTCATAGATTGTAATTATGATTAGATTATCCAATCAATATCACATACCAAAACAATCAAACTCACCATCAACTGACCATCATGTAATTATAGCCCCGTATTATTGATGGGCAAAACATGTCAAAACACATCAAAACACACCATAAGATACTATAGGTCCGCAAAAATCGTCACTAAATCATGAAGCAACGGTCGAAATGCAGCCACCTCTTCAATGTCCATGTCGTCCAAATCCACCTCAACTGCGTCTTTGGGTTCCTGCAGGGTTCCGTGGTGGGAATCTGGGGTCCGTGTCCTGTCTCTTTGACATGTCTAGTGTGTGAACTGTGGAGACTTTGAAGCATAGGTGTTGGATGAGTCTTGCAGTTCTATTTTCCAGCATCCAGCAAGGATTTGGTTCCTATTTTCCATAGCACCATCCAAGAATCACTCACATGATCGAAACTTGTACAGACTTTGAATAGGCAAAAAATCAAGTTGACCAGGAAAATCACAGCTGATTCCAAAAGGCATCATTTGGCCATGATGATGACGATGATAATGATGTTGATGGATGATGAATGATGGGTGATGGATGATGAATGATGAATGATGACTGATGAATGGTGAGTGATGGATGATACATGATGAATGATCATTATGATGATGATGATGATGATGGATGATGGATGATGGATGATGGATGATGGATGATAGACGGATTATGGATGATGGATGATACATGATACATGATGATGATGATGATGACGACGACGACGACGATGATGTCCTTGGCTTTGACTTCCTGGGAGTTTCTTACCCAAATCGATAGCGATTGACAGATATTTGACAGTACCTTTTCTTAGCAAACATATCACAAACATAGATATATACATATAGACCAGCTCACAAATGATCCTATTAAGTCGCAACTCTGAACTATAATGTCAACCCCGGAATCATGAACCCCTGACTTTGGTTGGGGGGGTAACGCAGTCGATTCATAGTGATCAATTTTCAAATCACAAATTGTCATTATTCCCTTCACATTGCTAATAATAAACTGAGGAGCTTGGCAAAATCCTGGGTTCTAAAAATATATCTATAGGTATATCAAGGCACCTCTATAGGTACAGTAATTAGCTTTACATCTATAGCTATATAATGGTGTATATATATATATATACATCTACCAGGTATATAGTAGCTATATCTTGAGCTATATATATATAATTATATATATATATATATCTATAACCTAACCCCCTTCGAGCACTCTCGCCTCTGTACTGCCCGTGGCAGGCGAAGATGCTTTGTCGGGTTCTGGCCGGGGGAACCATGGCGAACGTTGAGAACACCATGGTGAAAAGGCTTAAGGATACCATGGAATTTGGAGCTGATCTATGATAGCTAAGTTGGTTGAGCACACTCCAATAACTATAGAAATTTATGAACGTTTATGATACTTATTACATTCTTATTACTATAGAATAGTGACTCAATCACGTACAATAGAGACTATTTAATTAATTATACTGTATATATACCCTTTGGTTATTTAACATAGCCATGGTATAGATGACCCATTTATAGATGGTTTACCTATTAAAAATGGTGATTTTCCATGGCTATGTTAGTCATAACCAGAGGGTACAGTTAAATAACCAGACTATTTAATTAATTATACTGTATGTATATATATATAGTCTAACCAATGAATCATGGATAATAGTCATGGTAAGTCAGTGGGCCATTTTGCTGCAGATTTTTTTTTCTGCCAAGCCCTTGGATTGCGAGCAATCCCACGCCCCCAAAGACTTGATGTGTTCACATACAGTACCTATATGATCCTATGGTTAATAATAATAATAGTGGTTAATATATGGTTAGTGTAATATATGGTTAATATATGGTTAATGATGGTTAATGATGCTTAATGATGGTTAATGATGGTTAATAATAATCTGGATAATCTTACCTATCTGGTTGAGGGACTTCCATAGGGATTTCCATGGTTAATAATGGTTAATAATGATTAATAATGGTCTGGTTGGTGGTTGCTGCTAACCCCTCTGAAAAATCATGGAGTGAGTTCGTCAGTTGGGATGACATGACATTCCCAATATATGAAAAGTCATAAAATTCATGTTCCAAACCACCAACCAGCTATGTCTTGTAATATCTTGCATCCGTCAAACAAACTGGGGTGACATCAAAGAGTCGCACACCCTTTGGTTTCCTCTCCAGCATCCCAGCGCCTAACGAATCCCAATGTAGTTCTACATCTGATTCCTGCACCTGCGAGGAATTCCACGGATGGGCCAAGAGGTTGGTAATCAAACATTTCAGCTGTGAAATCCCCGATCTGCAGGCGTCACTTTCAGTGGGAAAATCATCATTACATGGAGATTTTCCAATGAAATCCATCAGTATGGGGCCTTTCATTTGGGTATCTACCAGTGATACTGTGGATTTGTCAGAAATCCTGCGCCAGTTGGCAACCGTTAGGTAACTATGAAACATGGTAAATAATGGGATTAAAAGGGGATAAACCATATACCAACTGGTGCAGGATTTCGCAACCAACCACCGTATCACCGTGAAATCATGGACAATGGATAAGGACATTTATCTTTTGAACATACGGACCTTTTGTTTCAAGGTTCCAATGTGGGGATGGGTCAAAACCCTAGTACCTAGTGAACCCCAAAATAGCTGGTAAATGGATGTTCATCCCACTAAAAATTGTATTAATAGGTATTGACCCATACCCATGTGACAATATCACCCGTCCATTGTCTCTAAGATTCCGTAAGATTATTTGTTCAGTCACAACACCCTGCAGCGCGCATCAAACGTCCCAAGAATGTGGTGAACTGCCCATTCTTAGGTTCTGCCCCCTTTCTTTTGCTCATGATTTCGTAGGAAATTCCCGTATTTTGGAATCACCCATGTCTGTTGGTTCCGAATATGTTCGGCCAAATCTCAAGGATTTTTGGATGAAATCCGAAGATGTTTCACATTTCTGCTGGCCCTCTGGTAATTTGTTGAGCGAAAGTCACCATTAAAATATCACGTAGGTACAGTACATGGATTGAATGGGTCATTTTGTATGGCAAACTATTGAAAGACCCGAGAGTAGCATCATTTATCCAGATTGATCTTCCATTATATCCCTACCAATATTCCATAATATTCCATTCATATCCCATGATCCGTTCATATCCAGTTATATTCCCATCACTAGCTGTTATATCACGGGAGGGCAAATCGCCATTCATCATCAATCATCACCATGAATGTTATGAATCACCAGATAAATCAGCATATAAAATCATTGTTAACCCTATGTTTGGTGGTCAAGTCATTAAACACAACAATCACCATGAAATCATTCATCCAATATCATTAAACCCATATAAGCAATCTCGGAAACTCAAGGTTCACGAAAAGGACAAAAAAAGAAATCTGGGAAGGTCCGATCACTTGAACCACACCTTTGTACAAACATGGTGTTTGGCAAAATTGGGGAGTATTGCTTACCCTCTGGTAAACTAACATAGCTATCGAAAATGACCATTTATAGTGAGTTTTCCCATAAAAAACTGGTGATTTTCCATAGCTATGTTAAATTACCAGAGGGTAAATAAAAATGATGTGTGCACTGATGTGACGTAGCCTTCAAATGGGGGCATCGCTATTTGGTGGCTCATATGACGTAAAGTTACCAGAAGGCAAATCCTCAATCCGTATGTTTGCTAAATCCATTGAACATGAATCCCCATTCAACATCATTAAACCAACATTAATCATTCAATCCCATACAAATTCATAAATATCGGAATATCGGAATACCAATGTAACATTTTTTAGAAAATCATTTTTTCAATCCACATGAAAAAACCGAACAAAAATTGACCAATGGTAAACCCCAATGGTACCATCTGGTTATTTGTTACATAGCCAAAGAAAATCACCATGCTATTAAGTTCGGTGAAGCATCTATTTCTATGGGCCATCTATACCATGGCTATATAACAAATAACCAGAGGGGAAATCACCATGGTTTTCCAGGTTAAATCCCATTCAATCCCATTCAATCCACGTAGATCTCATTGAGACCTATGAAATCTATTTCGATTAGGGCCATCATTTTCCATGGCGAACTTAGTATGTTAGTCATAACACCTATAAATGGGCCATTTTCATCCATTTTCCATGGCTATGTTAGTCATAACCAGAGGCTAAATCCCCCATGGCTAGCGCGTCGTGTGAGTTCGCCGGCCGCGCACCTCCATTCGCCCGGGCTCCCACTTTGGCGCCGCCTCGGACTTGTCGGACTTCTCGCTGAAGTCCGAATGGGCGAAGGGGCGCCTAAGAAAGGCCCTTCTTAGGCCGGAAATGCGCCGTGCTTCCCGTGGATCGTCAACAAGGATGGTGAAAATGGCCCATAGAAATAGTGGATTTACCCATGAAAAATGGTGGATCTTTCCAGTTCGCGAAGTGTTAACGTTTACCAGAGGGTATCTTCCTGGTTGTTCAACGGAGGTTTCTTGAAATGGGGTACCCCCATCTATCCTCCAAATTTTTTTTAGCATTTTAGTATTGAAACCTATGGATTTGGGGATCCCCTACGGTTGATCTATCATGGCTAATAGCTAAGTGGCTGATGATAATGGCTGATACACTAAGAAAAAACATATAATACTCATATAATGATCATTATAACCAACTATTGATATACAACTTAGTGATAAGGGCTAGAAGAAATAATGATCAATCGAATGACTGATATGTGATGATATATGATGATATATGATGATATATGATGATATATGAATGTTGGCGAACATGGTCGAAATGACCAAATACCATGGAACTTAGCATGATGAGTAGCGGTTGCGAATCACTCATGGTTACCCTCTGGTAATTTAACAGTTTGCTATTGAACATGGCCCATTTATAGTGGATTTACCCATTAAAAATCGTGATTTATCATAGCTATGCTAGTTTAGCAGAGGGTATGTATGGTTCTCACTATCAATATCAATCATAATATGCAATGGAACGTGATGGGAAAATATCACTGGCTAACATCCTGTTTTTGTGGAGCTTCCCCATCCCCTCATGTTCTACACCTCAAACTCGAGGTTTTGGGCTGATCCTCAAAGTTTCCATCAACCCCCATATCTATATCGATATTATATACATTATATACATTGTATATCTATTATATATATTATATATCTATTATATATCTATTATATATCTATTATATATATATTATATCTATATTATATATGCATCTCTATATATATATATTATATCTATATTATATATGCATCTCTATATATATATATATGTGTATATAGTGTGTATATATATATATATATACCTTAGCGGGTTTTGGCACTTCCCCCCGCCTTGGCAGGGCCGGCATTACCCAAGCCTTGGTGGTGGCGTGTCCATTGGAACAAGCCGACATGGAATTCCATATCTCTATCCCCAAGATGACATTTTTGTTTCTGCTTCTGAGCACCAAAAACTCACAATCCTCAACAGACCAGCAGGGTTCGTCTCAACGGCCAGTGGCTGAAGTACATCTCATGAGGTCAGCAAGCTTGGAAGACCAGCTGCAGTTGCCCTGTCGGCGATCTTGACGGGTAGAAGACCATGGGATGAAATAGTCCCCACATTTCAATTTGTTCACCATAGTAACAAGTGGTACTATTTCAATTTTTCTTTCACCATAGTTAAGGATATATTTTCAAACATCACCCCCATAACTATGGTGAAATATATTGAAATATCACCACTTACAACTGGAACTGCACCCAAAAGTGGTTTTTCTCCCCATAACAGAAAGGCTGGAATAGTTGCCTCCTGTCCTGAACTATTCATCCTGGTCACCCCTGTATTCGCAGTGTGCGCCAAAAGAAAACAAGGCCTGTGGCAACCTGTGTTGAACATATTTGCGATTATAAACTATTATACTATCGATTTTCGACATAAATCATAACTAATTATAAAGTGATTTTAAACTATTGTAAAATATTCTTTTTTGGAGACTCTTTCAGCTTGTTCCGATACTTTCTGCTTTCAGAGACGACGCGTGCACTTGCTATAAGGCGCTAAATGGTTGAGGCGTGATGGTTGATGCAGTATCGAAATCCGTAGCTAGCCTCATGAGACTATCAAAAATCAATGTTTAGCCGATTTGTGCTTCTCTTATCTCGTCAAAATTGCAAACGACATAAACTATCATGTGTTTGAGACACTCAACTCGTAGCTCCCCATTTCATAGAGAATACTTGGCTTTGAAACATTCCCATTCTCGCTTCCCCAACTTTAGTGGATTTCCCATTGAACAACTCTGAATCCCTGGCTTCATCTGGACATCTTCAGCCTTGACCAGTCGATCGAACGCCCCGGTGACTCTGGAGTAGTCTCTGGCGGGGCCTGGGGAGTTCGCCATAAAAAATCTGGGGAAATGGAGACTTTTCAAAACTTTAACATGAAACTCATGGAACATGAACCACTGAATAGCAATAAACAATCCGACAAAAACCATGAAGAATTGGCATTTCAAAAAAAATAGAATCAACATCAGGATTTGGAGGATCATCCAACAGCTCTGTAAAAAGTGGTCAGTAACCAACAGCTGACCCAAATTTATCACCACTGGAAAACCACCTGGTTTTAACCACCAACTCATTGCTTATTCACGTACCAGTCAGTTATTAACTTGGTTGATAGGTTTTCCATTCATATATGGATCATATGGGTTCATAATCTCCAATAAGTCCAATAACCATGAAATTCCTTGCTTCATCACCAATAAACTAGCTGGGTAAATTATCATATTTCACTCAATTTTGGGATACCCTCTGGTTATTTAACATAACTATTGAAAATCACCATTTTTCATGGGACAATCCACTATTTCTATGGTGATTTTCCATAGTTATGTAAACGTTTACCAGGCCGGGTAGTTCCCCTAATCCGGTCCCCGGTCCCAGTCCCATGAATCCAGTGAGGTCGCAGTGAGCGACCCGGGGACCCGGCCACCGGAGGATTTGGAGGACTGGCCCGACTGACCGGGCCAGAAGGACCTCATCATGGCGCTGACTTCGGCGCCAGGGACGCAATGTGTTTCTGAACGGGGGGAATGTAGCCCCAAAGGTATAAACATTTTCCTTCTGGTAGGATCTATATGGCATATCTGCAACTTAGAATGACCCCCAGGTTTCCAAAACGATAATCTTAGACACTTAGAATGACTCGGTTTCGTGGGCATTTGTAACTAACAGTAAGTTGTAGTTAACATTAATTACTGTAACTTTATATCGACACCATTCTATATCATGTTTATTTATAACAAGGGAATTATAATTAGATATAGTTGGCAATGGGAATGGTTGAGGTATCTTGAATAATCCCATCACCCTAATATTACCCTCTGGTAAACGCTTACATAACTATATTGGAAAGATCCACCATTTTTCATGGGAGAATTCACTATTTCTATGTCTATGGTGATTTTCCATAGTTATGTTAGTTTACCAAAGGGTAAACACCCGAAATTTATGGTCCCCCAAAAAATGTGGATTTTCCCGAGTTTCTAAGTGGGTGTTTAAATAGTAGGGGGAAGGGATTATGAACTAATCATCTAATGATTGGGGTACCCAATGACCTGACCTAGCCACCATCCTATACCCATATTTCAATGGAAAACACACATTCTGGTTACCCTCTGGTTATGACTAACATAGCCATGGTATAGATGGCCCATTTGTAGATGGGCCATACCTGTTTACCGTTCTTAAAAATGGGTGGATTTTCCATGGCTATGGAACAAATAACCAGATGGTACACATTTTAACAAGTTCATGCACACAAATGCACAACACACGCAACATATTACACTGACCCATGAGAGTCTTCAAAACCCAGTGTCATTCCGCTACTGATTAAGAACCGGATTCCCATAATAGTGTGATCAAAACAATACCCTCTGGTAAACTAACATAGCTATAGAAAATCACCATTTTTAATGGGTAAATCCACTATTAATGGCCATTTTCAATAGCTATGTTAGTCATAACCAGAGGGTAATCTCCAGTTTTTATGTAAATGTCAAGTAGTATAAGCCCCAAACTCATCATCCAGCGGTATTTCTGACCACTGTTTTCATGATCTCCTCGAGTGGGTCACCAGATAGGGGTGCCACGGTTGGTCGCCCAAAAAAATGGCCCCAAACGGTGTCAAACACGGCACTGGAACATCCTCCATTTATAGGATATTTGATAGGATTTATAGATGAGATTCCGAGTGAACTAAACCTCCATGTCTAGACATTTCCTAGGATTTACCCTCTGGTAAACTAACATAACTATGGAAAATCACCATTCTTATATAATGGGTAAATCCACTATACATCGCAATTTTTTAATAGCTATGTTAGTCATAACCAGAGGGTAAACCTCCATTTTCCCATGGTTTTCCTATGATTTTCCCATTTTCCTATGGTTTTCCCATGGTTTTCCTATGTCGTTCGAGGATTTCCATGGATTTCCCAGCTTGCGAAGCGAGCGGCTCGGCCAAGTCTGACTGACTTCGAAGCGCCTCCAGGACCTCGAGGCTGGTGACGGATAGAACACCCAGCGATCTTTCAGGAGATTTTTGTGGAATAAGCCCTTTTTGTAACTTTAGTATACTTTAGTTATATATATATACAGAAATGCACATCTTATATATATAATATATATATATATATTTATATGTATATATATATATATATATTATTCACAAAAACAATGAAACGACATGTCTCGTTTCATCAAACGACTATGTATAATCATAGTAAACGATAATAACTGATGATAATAAATAATATCATATTTCATTAGTGGCCATGTCAGGAACCGGTTTGTTGGAGGACCATATATAAGGTCTATTTTTTAGGGCTAAATTTCAGGGAGATAAGATATACCCCCAATTTCTATGGCTTTATCTTGCACGGTACCTCCAGTTTAGGTACCTGAAATGGCCATTGAATTGAAATACTCTAATAGCATGTACGAGACCCATGTAACTCTATGAGGCATTCATAATTCATGTATATATATATACATCATTATACATCCCAACATGGATATTGACATAGACTCAATGTCTAATATGTTGCTCTGTTTTATGGTTCAGCGAATCACAATGTATATAACCAGTTTCCCAATGCACAAACTAGATAAATAGATTCCAAATCATGTTTTTGATGTTTCCATGCCAGTTCCAAGGAAGGAACTGAAATCCGTGAAGTGGGTACCCTCAACTGTCAAAACCAGTGATCTATTATCATGTTCCCTGGGAAAAATCCAGAACTTGTCGCTGTCATTACACTCGGCAATATAACATAGCCATCAAAAAGATAGGTCAATCACCATAACAATGTCTGGATCAGAGTGGTAATATATCATAATATATCAATATACACAGCCATATGATAACTGTATATAAATGTCATAATGATAAAGGTAATATTATGGTCATTTTCATACCTTAAATTACCAGAATACCTTGCCTATTTGCGAACACAGAACCATGGTTTTCTCATCAATTTTCCACGGCTTCATCTCCAAGGATCTATGGCCATGAAGAGATGTGTGGTGAGAAACCTTGGCTAAAACAAATGAACATGTTAGATATGTTAGGATGTGAATAGATGTATATGAATATATTTAAGAAGTGGTTATACCTTGGGCAATTCTACTAGATAATATTATTATCTACTTATAACATTCTACTTATATAAAAAAAATATTCCTTGTATATTATATATATATCATTCTATATCCATATGTTACCTTTTTCTTGTGGCTTCAATATTACTTGAATTCCATTTTTTGTTGTTGTATAACTTGGCATCATTCCTGGTTTCCTGGGCCCCTGCTGGTGATAAGCACGACTCACTGCGGTCACTGTCCTGCCAGCACTCGGCCACACATCTGACTGGGTCTAACTTGACAAAATGTACAAGCCGGGACCGAAACTCATGTGGCAAAACCAAGAACAAATCAGACTCAGCCTTATTTTTTGCAGATTTTGGATGATTTTGGTCGTAAGCCTTGAAGACAAAAAAGGAATCCATTGGGCTTTAGCTTTACAGCATCCACCATGGGTCATCACAAAAAAGGAGACAGTAGCTTTGGAGCCAAAAAATCTCACTGGTTCATAGACACGGATGATGACCCCCATATGGGATGATATGGGCGCCCCTACGAAAATCATCCGAGGCATGTCAGGATCACGTTTCCTTAAATAAGCTGCAAAACGCATCAAACTTTGCAAAAAACAAGCGTTGTTCAACTATGTTCAATTCATATAATTCATCTGGGCAGAAAGAAGCAAAACGCATTCAACTCGGCCCCACTCCATGGTATTTTTTTACCAGTTGCGGGCTTCAACCCAGTTCCGATATAAGAACAAGTCATCCGAGTTTCCACGCCATACACCAGCCTAAGAAAAATGAATTCTCAATTTTGGATGGAAATTGAATTGCGTTCAACGGCGTTGAGTCATCTTTTTTTAAAAAAACAATCACCAGTTTCTGATCGTTGAATCCATGCTTTTGATGGTGAAATCTCCATTTCTGATGGCTAAGAGATCTCACTCTTGACTGCGAAATCCTCATTTTCCATTGCGATACCCCGCATTTGATGGCTGAATCATATTGAATCCATATTTTTTCATCATTTTATGAATGGTTGGCTGATTTGCTCCACATTTTTGATGGTAAAATCATGTGAAATCCCCGGTTTGCTGATTTGCTCCACATTTTTGATGGTATCATGTAAAATCCCCATGCTTCAGCCCTTTTTTTTGCTTGGTGAACGACCTCTGGCTGCCTCCCGCAGGTGGCACCTGTGCTTGCAGAGCCGCTGCGACGGCCTGTTCCAAGTCTTCCACGCTTAAGGGCGCCATCGACCCTCACACGGATCCACTCGGGATGGAAATTCACTGGATTTTCATGGTTCATTAAATGGTTGTCATAATTATCATTGGATTGGTTTAAGGGAAAATCTACAGGAAACCATGGTTTTTACCATTAAATATGGGGCTTTCCTGTAAATTTTCCCTTAAACCAATCCAATGAAATTAGTAATGATGAGTAATGGTTGATTAAATGGTTGATTAAATGGTTAATAATGGTTGATAATGGTTAATAATGGTTAATAATGGTTAATAATGGCTGATTAAATGGTTAATAATGGTTAATAATGGTTGTTTAAATGGTTAATAATGGTTGATTAAATGGTTAATAATGGTTGATTTCATGGTTAATAATGGTTAACATTGTAATATCATGGGTATCTTAGATATCCTCTAAGTCGCCATATCATCTAGTCCTATCTATATATCTATTAATGATTGTTAATAATGGTTGACAATGGCCCATTTATAGTTGATTTACCATTATTTACCTATTATTATTACTGCTATATTATGGCCGGATTTTAAATAGAGCTGGTTGGTGGTTTAAAAGAAACATCTTGAAAAAATATGAGTGCGTCAATGGGAAGGATGACATCCCATATATGAAATCGAAAATGAAACATGTTTGAAACCACCAACCATAGTAACATTGTAAAGAGATAAACCTATGACACTTCAGTAAATTACCCTTATAATTCCATGGAAAATGGCCCATTTATAGATGATAAACATGATGATATGATATTACTGTCCAGTAAATCAACATAGACCCTGGCAAATAGGGGTTGGAAGACTAGTTTCCACTAAAAATGGGTTGTTTCAGGGTCTATGATGGTCTATGTCAATTTACCAGAGGGTAATTGATATAGGAGAATTAGTCATGTAATTAATGATTACTTTATCAATTACTATATGAGTTACTATTGGGGAAAAGAGAGTTGAAATAGGAATCGATAGAGTAATAGTTAATTCTCTTGAAATTGATATAGGATGAATGATCCGGGTAATAATGGATCTGGAGACATTGATCTAATGTGATAAGAAGTGATAAGAATTAGAATTACCTATTGGATTTCACAGTATTCAAACTCTTTCCTATATACAAATAGATCTGGATACATGGATAGATTGATTCATCATTCACCAAGCCGGAGATTCAATGTAACCGCAGAAAAAAATGCACCCGAATATTAACCACAAAACACGGGGATGTAACATGATGTAACCAATCAACCAATCAATCAATCAATCAATCAAATCAAATCAAATCAAATCAAATCAATCAAATCAATCAAATCAATCAAATCAATCACTCACTCAATCAATAAATAAATATATATATATATAATGAAGGAAGGATGGGGTCTCATGACGTCCGTTCCAAGCCCCAAATGGGCTGTGCAGGGCTTGGTGGTACTAGAACATCCCTACGCTTCAAAACACGCTGAAACATCTTGAAAAATATCGAAACTGACACAAAAATAGAATTTTTATATGAATAAATTATAGCCAAAGCGGTTTCAAAATCCAGTAACCTCAAATTGGCGTCACAGTTCCTGCTAGTCCAAGGGTGAAGGATGACTAAAGCACGGCTCGGCCAAGAGGGATGCCAGTTTTGTGAAAAAATATGGTGATCTTTTAAATGTCCAAAGTTACTCAGATTTGTGCTATGGGACTAAGTCATACTAAGTCAACAGGTGCCCTTTGGAAAACGATAGAACACGTATATTAATTGTTCCTGAAGGTTTCCTACACCTTGTACAACTGGTGCCAATCCCAGGGGGATGAAGAGGTCTGACATTTTCAATACAGTGCAGGCATATGAAGACATATCCTGGTTGTGGTTGACCTACCCCTCTGAAAAATATGAAAGTCAGTTGGGATGATGAAATTCCCAATATATGGAAAAAAATGTTCCAAACCACCAACCAGTATCATACTCACACTTGTCACTGTTATCACTGTTACGGTGACAATGTCAACATATGCCAATATATGCCAATGCTAACAGAATCTGAATGAAATGAATGAATCTGGAATCTAATATCAAGAGTCATGCAAGCGACTTGGCTATGGTCCAAAGGACAACATCATCCAACATCATCCAGAATAAGATACCTACACCGCCTACACCTACCGCATTTCTGGATTTCTTTTCTCAATGCCCCACCTCAAACGACAGCGTAGGACGAGGACGGGAGGACGGCACGAGTGGCTCAAGTGGTGTGCCAAAAGAGGTGTTTTCTTCTTGCTGCCGAGCCATGAGTTTACGATTGCTTGAGCTGTTGAGTCTTCAACTGCCACAAGTTCTCTAAATCAACACCTGAGCACCTAGCAACACATCCTGAAAAAATCGCTGCGCTGTCTCAGACGGTGTGTCTCTAGGTACTGCCGAGCGCCAAAAAAGGCGTGGCCTGAATTTTCATGACGACCTCCTCGCCGAAGGGTTGAGCCGTTGACCCGGTCATGAACCAAGGGTTGCAGTTGCAGAAGGCTGCGGTATGGCACAAGACTAAAGAACAAACATATAAAAACATATAAAAAACATATATAAATATATCAATGTTGGGATTCCTTCTCTTTGATATTCAGCTTCAGTCTTGGATCTATACCGCATCTCAGACCCGAACAACTCCCTGGCTACTTCAACTGCGCAGAACTTAAGGATTTGCGCTGGCTACCAGCGATATCCCACAAAAATCAACCGTCTATGGCTCCAAATCCAGGCAACTACAAGGGCCAGAAACTGGGATTCAGATTCACCATGGAAATTTCGATCAAGTTCCATCATTATCAACTTTCAAAATTCATTCAAATTCATTCAAATTCATTTGCATCCATTTATATCCATTAGCATCCAACATGTAAATCCATTATAAAATCAGTTAGGATCCATTAAATTCCACTTAAATCGATCACTTCCACCAATAAAGATGCTGCAGCCCTGCCAGCCCCACTCCGTTTTCGTCGCCACTTCCATGGCCTCATGTCATTTACCAACCATGAATCGTAGTTGTGGATCTCCACAACATATCTATATGAACAAATTCTGGACTGCCGTGGCTTCTATCCAAAATCTGGAAAAAACATTTGGATGCACAAAAACCGACAATTAGACAAACTTTAAATCTTGGATGCACAAAAACCTGAAATATATATATATATATATATATTTCGAGACTTTGGCAAAATTTAAGTAGTTGATGTGGCTAAGAAATCAGCCTTTGTCACAACAAGTCCAGTCATTGTCGCAGTCCAATTTGGAGTATTCAGGGATTTAGGACTTATCTCAAGTCGCGCAGCACCAAAGGATGCTGCAGTGGTTTCCAGTATCGCCTTTTCATTTAGCACGCTATCTGCATCGAGCAGACAGCAATCGTGCTTTACAAGCGTGCGACAACAAATTCTTAGGATGCAGCGACAACGTAACCACTATGGCTGTTTTAGCCACGCGTGGCTACATGTTTAATTACTGAACGCCCCTACTGCAGCTTTACACTGTGTGGGTGAATGGATCCAACCTTGTCGCTGACCATACTCAACCTGTGCTGGATCTGGCAGCCAGGAAGATTGGGAAGTTATCACGGGCAGCCGCTATTTTTTTTCCAAATCTGTTCAGAAGACCCTCAGGCCCCATTGAAGTTGTTAATTCATGTGAATTCACTCCGGCTGAATTCGAAGAATTCACTGTAATTCACCCACATGACACAAGACTACCTGTGGATCTTGTGGATGATTTTCCCTTGTCTAACCATAATCTATAGTGACATCGCAACCGGAAGTCGCCCAAAAAACCATTCCCCAGACCCTTGAACTCGCCATGTTTGACCTACACCCTGGGCACCCTGTCACGCCTTGCACGTCCCCTGACTGAGCAGCGTCCTCTGATTGCCTAACTGGGATGATAGTCAAGTTGACCGGATTGCGTTCTTTTTTTTATGCTTGGAAAGTTAGCTATTCCAATGATGGATTATTTCATGATCCGTTTTAGGTTAGTGGAAGCCCAATATTGACACTAGACCAATGGGCTTTTGACACTGTTCATTTTTTTTTTTTGAATGTGGTAAACCCAATCCTAAACCAACCTATAAGCTAACCTAAGTTTATACAGCCCTGGTGAAATTGGGCATGGTTTATCATCAGGTTTACCTCATTATTTGGATCGTCCAACATGGGGGTTGGTTCACCACCAAAGGGATTCAACAATCCAACATGCTGATGAATCCGGGATACAGAAATGACTTTGTCCAGAAATCGGCTGAAAACCATGGTTTTCAACGTGGTTTAAGCAAGACTTCGAAACTCGGAACCATGATGAGCAACCACCAAAAGGCTCTAAGTTTTTTTTCTGCACTGATGAAGTGGAACACATCCATTTTGGGTACAGATTTTGGGTCCCAGATTGGGCGGTTGGGATGGAAGAATCCTAAGATAGCGCTCATTTATAGATGGTTTACAGTAATCAAAACCTATCAAACATGTTGATTGTCCATAGCCAACTGGTTTGTCTTACCGGTATGCGGTATGCCCTTGTGATAACTTAAGTTATATCCCCATGAATATTTCATTACATCCCCAGTTAAATCGCCACCAAAATACCATTATATTAATTATATATATAATTATATATATGTATATCATATTATATGCCTGTTAAATTACAATCTTGGATTGTTATTTTTTAAATCAACATGTTTGATCTGTTTGTTTGCTAAATCATTTTTTTTATATTACCCTCTGGTAAACGTTTACAATTTGCTATTGAAAATGGCCCAGTCGAAATAGTGGATTTACCCATCAAAAATGGTGGATGTTTCCATAGTTTTTTGTATACATTTGCCAAAGGGTAAACCTCCATTTTCCCTTGGTTTTCCTATGGGTTTCCTATGCCATCCCTTATGTTTGGAGCTAAATATCCAATAAATATCCCACATATCCCAAGCTCGTCTCAGCAACGCAACGCCATGGCGCCACGCCAAGGAACCGAAAGGAACATCAGTCCACCCAGCACCGGTGGTGAAAGAAAGACATCCCGTCCTTGACGCGGTGTCGAAGGGTGTCGTTGAAGCTATCCATCTGAACCACAAAAAAACAACCGGAACAAAAATGCTTCTGAAAACCCAGGAATTCACCCAAACATGCATAATTCTCATCGTTTCCATTGACTTCCGATGTGTCCTTTTCTTTCAAAGTGGAGAGTTCTCAGTTCTCACTGGCCACGGCCATCCGAGGCCACGACCACTCTCCGCGGCAACTGTTTAACTCCGTGAGCAAACATTGCAATTCCCGCAAGGGCGCCATCTCCACCTCACCGCAGCACGGCCGGAACAAGGTGGACAAAGACCGTTGCCTTTTTTTAAAGGTTTCATTGGAAAAAGATCCAAAACTCCATGGATAAAAGTTCCAGATAAAGTTGTAAATCCAGTTTTGATGTTCTGAGTTACAACATGTTTCAACTTCACACTGAATGATTCGTCTTTAGATGTGAGATAGGGAGACAAATACGAGCGCATGCAATTCTCTGTGATCTCCAAACATGTGGAGGTTTCCTGAAATAGGGGTACACCAAAATCATCCATTTTAATAGGTTTTTCCACAAAAAAACATCCAGCTATTGGAGTACTTTTATTTATGGACCCCCCCTATGTGAGTATCTGCTATCCACAAATCGTGCTGCCACAAACTATCCTGAGGTGCTGATCAACAGCTAAAGTTAAGCCTTTGGCGGATGCTAATTCCAGCTAATATCATCTTTATAATTGAACACACATACACACATATGTATATATATATATATATGTATAGAATAATATATATATATATATATATAAAATATACTATCCAAAAAAGCTGTATGTATAAAAAAATAAAAAATACTTTACTTCGTGTGATCCCCACCATGGCATTTATACATTTTGTTACTGGCAAATCTTCTGGCATTCTATTTGACATATCTTCTGGCATTCTATCTGGTATATCTTCTTGCATTCTATCTGGCATATCTTCTGGCATATTATCTACTCAAATCTTCTGGCATTCTATCTGGCAAACATTCTGGCACTTTATCTGGCATATCTTCTGGCATTCTATCTGACATTTTATCTGGC
>Ga0126342_10004490_pt1 | contig 23881 bp, 27 predicted proteins | sample Cyp1metagenome_FD_92528 | JGI IMG/M metagenome (GOLD analysis project Ga0126342, IMG submission 92528) | Coral microbial communities from Lord Howe Island, Old Settlement Bay, Australia - Cyphastrea 1 metagenome | ecosystem: Host-associated > Invertebrates > Cnidaria > Coral ...
AGAGCGTAGCATCAAGAGACGTGAAGTTACTTGAAGAAGCGCAGAGCGTAGCATCAAGAGACGTGAAGTTACTTGAAGAAGCGCAGAGCGTAGCATCAAGAGACGTGAAGTTACTTGAAGAAGTGCAAAGCGTTGCATCAAGAGACGTGAAGTTACTTGAAGAAGTGCAAAGCGTTGCATCAAGAGACGCAGCAGCAGCAGCAAGAGCGTGTTAGACGCAGTGTGAACATGACGTTATCACCCACCCCACCGAGACAGACAACGCGCGAAAGCAGGCGGCGTTCTACAAGCGGCCAACTACATATGGATTTAACATGGATTTAACCACTAATGACCATGATTCACCATGATTCACCACATTTCACCAGCATTGTTTATGGATCCAACTGGATACCTGCGGATTCACCATATGCCAGGGCCTCTTCGCTGGGCGCTTCATCTACATCAACCGGACGGCCCAGGGAGAGCTCTTCGGCAGCGACCGGAACAGCAACGTCCCGTGGCCCAGATCTGCAGATGGTTGCGAGATCCTGCACCAGTTGAGGGATGTGGTTGATCCATGTTGATCCCATGATTTATGGGGTTTCAACCATCCTTTACCCTCTGGTAAACTAACATAGCTATTGAAAATCACCATTTTTAATGGGAAAACTCACTATAAATGGCCATTTTCAATAGCTACGTTAAATTGCCAGAGGGTAGGTGGGTTGCAGGATTTCTCAACCATCCACAGTATGGACATGACAAATCTTGAAAAATCAGAAACATAAAGGCAATTAAAGGTACTGTAACTGATGGGGAAAAGGAGCTGACAAACTTCTGGATGGAATGGAGGATGCTACCTTTTGGACCCAGGTGATGGCATGGAACATCCGACCATCCCAACTTAAAATGTACAGTATAATAAAGTGGACGTAGAGGTGCAAATTCACTTTCATGGAAAAACAAAAAGGAACATAAATACCTCAACTTAACATTTGCCAGGCTTCCGGGGGTCCACATGTCCAGCATGCACTGCACCAGACGTGTTGGCTGGAACGTTTTTTTTTTTTACGTTCTTCCTGGATCCAGTTGGAGTAATTCCTTGGAGTACTTTGATACCAAGTCACCAAGATCTGTAAGTCCCAGTCCCTTGGATATCAATGGATACCAATGGCCACATGGGTTTGGATCCGGATCTGTAGGATCCCATCACCCCGGGAGCTGTTCGGGGTCGTGGTTGAAACAGGCAGTGACGATGTACATCGAGAACGCCGGGCTGTCTCCCTCCCATGCTGAAATCAAGCGCACGGGCTCAGGGGTGGAGTTGTTTGATTGTTGTTTGTATCTGCAGGCCAGCCAGTAAAGCATTTGAAAAACCCCAGATAATTGTTGTGAAATCCCATTTATAGATTAGATATTTATTGATGGTTTACGCCATTTCTGAGTTTGTAAATGGATATAACATGATACAAATGGGATAACAACTGGGAGAACAATGGGATGGATAACTACTGGGATAAAGCGAATAGATAATACTATGTATATATATAATTACATGGATATGGGGATGGGTCAAAACCTATAAAATTACCTAATACCTTTTCGGGAATAAACATCCATGAAAATCAACAGCTATTTTGGCCAAGGTTTTGACGCCCAAAAACTGGTCAACACAACCTGAGGTTCACTGCTGCGACTTGTCAGTACTTTCTCAGGGCTGGAGTCTCAGAGTCAGTCACCGGCGCCTACGGGGCGCGGGGCAGCGCGCTTCGAATTTCTGAGATCTCTGGCTTTCAGATAGGTCCAGAAGACATGCCAAAGTCTGAATTTCTGTCCATTCCGGCTTGAAACAAACCAGATTGGTTGCCAATTCTTGTGCTTAATATTACCATTGCTTATTACATCTTATTACCATCGTTGTTGTTTCATGATTTTGTTGTTGGAATATCTTTCGTTTTTCAACGCCAAGCGCTTGGCTCACCCCCTCAGGATGCCGGAAGTACTGACGGCACCTGGGTGCGGGATCCTGGAGGAGTCCCCTGAATTTTCGGCCAGGAATCATGGGATAATTATTGTCTAATCCATTGGAAAATAGGGGTAATTACATGTAATTACATGATTTTCAGAACCCATAGATATCTGAAGTTACAGAGTTTTTGAGCAAATCCATTTGTGATCAACAGCGTTTGTTGGTATGCTGGCCAACTTGTACCCGCTTTTGTCGGCTAGTGTTCCCATTTCAACAGGCAAACTCTTTATTCCACTGGGTAAAATTCTATTTTGAAATTCATTTTGGTGAGAGAAAACTCCAGGATCAGCGGGCAGAATCCATATCGATCTTGGACCTTAGACCTTGGCCCAAGGTCCGGATAAGATGGAATCGGTCCGTGGAGATTGCTCCAGGGCAAGAAATCAGGACTAGTAGCATAGGGACGGCATTGGAAATCCGCCTTACTAATTATTAAATCAACCCCCAAAAAGATAGAACACTCATTTATAAGGATTTGAATAGGATTTTACTTTTCTAGCTTCTTGGGGATTACTGTATTATACAGCCACAACCAGAAATTGGGTTTGGGGAATTTGGCCCAACACAATATTGAGATGTTGCTTCTGAGTTGCTAAACTGAGGTTCATTCTCCGGTTTTCAAGTGGGGTACCACTGAGAAGAGATTGCAATGTGGCGGTTTCACGGTAGAACTGTGGCAAGGAAACCTCATAATCTTGTTTGGTCATGATTGGGAATGGTGGATATGATATTGCTTTAATAATATTCATATTTGGGAATGATATCACCATTGGGAATGATATTGGGAATGTTTTTGAATATTTCTAACTTTTACCTTCACCGGCCTTCATTTTTAATCAATGCATGGCACCTTGTTTTGTCCCCACTGCGGGGCAAACTGGGCGTTATGTGCCGATCACAGGATCGGTGATTCTCTGATAGAAGTTCGGCAAGGGCCGGAGATCTCTGATGCTGATGAGGCTGGGCGTAAGGGGAAATCGTGGCAGGCTCGCTTAAGTGTATCTCCTTCTCCAAGATGGATGAGTTGAATATGATGGTTGATGTTTTTCTTTTTTAATGATCTTGGATTTTCCCAACCCCTTTGAACCCAATTTGGCAGAGACATAATAGTCATTTTGACGGCCTCGGCACGGCCGGGGATTAGCCCAGCTCAGGTGGAACAATGGCTTTCTACATATCAGTCGCACGGCTCACTGGAGACACTGGAGACCTGAGAAGGGCACCCTGAAAATAGGCAGACCATGGCCTGTGTTAGTTGAACCTTCAGAACGTGTACAGAATATGTGTATGCCCTATGCATAGGTACTCGACGGTCATGGCAAGCATGATGTTTTTTGGAAGATTTCAGGGATAGGTCCTCTATTTACTAGCTGCTGCATGCAAATGAATTCGGATGCTCAAAGGTTGCGCTGTTTCAAACTTTGGCATGGCTATGTCAGAAGATACCCATCCCAAGGTTTTTTGTTGGCCACAACTCATTATTATTTTGGTCAAATTTCCCCGTCTTGCTGACATCGAAAATTCCCTTCCAGGCATCCCTTGTCTGGACGCCGAGGCTGGAGCGCTTTCAAGACTTGCTTAAGGAGAAAGGCTTTCGCAGCTTATCCTCGGTTCGTGAGAGACTGCTGCAGGAGCTGAATGCGTGCCTTGGTCGTGGAAAAAAACGGGGCCAGTCAGGGGGATACCCATGGGCATACAATGAAATTGGCCAGCTTGAAACATGGGGAAATCATGATAAACCATCGGGTTTCAGGGGTACCCCTCTAGTTTTGGACAAACCGATACGATGGCATATCTTAATATGGTGCAGGATACACAAATTCATCCCGCGAGAGCTCACCATGTGCGTAGCAGCTGACCCCAATGATGGGAGTTTGCTGATTGGGGGTGGTTTCACTACAATTCTTGGAATCCACAGGAATCCATAGAGAAATGGACCATTTAATCATTTACATTCCCAATTTGTCCAGTGTACAGGAGCTTCATTTTGTGAAAAGAAATGAGGATGCTCAGTGCAGAGCTTTGCAACGAAGACTACCAGTCGTTGGAGATGGCGGCCAAAGAGTTAGACAGGACACTGGGCAGGAAGGGTGGCATCCAGGCGCTGATCAAGCAAGGATGTGACTGAGAAATCTGAGAATACGGGACCCCTAAATCCACTGGTTTATTAGATTGTCAATGATGGTCATCATTTTCCACATCCAAATTGCAGCTTAAAAAAGGGTGAAATCGCCATATTTCGCCATTTTCAGACACAATCATTTCCGATATTTCCGTTGGAAGTTGCAGGATGTGGCCCGCTGATGCGTATCCTAGATACAAATTGGAGTGGCCTAGCTGCAACTCTGTCGCAGTTGACTGAACCAGGAGGCATAGGCTTTTTGAGGTCTTCATTTTCAGGAAAGTATTGTGATATTGGAAGCACTTCACAACAAAAGCTCTGGAGTCGAGACTACTTTGGATTCCCTTGATGTTGCAGTGAGCTTCTTCCGATTTAAATACAACCTCAGTGCCACAGCTGGTGCCCGACTGGTGCCCACCCAACTTATGGCAACTGACGGGGCTGGCACCATGAAATCCATGAAGGTTTGCGGTTCGTCCTGCCACTGGCTCCACTCCAACCTCTGGGGTGACCACAACACCTACAGAAGGCGCACCATGCCAGGGCAAGCAGGGTACATCCCATCCGAAGCTTTGGAACCCTTCGGAATTTGTGGAAAGGTCGTTGGACACTTAAAAGAAGCGGCTAATTTTGGTCCAGTTTTTTTTTGTGTTTGGACTTCTTGATGTTTGATTGTCTTCATGTGAGATAACATGTGTTTGGCAGCATTGAAGAGCATTGGGGGAACCAAAAAAGGATGCTGAGCTGAAGCTCTTTTTGTTTCCCTGGAATTCTTAAACCCTATATACCAAATAGCCCAATATCTGCCATTCCAAACTATCTCACATCAAAAAACTCGCTGCTCTACAATATCTGGATATCATCCGGGGTTGTTACTACAGTATCACATGGTCTACCCATTCTTTCACCCTTCGCAGCAAGTATGATCCATCCACCACTCGGAGGTGTCCCCACTGCAGGGGACGCCGACTTGAACCGTTGGATGCTGAGAGCCGGTTGCAGAAGAGTTTTGGGGTTCCCGGTGATTCGGTGATGGGATTCAGCTGAGGTTCCTTAGAGAGCATCGCCACTGTTGGCTGGGCCTTCTCCTGAGTTTCCATCAGCTCTGGGACTGACAGTGACTGGGGGGGAACGAATCCATCCATACAGTTATGGCCATTTATCAATTATAACTGGTTATAAATGGGATTATATATTCTATAAATGGGGTTATAAGTACTTATAACTGGTAAAGGGCCATAACTGTAGCTGCCAGGGATTTTGCCGTTTTCAAACCACTGCGATGTTCTGGTGGCCAGGCTGGAGGCACTATTTCCCTGGTGCCTCAGGGCTCTGCAGCTGAAGAGAAGGACCTTTTTTTACGTAGCTTGGAGGGGGGTGACAACAACACCTTAATGAGAGTTGTCTATTTAGTGTTGTACTGCCACTTGTAGGTGACTTAGGAGCTGGAATGACAATCAATCGTTTAATCATCAAGGAATCAAGGATGGAACTATTCGCAGCTCACAAACCAGTAACCAGTCAAATCAGCATTACAGCAAGCCCTTGAAGCCAGAGATTTTCATGGATGCCCGGTTGCAAGGAGGTGGATGATGTTCTGGCAGGAGTGCACTCAATCAATTCCAAGGAGCGGAGTGCTGTCGCTGGAAGTAGCATGGAGATCATTTGGGGTACAAGAACTGGGAATGGGATGGAAGCAACAAGAACTGGCCTACAAATTGTAGAATTATAGGATTTGCATGTCCAAAATGGGACAGGGTCCCCAATGAGGATATGAAACCCTGGATGCTAAAAGATAACTAACATAGTAAAGAATGAAGTGGTGGACTTGCAGGTTCACACATGATGTGTGGGTTTCCCTTCCTTACCTGGATAATCAACTTCAGTTGGCAAATAGTTTTCGAGTGGGACCACCAACCAGTGACTTTAGCAGCTTCCACCATGCACAATCAGGACTCGCCAGTTGGACAGGCACGGCATTCTAAAATGATGCATGGTATCCTCCGCTTAAAAGTAGGGTCCAGGCTGCCCCAACCTGGTCTTCGATCGAACTGGTTCTCTATAGCCAGAGGTACTGCTATGAAGGTGACCAGACAAGTGAATTTTCTTCTTCTTCTAGCGCTGCATCTACACAGAGACTTGCTGTAGATGCATTTACAGGTGCACAGGTGTACTATGCACATTCGACATATGCAGAGATGTGTCTTTTGGTTGTACATCTCCAGGTCGAATCTGTTTCGAAAGTCCAGAAGTTTATTCTCTCAGGATTCTGCCAGGAATTTGAGAGGGAAACCAATGAAGCCCCGGTGACTGGATCGGTTTGGCAGGCGCCAGTGACTGGCTGGTTGCGGCCAGAGCAGTTGCGGATCGGTCCTGGCACCCAGGGCACCCAGGGCACCCAGGGCATCGCATGGCTGCGGCTGCAACATCCACTATGATCTGATTCGGAGGTACCAGGATATCATCCGATTCATGATATTCATGATATTCATGATATTCATGTTGTAGCTCTGCAGCTGCATCTTGTTCATATCGAGAGTCATCGAATTGTGTAACTTTGTATAAAATTGTATAAAATTTGTGCATTGCAGATTCTGACACTCGAGGCTACTCATTTGGAAGGTACTACGTGCATTTCAGCCCTCACCTCAGCGGTTTCCCGGTCGGGGGATCCGACGGTGGCTGCCAATCTTTCCTGGTCCAGGTGAGCGATCGGCGGAGTCGGAACAGAAAGGCGTGGCCGGTTAATGGGAGCAATTACAGTACCCTCTGGTAATTTAACATAACTATGGAAAATCACCATTTTTAATGGGAAAATCCACTATAAATGGTGATTTTCCATAGTTATGTTAAATTACCAGAGGGTACCCCCCAAAAAATATAAATGTTTATTAATGATCATATTCAACTGTGCCAACATTGACTCAATGGAATTTCTCTTGAGGATTTTTTTTGAGGTACCCAATTTTCAGACCGACGCCGCCAGGCTGGGTACGACTTCGAGAGGATCAAAGCCATTGGCTGATGCCGCAGGACAAAAATGTCGGCCTGGCTGCCAGCCACAAGCTGATTCTTAAGCTTATCCCACTTACTATTCAGACTATTCATATTCCACTTGAATCCACTTGACATGAACATCCTGTTGGAAAACCACTGTTTGTTGGACTGGAAGATCCCAGATACATCCCAGATATCCATCCCAGATATCCCAGGATCTCTTCTCCATTGGAACCCTGGAGTTTCAGGCGGGTCCCAGTTGTCCGAGTTTTGAGGCCGCTGTTTCCAAGGTACAGAGCCGGCTACACAGGCTACATGGGGGTTTGCTCAGAAATGGATAGACATGAGGGATAGGGATCCTGAGTCCATCTGAGTCCATCTGAGTCCTAAGTTCTCAGGATTTCTGATCAGAAGTTGCTTGGCCCAATTGGCAAACGTTGGAGGTCTTGCGCTTCAATGCAGCGTCATACTCGGAACAAGGCTTTCGAGCAACCATGGAGGTCGCTTGGTCTCGGTTGGTCTCGGTTGGTCTCGGTTGGTCTCGGTTGGTCTCGGTTGGTCCGTGGTCGGGGAGTGGGATTTGGTGATGGCAATGGGGTACTGGTTAGTGATGGTTAGTGGTTAGTGGTTTCAAATCTTTCTTTCCATCTCTCTTTTTGATGGTGATCATGAACCGATCAATCCTAACTTTACAGATGGGTTGAAACCAATACTCAAATGGGATTTTTGAATTCGGTGGCCAGAGCACACATAAGAATCGGATAGAATCGGCTATAGTTTGAAAGTGTGTCTTTGCTCCTGCCAGCACTATACGTCCTTCACACAGGGTTGTTTCCGGCATTTTTCGGCGTTGATGCCAGATTCAATGAATAAAGTGTGAATGCTGATAGACATCACGTGATGCCCAACAGCCTCCAGGATGAGGACATTCTTGTGCAGGACTTGGCGACCTCTAATTGGAGGCTGCTCTGAAGCCGCCCGGAACGTCTTAGCTTGGGACCTGCCCAGTAGCTGTAGCTAATCATTGCCAAAATGACCCAAGCAGCACCCAGGAATTCTTACCCAGGTTTTCTTTGCTGCCGCTGGATGCTTGGAAGCTTTTCTTTGCATTCAGTACCCTCTGATCACAGGCTGATGGTCATTACTGATCCACAATTACACGGACCCCCTTGACACGGCGGTTGAATGTTGAACAAACACCATTGAGCTTTGGAGGTACGACCATGAGGCTATTTCCCACCAAACTTGACATGGGGGTGTCTCAAAATGAGGTGCCCTTTTTCTCTTATTTGTCAAAATTAAGGTGCCCTTTTTGGTATAAAAAGGATTTACTTTTTCAACCAAAAAGGGAAACTCATTTTGAGACATGCTCACCTGTGCGCGCTGGACAGGCAATGCTCCTACTTTGGTATTTACGATGGCCATGGTGGAAGGGACTGCGTAAACTTTGTGTTGGGTGGCCCAAAGCATAATATGTACTACACAGTACTCTCATGGAAGACAGCAGATGCTGACTCAAGCAGTAGCTGCAGTAGCTGCAGTCCCAGCAGCCAGCCCGCAGCAGCCCACAGCGTTGCGCTGAGGCGGCGGCGGTTGCACATCAACATCGTTGCGGCGTTACACGCCAGGGGTGGCTTGGATAAATCCGCCCAGGCAGGGAAGAGCTGGTTGAGCTGGTAAAGCCTAAGTGGCACTTCCAAAAGCTTCCTCTGGTTAGTTTCCGAATGCCAAACCCATTCATGTCCAAATTTATCTGCACGACTGCCTAGCAGTTTCCAGTTGCAAATTTACTGTCCTGACGTTGTTTCATGGAAAACACATGGGCCCCTCATTTGGAACAGACTGGGAAGCCATGCCTGTCAGTTTCACCACTGTGCTGCAGGTTCACCAAGACATGCACGAGAGCCTGATGCAGGGCTTCCTGAAGACGGACCAGCAATTCCTGAGCCTGGCTCAGGTGGCGGCATGCTGTGCAGATTGTGGCAGGATGTACGACTTGTTCTACTGCTTGTTTTTTTTGTCTGAAAATAGGGGTACCCCATTTTTTTGGATGGTTGAAGTCATCATTTTCCCATTCGCCGATTGCCTTAAATTGCAGGTTTACCCCATTTTGAGAGCTGTCAGGGCATTGTGAGCAGCAACTCTGGTAGCACTGCTGTGGTCGCTTGCATCGTGCCCCGTCAAAAAAAGCGTGGGGGTGGTGCCTTTGATTAATTGGGTTTGCAAGCACCTTCTTGAACATACATGTGCATATGCATATGTACATACATAATAGGTATTGTAATGTAATGTAATGTAATGGAATGGAATGGAATGGAATGGAATGCAATGCAATGCAATGCAATGCACATGTATGTATGTAATGTAATGTATTGTATATAATGTAATGTAGCGCGATGTAATGTAGTGTAGTGTAGTGTAGTGTAATGTAATGTAATGTATGTATGTAATGTATGTAATGTATGTAATGTATGTAATATATGTAATGTAATGTCATGTAATGTAATGTCATGTCATGTAATGTAATGTAATAACATGTAATGTAATGTAGTGTAGTGCAGTGTAGTGTAATGTAATGTAATGTATGTACATATTATACATACACATAATATATATATGATTATATATGTCCTTTTCCACTGTTTGATTTGATTGTTGGGGTAAATTTCAATTGTTTGAAAACCGACCCCTCGTGTTTTCCCCCTTTGGGGACATCATTGGCGTGGAACCTACAAATGAAGCTGTGGAGCTAAGAGAAAATTCCTCCATGCGGTGGCACTCTGTTGGAAGATCAGGAGAACTATACTACATAAACTTCAGTGCGTCAGATACTACAAAAGAGGCTCCAGAACCTTGTGATTGTTGTGCCATCAACTTTTTTTCCTTGACCACAACCCACTTGCGCAGGCAATAATATTCATCAAAATGAAACTTTACTCGCGGTGCAGTTCCATGATAGACTCACCATAGCTGCCAAAATGTTTTAGGGATTATTAATCTCAATTCATGGAGGTTAAAATCTTAGTTATACTCATTCATAAACCCAACTGCTGTTCCATCAACTCACCACTTTTTCAGGTCGGTGGCTGGGTTTGGTGTGCCAATGTGGGCGACAGCCGAGCACTGCTCTGCAGAAATGGCCCGGATGCCTTTTGGGGTTGGTGATCTTGGTGTTCCAAAGCCAGCCATTTCTGGTAGAATTGGGGTGTCTTATTGGGTTTACCACATGAATGTCGTTGGATAACGAGGGGATTCCACATTGCTCCCCAAAGACAAACATTTGGCAACCCAGGATAGCTTGGTGCGTGGCCACATCCATTAGGAATTTCCGAAGTCTTGGCTTGACATGAAGCCCTCCAAGAGGGTCATGGTCGGCCTCGCGGCTGCAAACCCAGCAGCGCATCGGTCCAACTGGATCTATCTATAGCTAGAATCGAGTACTCCCATGGAAAGTCTCTTAAAGTTGGCGCCTGTGCCCCCTACGCGTTTGAAACTCCTTTCAAGTGATTCAATTGAATTGATCAAGTTCAACATGATATGCCCCATCCATCCCTATTCACCCCCATCCATCCCGCATTCAACCCATTCCAATCCCAGCCTTGGAGCACTTGGAATCCCCTGCAGCCGTGCTCAGCATCGGAGGCAAGGCATTGCAACTGTCATTAGACCACAAGCCCAGCAGGGCTGATGAGTCTCAGCGCATTGAGGAGGCCATGGTCAGCTTGTTGGGTTATGAGTGATGACTAGTTATGACTATCTATTAGGGGGTTTCCTAACATATTTTTTTCAATATTTTTAAATACTAAGTCTTGGTCATCCATGACTTGGGATGATTTTGGAGGTACCCCCATGACTTAGGAAAGCTCTATATTGGGGGGACATCAATCCATCGGAAATAATCAAGGCCGAAACAAAGGTTACCATTGCGGGATGCCATACCCGACCATCTCTTGACCATGACACATCTGCACCTATGTAAAAGGTACATAAACAGGGAGGGCCTAAATACACAGAGGTACACAGATGGGCAGATTGACTGACCATTGCATTGAGGATAGACTGATGGATAAGACGTATCTCGCGGGAGTTGTGCCATCAGTGGCCATCAGCTATATTGTACTATATTGCGCTGTTGTGTCAGATTCACACTTGGAATCTGCAATATTCAAGCAAGCAAAGCAGATCAGCGAGAGTCATTCACACTACAAGCCCTCCATGAAAACTGTCAGCGACGATGCGAGGCAGGTGGCTTCGTATCCTTTCACCGCGTGTGATGGCCCCCAGTTTGGTTTGCTAAGATGCAAAAAGCACCAGGACAAACAGGTCTGAAAACCACAAACAGGTCGCGGTAGGGCAATCCTTTTTTCCCAGCCAACAACCATCATTTGGTATCATTCAACATCATTTACCAGCCAAATAATGCAGGTGAGTGATCAGTTACATCAACCACCATTTGGGGGTTTCCTAAAATAGAGTTACCCATAGCTACCCCCAAATCATCCAAGTCATTAAACCATGACAAAAAGTATTGAAACCTATGGTAACTGGGATCCTTCATAGGACATCTCCAGCGTCATTCACCAAGGCTTGGGCGCCTGGCCGTGTCAAGAGCCTTTGGGGATGAAGAGTACAAGGCAGGTATACTTTACAGGCTGCCCAAGCCTGGGATTCTTGCGCTGAAACCACGAAGATCTTGAGATCTTTCATGGGGCACAAAATAAACCATCATGGGGATATAATATGATATATGGGGGTATAATGCAACGCTCCACTCTGATGAAAACGCACGGCGAAGCTTGCAATGCAGTAGCATTTTTTCCTCAGGCCCACAACCACTCACGGTCCTTCGTGAGTGCCACTGCTTTCAGCGTAACATCCCGCATATGTGTGTAAGAACGCAAAGGCCAAGAACGTTAATACACCACCCTCACTCCCCCAACCCACCCTTACAAAACACTGTGGGCGGTGATAAAAAAGACTCCAGAACACGTCCCGACTTGGGGTTCCGAGCTGGTGAAAACGCGCGTTTTCACCAGATCGGAGCCACCAACAAATACACACACACATATACCAATATATATATATATATGTATATATATATAAATAATATAGGCAGATAGATAGATAGGTAGGTAGGTAGGTAGGTAGATAGATAGATAGGTAGATAAATAGATTTGTATTTTTGGGTGTGTCTGAAAATGGGATATTAACCACCATTAAAAAACGTCTTTTAATGGAACATGATGATAATCCATTGGGTGAAATCGGGGTACTTAATCCTCAGACAAAACCCTTTGGAGAAAATCTAGCTTTTGAAGATATCCTGTTGGGTATTTGCCATGCTTCTCCATTGTGTTGTTTTGACAGCTTGGTAGGTACAATATGGCTATAAAGCTTTCCCCAGCAATTCGTGCCTTGAGAAGAGCCACAGCCAGGTTGGTGCGACCAAACCCATTGTGCAGCCTGGATCTTGACCTACAATTGGTACATGTCACCGAGGTTGAAACTGGAACAGCATGTCTTCCTGCTGTGAGTGGTACATGATGGTACATGTTCGCCATCATGTTCGCCATTATCACCCCTCATATCTGGCTCCTCAAATGAACAGATGCATCGCACTAAACCAGCAAAACCATAGAGATGTTTGAGGCCACTGGTCATCGCCGAACCCGAGATACGAGTGGAGCAACTTACACCAGAGGAGCAAAACCGGTTGTTTTTTTTTGGCGGCTAAGAAATACCACATGTTGTGAAACCTTTGAGATGTTGTGGAACACAGGTTTTTTGATGTTGTAAAAACTCTTAAATGAACCGCCGTTTTGTTTGAGAATGCGGTACCACCAATTTTATGTGTGTATTTATTTTTCACATCTTATTCTTACCTTCTCTTACCCATAACAATGGCAATTTTTGAGGCATACATACCTCATTTTCAGACACATGCATCTTATTTTGTTGTCATGGCTCAAAACTCAAAACTATTGATACTCGCTTTGGAATGGGTTAGTGCCAAGAAAAACTGCAAGGGCCCCCAGTTACAAGCTAGTTTGTTTTCAGCTACAAATATATCATCTATCCATCATAAATCTCGAGCTACAAGCTAGTTTGCAAGCCCATCTGGCTAGATCTATCTATCCATCTATCTATCTATCTAGCTAGCTAGCTTCCGCTAGATGGAAGAGTCCTCGCTTATGCTTGCGAATCTGTCTCGCTTGTGCCTGCGCAGCCTGATCTTTCAGTTAGCAAGTGCAGAAGTACCAGAATCATGTCAAGCTTGCCCCAGTAACAGACAAATATAACACATCTAAGATGTCGGAGCACAACATCTTGTCATTGCACATTATCATATCAATACAGAATAACATATAAACTTTTTGAAGTAGGTTGTGACTGTATAGAGAGGCAGAAGAGGGTGCTTGCCCCCATGTCCCCCCAACCCCACCCCGGGTCCCATGTCCCCATGTCCCCAAGTCAAAGCCTAAAAGGTTGTGAGTGCATGGTCCCATGTTCGGCTCAAGTGAGACACTTTCACCGGTGCCAACTCGGTGGCCAGGATGACTTCCTCTTCATGGCCTGCGATGGTCTTTTCGCTGTCTTCAGCTGTCGGTCAACCTGGGTCTGAAGGTCAAGTTTTTCACCACGGTCAAGCTGTGGATATCATGGGGATTTCAGGCACAATCAAAATTGGGATGGGTCAAAAATGGTCAACATACCTATATCCGTGATTTCCCACATTTTTTTGGGAGGAGATGAACATCTACTGAGCTGGCATTTTGAGGTGAAATCGATGATGGTTATATGCCCACAATCCATGGAGCCACACCGCTCGACGTAGTGGTCATTGGTGTGTTTGAGTTTGTGTAGCTCTGATATTCAGGCTTTCTATATAGGAATATATAGGAATCATATAAGTTCAGCATGACCTACAAAATCATGAGGGAGTACCACAGCCCATGGTATGATGCAAAATGGTTACCACACCCGCAGGAACTTTTTGGCATGACATGAAGTTACAGCTGACTTGAACGGGATTTAATGAGGTGTGACATGGCATGACATGGCGTGACCGTACTGGAAATTCTACAATCCAAGATATGTGAGGTGTGACATAGGGATATGCAGCTGCACGTATGATATGTGAAACTACACATATATATGTATATATTATTATATTCGTTGTAGAGTGAGACATGATGTAGTCAAATATGTCTACGCGCCGTTCGTGTTTCTCTTCTGATGCCTTTCTTCTCCTCCTCCTCCTTCTTGTTCTTGTGATCAAAGTAAACATAATTTATACCAGTGCCGATCATGATGATTATACTAATACGGCTAACATTTAATGTACACGTCCAAGTCATCATAATGATCACATACATCCTTAAAAAAGTATAAGATCATCATGATTATACACATCCAAAAAATCATAATACCCTGGGGTTATTTTTACCCTCTGGTAATTTAACGTAGCTATTGAAAATGGCCATAGAAATAGTGAGTTTTCCCATTAAAAATGGTGGATCTTTCCATAGCTATGTTAGTTTACCAGAGGGTAACATCAATGTGGAACATTTTGTGATTTTCCGAGGTCAGGAGGCGGTGGATTTCCTTCACAGCCGTCTGGCGGCGATGCCACCCAACGAGCAGGTTCGGTTCGATTTTTTGGGGGATGACCGGTGGATAGATCGGTAGGAACCAACCCACCAAAGTTAATTGGGTGAATCTAATATCTACCAATATCCTTAATATTTAGTATATTTAGTATATTTAGTATATTTAGTGGATAGATTAGTATACCGTTCTGAAAAATTGACAGACACTGAAGATACCCATTTTTAGATTTTTTAGTGGAAGCCCCTATCTTCCAAGCCCTATCTGCCAGGGTCTATGTTAATTTGCTGGAGGGCAATAGATTTGGGTTTCCCCCCCAAAGTGATGCAGTTATGACTCATTGCTGAAGATGGCACCTTCCATAACCAGAAGTGATTTAATGTGATTTATTGTTAAAGATGGTACACTACCCATGTTGATGATGACCAAGCGTTTATGAATGCTGAGTCAACATGATTTGCATACGGTAGATTTTCCTAACATGTGTGTTGAACAGATCGACACCTTGGGATATTGCGCTTTCTGAATTGCGCCACCCAGTAGGACCAACGTGCTGCCTGGGGTCACCTGTGCCAGGATCCACATAGAGCAGTTCAGGACATTGTGCATGAAGCGATTCATGAAAGAAGGTCCCGGGACAATGTCAGGATCTCAAGGATCTCAAGGGGACCAGGTGTGACTGGAGGCTGAACAGACGATCCGATTTCGTACAGCTGGGTCAATCTGGGATCATTGCATTGGTATATATTGGTATATACTGTTTGTATGGGTTTTCCATGTTTTCCCTTCCCACATGTATGGTAGCTTGTCATAACTTGTCATCATGTCCAAGTCTTGTCCAGATGAAAGAACGGGGCGCTGGCCATGCTCAGTGACTCAGCAAGTCCCTGATGTGTGATTTGTCACCGGGTTGCAAGCCTGGCAGCCAATTCTCTCTATTTTTCTGTGGGGTAAGACTCAAAACATTCAGAATACTCCTAATAATCATACTGATCATATTATATAGTGATATCTAATCATAACCATAATGATCGTAGTAATTATCCTACGACGACGACGAGGACGAGGACGAGGACTACTATTACTACTACTACGACGACGACCACCACCACCACTACTACTACTTCTACTACTGATAATACTAATAGTAGTCCAAAGACAGGGGAAAAATTGGGGTTTAAACCAAGGGTTTTTTTTTGGAAAGCCCCTCTAGGTCACGGCGCTGTTGGTCACCTTTCGCCGAGCTGTTCTGAAGCGGCCTTGAGACGATCCAGCGGGGCGTGGCGTTGGCGCGTGGCGTTGTGAAACCTCCAAGGGACTCACCGATTTCTGGTTTTTCAATGGTGTGGAATCAGTGTGGAATCTTTGGAACTCTGAAGTTTTTGGATGTCTTGTGAGTTTTGTATAGTTTTGTGAGAAAAAATGTTACACATATCTCTGGTCCCTTGAAGATTGAGAGCTCTTTGGCATTCTGTTGTGGTGGTTTTGTGCTTAATCGAAGAGTTGCGGTGGGACGTATGCCAGTGAAAAAACAGAGGAGCAACCTGTCTTTGAGCTCATGCCGAAGATCTTTCTATAGAAGCTTTGAAGAAAGTGACGTTCGTGTGACATACAAACTGCATTACAACCTGCAGTGCATGTGGAGCTGCAGGCAAAACATTGCTATGCAGCTCAGCCAGATATTGCAGCGTTGCAAAGTTGCACCGCGCTTTGTGCGCGGACATCACGACCACCGAGGTTGTGACCGTTTCGAAAAAAGAACCGCGCTCGTTGCTTGTGGGAAAGGGATTTTCTTCCTCACAAATATAGCAACGTGGTAGCTTTTCAGGGAAGTTCAATCGACATTACTGGAACTTCTCATTTCAGCAGAAGCTCATATCAGACTGTATGACTGTATGACAATTTCAACCGTGAATTTCCTCTTGAACCGTATTGTGAACTGCTCAGATGTCCCCCCTACTTGACATGTTTGGTTCTGGGTGCAGCTGCTACAACTCTAGAAATGGGCCAGCCAGATGATTCTCAAGCCATGAACAAGCGCTTTGAGTGGAAATTAGTATCCTCACTAAATGCAACTCCGCAGGCCAAAACACGTTTAACCACCACCGGCGCGGGCGTCGTAGCCGCCGTAGCCATTGAAGATGAGTGAAGGGAGCCACGGCCTAGAGGAAGTTCGACAGAGCTTCCGACAATTTGACTTGAATGGAGATGGAGCCCCTCGGCCGGAAACGTAAAACAGCCTGCACACTCTTCGGCAGATGTGGCCGATGTCCGTCTGTTTAACCGCATTTCTATGAGTTTTGCATAGTTCTGCCGGACTGCTATTTTTCATCCGTTTTCAAAGCTTTTCCCTGGATTCCCATGCGTTTTTTTTCGTTGGGAGACTAGTGGACTTCCACGAAAAAATGGGAAGAATCACCTGAGGTCATCGACCAAACGGAGCTCACAAATGTGCTGCAAACTGTGGATCCTGACATTTGGACAGAGTCCTGGTTGCAGATCAGATCTTGGGATGTTATGATGATCTTATTTCATGCCGTGTTGTACCATATTTCCAGAATGGAACTAAACATTGAAACCAAGACCACTACACCCCGCGACGCTGTTCAGAAACAGCAACTGTTGCGGTACAAGTGAAGACGTGAAAGATTGCGCACTTGATGGACAGAAACATGATAAAAAAATATAAAAACGACAGCCATTGCAACAATACTCCAATCAGATGAGGAAAAGCCAGAGAAAAAAAGGATTTCAGTGCATTTCAGTGCCATATTTGTTGGGCTTTCCAATGGTTCAGCGCCGACTTCTTCATCGCTCTCAGGATGAAGCTGTGAAGACGTTACTGGGGAACATGGATCGAGCTGCCACTGGACAGGCGCATAATGCGCATTTTTTTAGGGGTCCCCGAGTTTGATCCATACACTGCCATACACACACATACACATATATATATATATACACTGTATACATAAGTTATATAAGTGGTGAATGACTGGAATCAATGATGGACCTTGAACTTATTGGGATCTTACTTTATTTTAGCTCAGCTAGAAACCATTGACAAAGTTCATGGATGTCAGTGGTGCCCTTCTGGCCCCTCAAGGATGATGGCCATCTTGTTGCGTAGAACTGTGTTCCCATTGTGCCAGGTCCAATATGAAGACTTTGTGGATTGGTTGGATCAAGGCGTGGTGTGTCATGGATGACTGTCCGGCTGACACGTTGCATCAACGTCCTTCTGAATGATTACAGATTATGCTCAGATCTTTAAAAATTTTCTTGGATGGCACTTCTCATCTTAACCTGATTGTGTAGATGTTTCATGACATTTCAATTCAAGTAGAAGGATGGCACCGTTTTGAGATGATGAGTCGAGGTGAGCAGCTTGGGAGGTCAATTTTGACTGGCGCTTAGTAGTTTCGGACCGCTAGGGCTGGACTCCACCATCTCCCGCAACTTTCGGAGCGCGTGAGCCCCTTTTAAACTTTTAGATGACCGGTGCAGAGAAATATCCCCACGACTTGGGTGATGTTTCAGGGTTTCCCCTTGGTTTCACATGGTTTCACCATTCTTCACAGGTCGGAAGTCGGAAGGGGCTGGTTTTTTTTCCATATTTCCCCCAGTGGATTTGATGAAAACTGGTGAAATCCCCAGGATTCGGAGGGTGAAGCCCAAGCCCACTGACCAATGAATCAACCAAGATTAAATACCACCCAATCCCCCATTAATCGTCCACATTAACAGCCTCCGAAAATGAATGGATCCACTACTAAACCGGAGTTTTGTTTGAGGTTTTCTTCAAGATTTTTGAGACTTATGATTATATACCAGTAGTACCGCACGGTCGGCGGTTGCGGAAGTTTCAGAAATAGGACACCTATAGGAGAGATTGGTTGTTGTGAATCACGGATGGCAGAGCGAATCCACTGATGGACCGAAAGGTGGTTGGAGTTGTGTTTCTTGGAGTGGTTGCAATCGTTGCAGTGGTCATGTAGTGTGGTGTAGCGCAGTAGTTGTAGTTGTAGCTGTAGCTGTAGTTGTAGTTGTAGTGGTGTTGAAGTTGTTGAAGTTGTTGAAGTTGTAATGTAGTTTGTGCAGTAGTAGTAGTAGTAGTAGTAGTAGTAGTAGTAGTAGTAGTAGTAGTAGTAGTAGTAGTAGTAGTAGTAGTAATAGTAGTCGTGGTGGTGGTGGTGGTGGTAGTAGTAGTAGTAGTAGTTGTTGTAGTTGTAGTGTAGCTGTAGCGTAGTTGAATTTGTAATTGTCTTAATTGTACGTAGTAATTGTAGTAGTTGCAATAGTTGCAGGAGTTGGAGTTGTAGTTGTAACTGTAGTTGTAGTTGTAGTTGTACTGTAGTGTAGTGTCGTGGTAATTGTTGTAGTAGTAGTGTAGTTGTAGTAATTGTAGTTGAGGTTGTAGTTGAGGTTGTAGTTGTAGTTGAAGTTGTAGTTGTGGTTGTAGCTGTAGTTCTTGTAGTTGAAGTGTAGTTGTAGTTGTAGTTGTAGTAGTAGTAGTAGTTGTTGTTGTTGTAGTGGTAGTGTAGTTGTAGTTGTAGTTGAAGTTGTAGTTCTAGTGTGGTGTAGTGCAGATGCAGTTGTCTATCTATCTGTCTATCTAGGTATTTTTTAATCCATTAATTTGTCTTTCTGTTTATCTATCTATCTATCTGCCTGTCTGTCTGTCTGTCTATCTGCAAGCTTGAAAACGCAGCTATTTTGCGACACTTCCTCCATTTTTGAACTTGACAACATCCACAACGAGAAATTCTGCGAGACTTCCTCAATTTTGGATTTTGACACCATCCAAAACGAAGCAATTCGGCGAGACTTCCTCAATTTTTGAACTTGACAACATCAAAAACGAAGCAATTCTGCGAGACTTCCTTCAAAAATGGAAAGTTGAGTGCAGAGCTGACGGCCTCGTACCAATGCGTTTTGCGATTTTTCCACTCCACCCGTCTAAAGTATTGCGCCTGCCACGAAAAAGTGATGCCAGGTGATACGAAGTGCTGCACCTGTCACGCAAAATCATCTCAGCAAACCTGAAGATCTGATGCTCCAAAATGCAACCCCTCTCAGGAAATCAGCGCCCGGACCTCCTAACAACTCTGATGAACATGTCTCTTGTATTGCGCCTGCCACGGAAAATGCATCTTTTGCAGATCCTCTTCAAATGTCCCACGCCTGCCATCGTTTTTGGAAGTGCCACAAAACCCTCACGTTTTGCTCACATTTGACACGGTGCACAATCCCTTGCGCCTGCCACGCAAAACGACGCTTCAACGTCCAACAGTGGTCCGAGCATGTGGTGTTCTTAACATTTTTACTTCCAGATGTGCTTCGCGCCACAACGGCGTGCACTTTTTCGACAGCGCAACTTCTAAAAGTGCTCTGGAGCTGAGGTGTTTTGTACATTTTGACTTCGAAATGTGCTTCGCACCACAACGGCGTGCACTTTTTCGCCACCTCAACTTCCAAAAGTGGTCCGAACCAGGTGTGTTTTGTACATTTTGACTTCGAAATGTGCTTCGCACCACAACGGCGTGCACTTTTTCGACATCTCAACTTCCAAAAGTGGTCCGAACCTGGTGTGTTTTGTACATTTTGACTTCGAAATGTGCTTCGCACCACAATGGCGTGCACCTCTTCGGCAGCGCAACTTCCAAAAGTGGTCCGAACCTGGTGTGCTTTGTACATTTTGACTTGGAAACGCGCTTCGCGCCACAACGGCGTGCACTTTTTCATCTCTCAGCTGGCCAGCTGGCTCCGCACCCTCGCTTTAGCGAGCCTACTTTTCGACCCTCCAGAGCCACAAATCATTGGAAAAACACAGTGTTTCGCGACTTTCCTACCTTTTCGTGGACCTGGATCTTCTTTCTTCTGAGACTTTCTCTTTCTTATTCTCTTCTCTTCTCTGACTCTTCCCATCTCTGCTTTTCATCTCTGTCCATATTGTCGGAAGTTTGATTTCTAAACTTCCTTCGATGATTATACATATATATATATAATGCATAATAACGCATATGTATCGCTAGGGGGCTGACGTTTGCCAGAAATCCACGGAACTCCACGCGGAACAGCAATCTGCTCTGTTGCTTCGGCGCGTGTTTTTTGCAAACTGCAAGCATGCAATATACCTGTGCCTCATTGCATTTTTGCACTTACTTAAGACGGCGCCAAAAGATCCAAAAGTATCCAAAAGTACAATTACCCTTCGAAACATGTCTTGAACATATTCTCCGTAATTTGCAATGTTACTCGAGCTGTTAACTAAAACCGCAACAAACCGCAAAACCTTAGAATCCCTTTGAAGGACGCCAAAATAACCTCACCCTAAATAAACTCTAAACGCACCCTGAGCCAACGCTAAATCAACCATAAATGACCCTAAATTAACCCCCAAACATAAACAAAAACCCTGAACAAACCCTAAAGCAATCCTAAACAGCACCAAACATTAACCCAACAAACCCTAGATAAACCCTAAAACAACCCTAAGTTAAATCTAAACCAACCCTAAATAATCCTTAAACCAATCTCTAAAAAATCCGACACTAACCCCAAAGTAACCAATACAGACCAATACTTCAATGAAAATTTGTGCGAACGTCCGCCCCGGAGGGACATGTATACATAATATAACATAATCTAATGATATGTGCATATATATATATTACATATATCTGAGATAAGTATTAGGGCATAGGATGAATCAACCATCCCAGCAACTAGCAACCCTTCCTCCTTATTAGGTACGAGCAATTGCAGAACAGCGACAATGAGTCAGAAGAGGCGAAGAGCGCGCAGAATTCGGCCAGCCTAGGCGGGGCGGAGATAATACGGGTGAAGGTGGGAAATATATGCGGGGCCTCATGTAGAAAAAATATAATATCGATATATTATATAATAATATATTTTATGATATTATATATATGGCCATAGAACCAATAAACAACAAAGAACGGGTTGTTGATTTCAAGAGATCTATTCTTTCCACCTGATTTGGGCAATGATCCGCAATGACACATATCTTTCAAGAGGTTGAAACCACGCGCCACTTAGAGTTGTTTAGTTTTCTCAAATTCACGCTTTGGCTGGTGCTGGTAAATTCCAAGTGTTGCTGACCAACAACACTCCAATTTGCATCAGCAAGTAGTGCACCATCGCTGGTGCAACACGAGGTGACTTCAAGCCCCCCAAGGGGGCAAAAGGCAAGTCCTCAAATTCTCCAGGTACCTTGGTTGTTGAAGTGATGGCTGCACTAAAACTCTTGATGCCAACTCCAGGTACGCGCATGCGCCTCTTTATTCCTCTATTCCTTCACAATTTCTGATATTTCTGTGTCCCAGCTTTGGGTTTGTTATATAAATGTGTGATTCCTTTGGCCACTGTCACGGTCGTGCTGCGGTGCCCGGTGAAGTCTTGACAAGCGAGGTGTGAAATGCGACAAGACCTTAGAGTTCGGCAAACCCATTCGAAATGCAGCTTGTCTGACATTGAAACCAAGCTGATAGCCGTGAGGAAGGCTTACCTTTGGAATGGCCGGGAAATTCTACAGGAGCCCAACAAAAACCTCAGATCCACATTTGCTTGGCAGGTGCGTAGTCGTTTGAAGTTGAACTCCACCATGCTCTTTGTGGGTTACATCCTCATTGGATGGAGGAGAAGCCCACCAAGATGATACAGATATTGGAGAACCAGCTATGGATTTTGGGGCTATTATACTGGATAGTAAAACATTGACGCCGCATAAATTGCATCGCAGTTTTGGCTTCGGAAATCGATGCTCTAAGGCTATCTGCATCGGTGATGAGGTGTGGACAGTCGATTGGCATGGCGTGGTCACAGTGCGTGACCGCGACAACGCCTCAAAAGTCTTGGGAACTATTCCTACAGACAGGCGCTCAGTGCCTGGCATCACAGAAATGGACAGCACCTTGCTATAGGCACAGATGACTCAGAAACTATACGAAAATATTTCTGCAATGTCCTATTTGTCCCTGAATTGTCCCTAGGACAGCATTTATGTATTTGGTGTTGAAATGTTTTGAAGATGTCTCAACAAACTTCGATTGGATGACGCCAGGTTTGTTTGGAGCATGCTCCATATGAAGCCAGGGCTCATGTGGATGGGTCAAGAGGCATTTGGGATTTCCCTCTTCGACTCCAAAAAGAGACTTGGACATCTTGGATCGGCGCTGGCCCAGTCTTGAATAAAACGTTCACACTTTTGAACAAAAATATGCAAATTCCATGCGTTGTGAGGGGCTCGGGGAACTTCAAGGCTTTGTTAGGTTTAAGTTTGTTTAAACAGGGCGAACCTCAGATGGTTTGGACGCGAGCAGCGTCTTGTACCCGCCCAATTTGAAAGAATTGTGTGAAAGAACGCAGAGAACAGTATCGTTCAAGCAGACTATTGAACTGCAAGAGCAGTGTATGCATCTTGAACAAGAAATCCTTCAGTGTGCGTTTTACTCGTGTTAGCCAACATCACCAGGTAAAACGCTACAAGGGAAAAACAATCTTCAGGAATCTCACAAGCACTTCAACTCCACATTATACTACCCAATATATCCGGGATGATCATAATCCCTGATGGTAATTCCTATTAACTAACCAGTACAATGGTTTTCCCCGGTTCCACGACCTCAGGAAGGAACCCAAAGGCACCTTGATGGGTGGCCACACTGGTGGCGTCACCTGCCTCGCTTGCGACGACAGCCTGGGGGACAACGATGCGCAGGTGGGGATTTTTTCGCCATCAGAAAGGCCATTGAGTGGGGAAAAATGAAGCTCCTATGCGTTCCTGAACCATGAGATATAAATATATATTTCTATGTACAGTCATTTCTATGTATACATACACATATATATATGTATATCTATATATATATATATCAGTATATATATATATATTATTATATATAATAATATATACAATAATATATATAGTAATATAAATAATATTATATATAATGATATATAATAATATATTTAATAATATATATATATAATAATATATATATATAATAATATATATAATAATATATTTAAATATATATATATATATATACAATAATACATATAGTAATATAAATAATTATTTATTTAATAATATATACAATAATATAAATAACAATATATAT
>Ga0126342_10004491_pt1 | contig 23877 bp, 18 predicted proteins | sample Cyp1metagenome_FD_92528 | JGI IMG/M metagenome (GOLD analysis project Ga0126342, IMG submission 92528) | Coral microbial communities from Lord Howe Island, Old Settlement Bay, Australia - Cyphastrea 1 metagenome | ecosystem: Host-associated > Invertebrates > Cnidaria > Coral ...
CAAGAACGACCTTTATGGTATAGCATCAAGACTGAGGGTTCCTCGAAGCTCCGGGGAACCCCCGCCCCCTAGGGTATATATATATATATATGTGTGTTCCCTCAGACGCTCAGGTGGTGGAGGTATGGCCACCGCTGCCAAGGGCTTCGTCCAGCCTCCCGTTGAGGCGACCAAAAAAAAAAGAGCGTTTCTGTTGGATGTTGGGAACATCATCTAGAAATCCCATGAAACCGCTAGAAATCCCATAGAAATCCCTAGAAATCCCTAAGTTTCCATGGTCTATCATCTAGACATATCTAGACAATTTTGTTTTAAAATGTTGACCGAAGACATGGTTTCTCATATTTGTTGGTAAATCATCTGGGCATGGCGATGTTTCTTAAATTTCCAGAGGGTAGGACATTTTGTGGGGTGCCCTCTGAGAATCAAACGTGGCTTTTCCCGGATGTTCAATTGCCATGTTTGATTCTCGTGATCATGGAGAGGTCTGGGAACATGCTATGGGATTTGTTTCAAGCACCAAACAACTTTGCGGATCGATTTTTGGAGTCTGAGTTAATTGTTGAGTTTTTATGTGATATAGATGATATAGCCATGGGGAGGGCATGAACCCCAATTTATGGTAAACAATGGCGTCTGAAAATTTGCTAATAGCAGGTCAATAATGGGAATGTGACACGTGTTATGGGAAATATAAGCAACAAGCAGCAATATGATATGGGTTTGTCGCAACTAGAGTAGGAGGTTACGCCCAAGCTATGGCAATCGCGAATGGGGGAAATCAATGAAAATGAAGCTGTTAAAGCATGCAATGGCCTTTTGTTCACTCCATTTTTCCAGGTTGTGCATACCAATTTGCCGCAAGTTGCATATCCAAGCTGGTCGGTCGTATTCCTAGTGTTACTTGTGCTTGTTATATGCACCCATTTGTTAATTTGCTGGAGTTTTCTGCCAGTTCTGTAGGTTTAATCCCATGTTTTGCTAGTTCAATCATGTTAATTTTGAATGGGTTCCACCATTTTTGATGATAAAACCATCCATGTTTTTGCTGCTTTTGAATTCGTTCCTTTAACGGTTGCTCTCAGGTGGCATTCGATCTCGACACCTACGAGGAGGAATTCAATCTGAAGGAGGTCGGGGGTCTGTATGAGATAAGCGACCAGAACCTCTGTGCTTACTAATTAGAGAGGTTGACAGCAATTACAGTGGTTAACTATGGTTAACTAATACATATATATATAAGCAACAAGCAGCAATAATTTATGGTAGTTTCATACTTGAATCCTTTGCCATGCAAGAGAATATATGCGAACCAACCAGGATTTGTGTTTTTCGCAGGGTATCAAAGATTGGCCAGACGAAGGGGAAATTCACCAGCCCTTTAGCAAAACATATTCAAAATGCAGACAATTGGCTTCCGACCAGGAATACGACGGTTGTAGCACGCATTCCAACCTGAAAGCATAAGACTCTAGCCCTTTGTCAAAATATGTCAACATGGTGCATCAAACAAGCAAAGCGCAGCCATGCTAAGCTAAGTTTTCATGGCTTGAGCCCGTCTGGGAACTTTGGGTCCAGATTGCGAAGTTTACGGTGATTCCATGTGATTCCAACATCTTGAGCCTCCATGGCCCTGCATAGGAATCCTCGGACGACGAAGCCTATCGAGAGAAGAAGTTGGCGGAAGCAGCCTTGGTCCAAGAGGAGAGGGCCACGATGGGCCACGATGGGGAGCTGATTTTTGGGAAATCCACTGATTTGGGGAACTTAGATTTTACCCAAATTACGCTTGATCCTTTGCTGTAGCCCCACTTGTAGATGGCTTACTTTTGGCAACTTCGGTTTTTTATGGCTTCTCTGTGCACGCGGACGACCCAAATTGTTCGAAAATCAAGAAGATGCAAATTGCCATTCACAGTGGGTGCAGCTCCAGTTATATGTGAACAGATTTCACCGTGCGCTGGAGGAGGCAGATGAAGTCTGTTTCATTGCAGAGGCTTGAAAGTCAGGAAAATGAAGAAGAAAGCATGGATTTATCATGGATTTATCATGGATTTATCCATCAAAATTATGGGTTTCCTATGGTTTTCCGATGTTTTCCTGCAGATTTGTCAAGCGCAATGCTCGGATTCCATGTAGGAAAATGACCAGATTGGCGGGGAAAATGGGAAAATGACTGGAGACGCCTAGAGGATTCAAAATCCATTCAGGGGATCTTCTCTTATCTAATGTTCCTTCAAAACAAATTCAGGGAAGGCAAGATATCAGAAATTACAGGGCCTCTCATCCAGCAGATCTGTTTTACACAGTATACCTGGGTGTGTCCAAAATTGGGGAGGCTTCAGAATCGCCATTTCAACGGGAAAGATAGTTTGGGAAACCCCCGTTTCTCTCCATCGATGCTTACTCGGGGGTACATCTCAGTTAGTGGTCTATAACCCATACAATCCCATATATATATGATATATGCATATGACTGTATATAGAGATAACCACATAAAACCCATACATATGTATATATAATTATATACACACATATAACCTCATGCACAGCCCTTTTGTAACCTATATAAAAGCCCATATAAAGACCAGAACTGAATCCCGGGGAACACAATCGGATCCTCGCCATTTGAATCACTCTAAACGTGTTGACCGAGCCAGACCGATGTGAGATCCAACGTGTTGGCTGAACGCTTACACCTGGCGCGGCTTCAATTTTTTGAGGCAGGCACATGCCAAGGAAATGCCTCAATGGATCTGAAGCCATCTTTGAACCGGTTTAGTGACCTATTCCCACTGAACTGATGCGATAATCTTCCTAATTCAATCTTGAAGTTGTCGCCCAGGTTGTTCAGGCAGATGCATATTACAATTGGATACAATTGGATCCTCAACCCTCAGGCCGTTGATCCACCCGATCTACCACAAAGTACACATGCCCGTGCCCTGTAGTAATTGTCTGTTCAAAGCATGCCACAATGTTCAAGAGTCTAAGAGGCATCCTTGTGTAAAGCTGGGCGGGCATTTAGATGTGGAAGAGAATGTGCGTGTATATACACGTATACACAAGTATATTGTGCGTATACATATATGATTACACAATATTGTATTATATTATATTATATTATATTGTATTATATTATATTATATTATATACAGTATGCATATGTATAATGATGTATACATATGTACCTTTACAATCCTTGCCTTTGCATGTGTACATCTTCTGTTGTATCTATGCACACATATGTTCGTACGTTTTACATCCGAATAAAAGATGCCCCATATCGAGCAGACTCCCTTCGTGGTTCCAGGCGCTTGTGCAAAGCCAGCGAGAAGCGTGTCGGGCTAGGATCTCAGGTAGTGATGGTGATGACGATCATTATTGTGAATGATGGTAAGCAATAACAATAATGATATTGGTGCTGATAATATGATGTTGATAATAATGATGAATATAGCAATACCAGGACCAATATCATATTGATGGTGATAATATTTGAAATTGCAATATCATGTCATTATTCCGATCATGATGACGGTGGCCATGATGTGAGACTTGCAGCTTCTGCCATGTTTTGTCGGATCCTCCAGCGACCTCCAAGGCAAAAGAGAAGAACATTCTGGAGGAAATGCAGAGATCTTAGATATCATATGGAGGTTTCCTAAGTCACAGGGGTACCCCCAGTTATCATCCATTTATAGTAGGGTTTTTCCATGAAATAAACCATCTATTTTGGGGTACCCCCATTTATGGAAACCACCATATGGGTTTGGCAAATAGTGTAGTCAACACGGACTGTGCGGGATCAGTATGGCAAGGTTCTGAGAGCGCTTCTGTGTCCTTTTCATGATGTGTTCTCAGGGATTCTACTCATCGGAATTGGTAAACACATCGCCAATTAGGGAGCAAAATAGCTGCTGGTCATGGATGTTCACCCTCACACCAAAAACAAAGGAAACAAAATAGGTGTTGACATGTGTTGACCCATTCCCAGATCCTCTTGCTGGTGATAGTTTGTTGTATAATATCTATATATATATATACATATATATATATATACATTCATGTGTGTATCATGAATATCCCTTCCCCAATGTATATCCAAAGGATCCAAAAGCGAAAGTTCCAGAGCCTCCTGGCCGGCTTGATTCAGAAAGGGTGAATCTCAAGGTTTGTGCGCTTTCCAAAGGAAAAGATGTATGTCTGAATTAGATTCGTGTGAAATATATAGATAATATTACTACATATACATATATATATATATTACTTTAAATATATACATATATATACATTATAGAATATATATACATATATATATATATATATATTATGTATATTATATACATATATATATATATGTATGTTATATATATATATTATATGCACTATAGGTATTTTATGTTTATATGTTTGTTTAACGCATGTCTTTCTCGATTTTCCACAGCCGTGGCTGAGGCAAAAGCTGGTGATTTCCTTGGCAGAACGGCGCCTGGGAGAGATGGTGTGTTGAGCTCAGATCCGAGATGCGACCGATGCCATGGTGATTTGTTGGTTGGAAAATGGTGATTTAATGGTGATTTAATGGCATTTTCCATGGTGAAAATGGAAAAATCCACTATTGTTAACCATTAAATCACCATTTAATGGGATTATTTTGTGGATTTAATGGTGATTTAATGGTTAACAATGGTGAATAGTGGGATGATATGGGATTTACCCTCTGGTAATTCATCATGGATGGTTAATGGAAAGTCCATCAATGGATGACTTAGGAACCCCCCCTATCATCTTCCCATACCCGGTATACCCTCTGGTAAACCAAGATAACTATGGAAAATATTGGAAAATCACATTCTTTATGGGTAAATCAACCTGTAAATGGCAATGTTCAGTAGCTATGTTAGCCATTACCAGAGGGTAACCATCCAAAATGGTGATTAGAAAATGTCTACTATATCATTTTCGAACGAAGAATGGATGTCCATAATTATGTTTACCAGAGGGTGCTTACATATATCACTATATCAATGGTACTATAATATATATATATACATTAATTGCTTTATAAATGATCTACATTCATGCAGATATGAAAATTGGGGTTGTGGCTAGTTATAACTGCCCACAATTGGCCTTGTCATTTGATTGTGAGGTCCGGCACATGGACCCTCATTGTACTTTTCATGTTGCTGATGTTCGCAAGTCCTGATTGTTTTCGAGGGATATTTGGTATATAATGAAATTCAATAGTTACATAGTTCCATGATAATGTATATAATAGAAGATATGTCATCATGGATAATTGATCATGTATGTATATATATATATGTGTGTGTATGAATTATTCACATGTTTTCTGGTTTTTCAGCAGGGTACTGATCAGTTTTTGATCCCCATAGAACGATGGAACTCATCTCGTCCCAGGTTGCGTGGAAGTCGGGCTTCCAAGGGACGGTTTGTGGAACAAGAAGCAAAAATTGAAGCTTAAGCAACGAAACGGCTTTTAATATGTTTAATATGTTTTATTAATATGTTTTAATATGTTTGCAATGGGAAGAGAGAACTGAAAAGTCGGTGGTGTCAAATATGTTTTCCATCCTTCTTTGAAACGGTGACCCCCACCGACTTAAACTAACATGTGATTTTGGTTTGAAACCAGCAACCAGATGTTGTTCAACAGCCCCCTCCGTAAATCTGGAGTGTGACTCTGCAAACGCCTGTTGGTGGTTGTGGTCATTCCTGGGGCTACAAAAAACTCCATCTGTCCATCTGTTTGTTATGATATATAAATGTAATTAGAATTATAAACATATTGTTACATATGTATATAATATATATGTATACATACATATCATATATATATATATATACATGAACCAAATTAGATCCCCTCCTCCTCCTTAAGTGTCGGGCAAGCCTTGCCTTCAAACGCGCGTCTAGGTGTGGTCTGTGGACAGGCTGTGCTCCAAGCGTCGCGACTTGAGCTCCAGGAAGAGTGGCGGAAAAGCTGTGGTGGTTTGGGTTGGTGCTTTGGGGGGGTTGGCAAAGTGTTTTTTTTGCACTAGAAAAAAAAAACAGTTACTGCTTGATTACATCGTTCATGGATGTTCATGGGAAATGATGTGAGCTGTTCATTCTGGAAGAAAAGCTGGTTGATAAAGATGGTGAGTAAGTACTTTTTTTGGGAATTCAAGCATCATTTTTTGGGTGTTTTTCAGGGTCCAATAAGTTACTGGAGATATTGCCGAGTTCCGGTCATCAATCCATAGGGATTCCGGTCCAAAAACTCAACTTGGATTCCATGCGCACCTGGAATTCCCAGCACCTGGAATTCTGGAATTCTGGAATGGATGACCATGCTTACTATACCAGATAGATATATATATATATAGGACCATATATACATATATATATTATATACAGTATATCATATTTTACCATGGCACATGTAGCTGGTTATAGTACCCAATCTACGGGGGATCATGAGAATCCTGGGAATGCCGCGGGTTAGCGCCATGCGCATGTTGTATCTACGTGATTATGCCTGGAAAATAATGGGAAATACAGTCCCAGATGGGTTGTTGGTTGATTCTGATGTGCGGTGATGTATACTCATGATACCTGGCTTCATATGGGAATGTCAAAATTATCAGAATCAAGACCCAAAATGGATTGTTTCATACTACATACTCAATTTTTGGGGGCCGATAAAGGTACCCCAATGGCTGGACCCATAACCACGTTATATTGTTGGTTTATGTTTCGTTATATCCCATTGATTCCAAACATGATGTTCCTATGGTATCCCCATATTTATACCCTCATATTTGGCTGGCAAATCCATGATGTCCAGTAGATTCCCTCAACTGTCCCAGAGAATGCTTGCTAAATATGGATGAATCTTGAACTTTTTCTGGGAAAACCCTATTCCATCTACTGATTTTGAGTTCCCAACATTTAAAAAAAAGTCGGAAATGGATAGAAATGGAGGGTTTTTTCACCACATTTTCAGGTGCATCTGATCCTTACGGGTCGCAGGATGTGGCAGCGGGTAGCAAGACAGGTGCCAAGCAAGGAGCCTAGTTGGGGCCTGCTCCATGGGGAGGTCCTCGGATCCAGTGCGCTTCACAAATGGACGAGTTATTGGTGAACCATGGTTAGCCCTTAAAATGGGGAGATTGGCTGACATAAATTGGGAAAAATCTTGGCTGGGTGGTTGAGTGCTTTCATAAGATGTCATATGTTCTAATGGTTTCCAATGTATATTACTTGCTATTGCCCAGCTGAGAAGGTATGTTTGTGCAGAGTATCTAAGATTGGCCATGGTTGAGAATGTGGTAATTATATTAGTAGCAGAGGTCCTGCGCTTGTGACCGAATATGGCAATTGAGCCCAATGTCTTCACGTTGACATCAATCAGTAATCCCTGCCCTGGGAATATTTCATTTCACACATTTTCACACCTCAGAACCCCAGGCATTTGAGTTGAGAATTTCTTCATTTTGGAACTCCGACAATCGAAATTCTGAGAAGCCTGGTGCCTCTCTCAGGACCCCCAAATCTACTGGTTCTGAACAAAGTTTTCCGGAAAATTGCCATCAATTGGGGTTAGTCCCAACTATCATATCAAGTTCGCTACGATTTTTACATATTCCATGATCTATCCACAATTGTATATGATTAATTAGCCCGTGATTGGTGAATCCCCAATATTTACCACCCATTGATGTCAATATTGTGGATGCTTTATTATTCGTTTAGCACATTAATTTTGGTGTGTTTGGAAATAGGATACCTCGAAAGTTGATAATGTGTGCGTAATATTATATAATAACATTCCCCATGAAATAGCTATATTTAAATGAAATACCCCATTTTCAGACACCCATTCACCCTTTTCAAGCACAACCAGGTCATCCTCAGAAGGCATCTTTAAGGTCTCCACTGCTGTGAGTCCGCAGAAAGGCACCGCGGAACTCGATTCGTTTCCATCCCTGAAATGTGTCCGAATCCTATCATCCTACCTTCGATCTAAGACTCATACCAAGCAGCTGCTTGGTGGTTTCAAACGTTGCAGATTTTCCAGTTCTAGTTTCAGTGATGATTCGATGATCCATTTTTTTCTCGAAATACGTTTGGATATGTTTGGATGTTTATGTTGGAGATATTGAAACTACCAAGCAGCACTATGATCCCACCTGTTTCTCTTCCAAGTCCCCCTTCATCTCCGCAGATGGCAGCAACCACCTGTTGGTCACGCGGCACCGTGGGGCCGCACCGTTGTACAGGAAGATGGCAGGCGCTGTGAGATCTTCGAATTGTCTAGGTCTCAACAGGGCCAAATCTGCCGCAAGCATCGGTATAGGTATAGCATGGTATACCCTCCGGTAATCCAACATTGCTATTGAAAATGTCCCATTTAGTTCGTTGATTTACCTATCAAAAGTTGTGATTTTCTATAGTTATGTTGGTTTACCGGAGGCTAAATCCCATATCATCCCATTATTCACCATTGTCAACCCATTGTTAAACCATAAAAATCACCATTTTTCCATCACCATTAAAAAAGTGGTTAAATCACCATGGTTCCTATGGGTTTTCCTATGGTTGACCACCATGTTCCTGCGGGTTTTCTCAGGGAATTTCACCCAAAATTGCCATTTCTAGGGGAAACGAGCCAGGCGAGGGCCTCAAGAGATGTCGCATGGAGATGCTGCCAGGGAACTCGGTTAAAGTAGCAACCCCCATTGGAGGTGATTTAATGGTGACTAAATGGTGATGCCCTAGGAAAACCGTAAGAAAAATTGTGATTTAACCACTATAAATGGGGATTTAATGGTGATTCAATGAGATTAATGGATTTTAATGGTGATTTCAGTCAGTTGTCACTATTTTTGCTACGATGGCAAACTTTTCTACGTGGATTGCTATACTGTTTAAGAATCCATACCAGATTTCATACAGGTAAGAAATTAACGTGGAGGGATATTTCGATTGTACCATAGTGACTATAGTGATCGACAGTACGGCACCTAAAGATATCAAGATGTTGTACAGTATATTGTTTATCGATGTAGAACCAAAAAAGGGGATCGTGCAAAACACAACGATATTTTCAGATGCCTGGCCTTAAAAAATCCAGAGAGACTGTCAGGTCGCGCCATTCGTATTCATTCCTGGGTCAACTTTCCATGGATGAATTCGCTGGCTTGTTTGGCGAAAATGTGGCTATATATGGTCCAGCGTTCCAACCCCCCCGGGCCATGGTCATGGGTCAGCCATAGTACTGGTGTGGTGGGGGTGTGGTACTGTCGGTGGGGTTGGAACGCTGGACCATATATACATGTATATACTGTATAATATATAATATATAATATATAATATATAATATATATATATATTTATGTATATATATATGTATAAAATAAGAAGTAGATACATAGCACATGTATATATGACTATAGGTAGCACGTAGGTATTTTGAGGGAGTATGTGTGTTACGTAGGTCGTCTAAAAGGTAGCATGTACCTAGCAAATATGAGGCTGGACCTCCGCAATGCTGCCAATAGCTTGCAAATAGAAGGGAAGGGGGTGCTACCTGGGGAACCATACCATTGGGGGGGTAGGAACACGGAACTCAAGACCATATATGTGTGATTATACGTATAGAGTAGCCCCAAAAAAGATAGAAAAGTCACGTATTACTAGTTTAGCAGCATTTTACGAAATTCTGTCTTTTTCGGGACTGCTATACACTGTATATACTAGTGTGGGTAAAACTATCAGCACCAGTAACAAGATAGGTTGTATAGGTTGTATAGGTTCCATCCCCCCATTGGTTGCATGGCGTTACCTGTCCTAAGGCCGCTGCAAGCGTGGTACTTTCAGGCCTGGGAATGGTGGTCAAAATTCGGCTCCGAATCCAACAGAGACTGGCGTTCACTTGAAAAATGGGTGTGCCTGAAAATCGGGACACCCATAAAATGAACATGTTACCATAATAAACCATTTTATGGGAAAATGATTTTATGGGTAAATGATGATAAACCATGATAAAATATAGGGAAAATGATGATAAACCATGATAAACCACTGGATTTGGGAGTACACTATTCTCAGACCAACTCAAATATGGCAGCTTTATTCTACTGTTATGAGTTTGAAGGCTTTGGTTTTTTCAAGCCGATGGTCTAGCCCACATGTGTGTAGTTAGGCGACATTTTTCGTCACGGTTCTGAAGGGTTCTCTTGAAGGATGTCACGTGGCTGGGATGGGCAGGCAAGTGCGACTGAGCGGATTCTCTTCGAGGAGTGAGTTTCTATCAGTTGCAACGGAAACCAAGGAGATTTTTAGTGTTTTTTTCGGGGAAAGCCATGAGTTTCAAGACCGTGTTGGGGGATTCTTGAGGCAAGGTCAACTCCGGAATATTGTATACATCCTGGGTATTCCTGGTTTATTAGTTAGGAGGTTGTATACTCCCCAAATAGTGAGAGTTCTGCTACCAAAGTGGTACCCCCAATGAAAAACAGCCAGGGCGTAGGCGGTGGGGTGAAACCCACGCACCCAACTGGCAGGACAAGCACAGTGGAGCCCGGTGGCTTCCCAAGCTTGTGGATGGGGGTTTATCTGATGATGATACCCAGATTTTTTGCCTTTAATTTATGTGGGAAAATAGCGAGAAAAACCATGGGATCTGGGGGTAGCATATTTTCAGACAAACCCATGGAAGTGGAAAATTTGTCTTTGAAGATTTGGATGAGGCATCACTGTGTTGCTCCGCACGTGGCATGCCACCCGCAAAGTTCCACACAATTTGTCCATTTGCATTTCTTGGTTTCACATATTTTGCTGCCAACCCCAGATTGCCCATACTTCATACTGGAACCTTCTGAAAGTCATTGGATAACCTTTCATTGGACAGTCGACTTTCACCGTCACCAGTTTATTCTTACTATTGACATGATAAATCATGAATAATGACTGATATTCTACCAACTATCAACTACATTTCACTAAACAAAATATCATTATAGCAATATCCTCTATAATATTATATAATGTAAATTATGTGTATACATATATATATATATATGATTATGAATATGTGTATATATATATAAAGGTTTTGGATCGAAGCAAAGCCCTCGTTTACCTCAACCTTAGGGGGTCTCTCGGTTCACTAGACCCCCGGGCAATTTCTCCTTTGCCTTTTGCGCTGCGCCACCTCTCCTTTGCTTGCTGAACTGGTTCGCCCTGGCACTTTGGATCGTGGCCAGCTGTGCTCTGCTAGGGTCCGGGGCAGGCCCTAGCATCACCGGTTTCTGAGGTCCCGGCCTCGTACAAAATCCCGGGTTGGACATCTTCGTGGTGCATGGGACGTTCCCTGGCTCTACGACCTTTTCTTTGCCTTCACTTCCTGCTGTCCTTTGGCTTCGCTCTGGATTTTGTCAACGTCCTGGACTTTAAGTACGGCGTCGGCATCTACCAGACGTGCTCAGAGGCGTCTCCGGGCCCGTGCGCGACTTCAGTGGCATTTGCACAAAACTGGGATTGCCTTGCTGGGACCTTCTCAATTGCAGAGGATCTTCAGGGTTCTTGGCGACCATCATTCTCGCGACTGTGGGCTCCTACGAGCTATTGTGAAAGCAATGCAATCTCAAAATGCGCCCTGGCGTTGCCTGCAGTGCAAGCAGCTGCGCAAACACAGTGCTTCTCACTGCCAGACTTGTCACTTGCCCTGGCAGACGGCGATGGATCGCACCTACATCCATGGTATCAAGCAGTCGGCGGCATCTTCACAGGCGTATCAACAGCAGTGGAACTATCATGGAGGACATCAATACTACCAGGGGGAGCAATCACCTCGCAGTCAGAAGTCCCCACGAAGATACCAGAGCCCAAAGAAGAAAACACCCAGAGGAGGCAAAGGAAAGGACAGTGCTGGGTTTGGTCCTCCTATGCAGTACCAACCTTATCAGCATTTGCAGCCTCAGGGCTATCCTGCTATGCCACCATTGCCCCCTCCGAGTGGACCACCACCTTGGGCGCATCCTGGTGCTCCTACGATGATGCCTATGATGAACATGATGCCCATGCAGAATACTCAAGCACCGCCACCGCAACCATGCAATCCTGTGCCAGTTTTTGCCCCTTTGGCAGTTCCGGCCCCATCTGTGCCGACAGGGATGCAGGAGCAGGTGCCCAACGAATTGCTCAACTATCTGCAAGTTCAGTGGACCTTCCACTGGATGTTCAGCAGAAAGTTCAATCCGAGTCAAGGAAACAAGGGAAGAGAGCCATCAAGGATCTTCAAGTCGCAGCAAAGTCTCTGGGAGAGGCTCGTACTGCTTACGAGGAGGCTTTGTTGGCTCGCACCCAACATATCAGTTCATGGAAATCTTTCTTGGCGGAGGCCGTGAAAAATTGGACAGACTACGCCAAGATGTTCGAGCAGAACGAGCAGGCGTTGCAAATGAGGATTTCATCAGCCAGAGAGCAATTTCAAGAAGCCAAGGAATGTCTGGATGCCTCCAAGACGGCCGCTGGACAAGTCACGGAGATCAGCGACGAGGAGGAGCTCCCTGGCGATTCAGAAACTTCGGCCATGCAGATCACGGAGAGCATTCAGACACTTTCCAATTCCTTGCTGAAGCTCTCCAAAGATGCCGAATCCATCCAAGTGGAGGGACCGGCCGCCAAGAGGCCAAGAATGGAAGAAAGCTCTGCGGGAGAAGATTCCAAGCAGCCTTTCAGCTAGGCGGACTGTCTATGACCTTATGGTATAGCAGTCGGAAGCCGGATGTTTTTGATGTCCCAGCTATCGCCGCGCTGAAGTGGAGCCACAGTTTCATTTGTGAGCCAGACTTCTGCTGTGAATTTGGTGCCAGAGAAGCAGCTCAGAAACTCGCCCTTGAGGTCGCACTTGATGGCTGTCATCATGTACTCCCAGATCAACGTTCCTCTTCGTATCCTCGAACCAGCACGCGTCCAAATCTTCATGTGGGTTTTGCGGATGTGACGCATTTGCGGTTGAGCTTCGAAGATGACTGGAAGTTTCATGAATTTTGTTTGCCGTCAAGATATTTTTCATCTGGAATCACTCCGTGGAGCGGTTGTCCAAAGATTGCTGAAATGAAACAAAGCCGCTTTCAAGTATGCCCTTGGCATGATGGAGGTCTCGCACGAAGTGGTGAGCCTACATATCCCATTGTGGCTTCATGCAGCGGTCGTCCTCCTGATGAATCGCAATTTTGCCCTTTGTCAATGGATTTTACAAGTATTGCCAATGTCGCTGTCGCAGATCCCAGAGTCATGCCGGGAGTATCTTCTGGCGACTTCTCTGGACGTATCGCCAGCACGGAAGGGCAGACAACAGTTCTCCCTAATGGTGCCCTACATTGCAAGATCACGGACAATCACTTTGACAATCCGGCGAGAAGACTTCAGCCAGATCCTACAGAACCAGACCCAGACGTCATTCCGGACATCAATGAAGCACCACAATTTGCACAAGATCTGCAGAATATCGCAGACCAGAACGCGGCCTTCACCGATCCTGAGGGAGACGGCATTTTGAGGCTACGCACATGGTATCTTCACCACCAACATGTGCTGGTGAATTTCCACCCTCGAATTGTGGAAGTTGATGAGGACTGGAGAAGATGGGCTGATGACATCATTGGATCATGGCGCACCCACATGCAAGCAGGTGCCAGTATTTATTTCCATTTGGCCCTACCTGACCCTTATCGAGGTTATCTTCGACGGGCGGTTCACTGTGACATTATCATCACTCAGGGCAACGACTTGCCGAGACGAGCAGGCCTTTTGACAGTCCATTATCAGGGTGATCAACTGGAGCCTCACACCTATGCAGTTGCAAGCTCACTTGAGATGTTTGTCAGTGGACGACGACTGGCCGAAGCAGCAGATGCCAATCAATGGTGTTTGAATGCCCGCCACCGTTGTAGCATTTCATTTGGATGGCAACATATTCCATTTGATTTCCAACAAGTTCATCAAGTTCAAAATGGACATGCATTCACCATCACGATCACATCTGCTCCTACATCAGATGACAGAGCTGGACAGAGTCATGCACCACAACAAGATTGTGCAGTGCAAGAACATGACTATGAGGATTTGCCCCACATTGATGATGCCGGCCATTCTCCGAGAAGTATGCAGTCGGCCTCATCGCAATCTTCTGACCCAGCCAACGAGGTTGGAATTCATGTATATCGTCTTGAGAGACCTGATGGGCATTGTCATGTCCGTTGGAGGGACTACAGATACATCCTCTCTGACATTGTGAATTTCCTGAGGACTACTCACAACGAGGTCATTGGCATGCACTATCTGCAAGCCCTTCCTGTTGGACTTCATCAGGATCATGAGAGGGCCATCATTTTGCAAATGGTCAGCGATATTCAGGCTGCTTCCTCGGAACAGTTGATTCTCCTGGACCTTGAGATACACTCGCATGCTTTGCCCAACGGTCTTCTTGTTCCACCAACTGTTTCCAGGAAAGTCATGAGGATCCATCCACCTGTGCATCGCTCTCAGCTGCTACTCCTCACAGGATTGCATGACTATTGCGAACTTCATGGTGACAAATGCATCATCTTCGAGAACAACCTCATCTGGCCAGCACATGATCGTACGGTTCATAACCTACGACATGGTGCCTACATAAGGATTCAGGTTCCTCCTCCTGATGACCCTTTCTTGGACACTGAGACGGCTATTGCGATCTCCAGGGAATTTGCACTACAGTCGGATCGGGGGCAACAATCCACATTTTGCCGAGCAAATCAGCCTTCTTCACCGCGACCTCGTCCAGATGCAGGAGATGGCAGCACTATGCTACAACTCTCCATCCAGCGCTTTGTTGAAGTGTGTTCAAGTTGGCATGAACATTGGCAACCACAACAACTGAAAGTCTCCCCGGAGCAAGTTGTACATCCTTCACTGCGAAGTGAAAGATTTGGAAATCCTCAAGGTTTACCACCTCCACGACCCCTCAGTCGTTTTCATGGGCGAGACTTTGACACGCTTGCCAACTACTTTGCCTCTGGCTCCATGATCGAATGTGAGGAGGAAGGCCCTATTGCCTACGTGGAGACTTGGTACATTCACCACCTTCAATGGCCACAATGCAGAGAACCAAGGGCTGTCAAACTTTTCCAAGATCCTGCAACGTGGCTTGAAGATCTTCTTGAACCTTGGCGTGATCTCATTGACCCCAGCATTGACATCACGATTTTTCTGGTGAGACCTTCTCCTCCGTGTCCTTGGACTCAATGCATTTTGGCACATCTCATCATTGAACAGGCGCCAAGACCAGACCAGGTTGTCGGACTCATCTCTGTGTACGATGCGAACTTCAGAGGAGCCACTATTGATCATTCTGCTTTCTCATTGCCTTCGCTCATGTCTGCACAAGCGGTCATCAGAACGGCTGATCTCCAAGAAACCTGCAGATCCAGAAGCTGCGCAGTGAGAAGAGGTGAAATTCCCTTTGGCCTTTTCGATGTCGATCATGTCGACCCTGGCATGAGTTTGGTCGTTTTTGTGAGGGACAATGGCCTCTTTGCTACGTCTAGCGCAGCCGCGAATGATGACATTGTCTTGATGCAAAGACCACTTACACCAGTTCCTGAAGGACCACAAGCAGATGCTGCAGATGATGACCAGGGTCCCATCTTCAACTTCAATCCCAATGCTGCGCCTTTTTGTCCGGGACAAGCCCCGCTCAATGTCCAGCCTGAGACAATACAGGAATTACATGAGCACTGGACAAGAACTGCATTTAGCTGGGAGGATGAATCAGCATCAACGTCGGTTATTACGTGGTTCGTCGATCAATATCACCAACCACTGAGAACCTGCAGGCAATCCAGAATTGTCAGGTTGTATGCCGACTTTGATACATGGGAAAGCACGATGAGAGCAGCCTGGCCTGACCTGCAACTACCAGGTGCACCCATTCTTTTTCATCTGGTCTTGCCAGTTCCTCCCAACACCGGACCGGAAGTAGCAGCACATGTCTTATTGGTGCAAAATCCTCAGGACACCTTCTCCTCCAGTGTGGTAACAGTCTTCGAGGTCCAAGACGGCAGTGCGAGATTCACACACCAGTTGGCGATCACTACGCATGAACATCTCTTGTTGGAACACCCCATTTTTGCCCTCGGATGGGAAGGTAGATGTCTCTACCCAGGTGCACCTTCCATCTGTGAAGCTTGGATCGGACCCACGGAACTCCGGATTGGCCATCCTTATCCTGCACGTGATGGTATGGGTATAATTCTTCAATTGCGAAGGCGCCCAAATTTCCAGGAACAACAGATGAATCGGGTAGATGCCACAAATCTCCTTCAAATTGGCACTCAACTCCGACAGAGCAGAGAAAGGCGCTTAACACATGGGCAGGTGGCTCATACCCATGGGCCTCTCTCTGACTCAAAACATCAGCCTCGCCGAGCAATTCGTCTTTACAAGCTTGGACAGGAGTTACCACAACTTCCATCCTTTGTTGACATTGAGGAACCTGCCACAGCTAATGGCGTACAACAGGAACTGAAGACCTTCGGCATCTCTTGTGAAGTTCTTCTGCTCTCCAGCGGACATGTGGCCCTATGTCTGCCCACAGAGACACACCAGAATCCGAATCTGAGGCACTTTGCCTACCTCCCCCAGTGCGATCCTTGGACTGTGCATCTTCATTCCATGCCTGTGGACTCGGTTTCGGAGATTGACCATATGCGGCATCTCTACAAACTGGGCTTTGAAAAGGCTGTACTCCTTCATGAAAGACATGGTGATTATGACATCACAGAGATTCTTTTCAAGGAAAGCTTTGGCGAGCTGCCTACTTCACCTGGGAAGCAGAAGACACTCCCACCTTGGCCACAGCAACAAGCCGTGCGGAAGTTGGACAAGATGTATCATCCTTCACGGGCAGAACTGTCAGCAGACTGCACCCTGAACTGTGGCATCACGACCGATGACCTGCAAGCCTTCTTTACCTCAACAAAAGGATCACTTTGTACATCCTTTGAGAACCTGGACATGCCTGAGATTTGCTCCCAGCACTTTGCGACGCTTTCGCATCACTCGCACTTTGACCGTTTGGTCATCTATGCTGATGGATCATCTCAAGCAAGAAGCCGCCACATTGCACCCCAACTCAACGAGGAAGTTGGAATCCCAGATGCCTGGTGCTTCCTGGTGCTAGGTGAAACGTACACCTCCTGCAATACATCGGAGCTTTCGCTGATTGGCTGGTCCAGCCATCAGGTCCGTTGCGACACAGACCAGGATTGGTATGTTGGTGCAGACAGAATCGGATCTGCGATCACTGAACGGGAAGCACTTACATGGGCCATGATCTGGCGCATAGGACAAAACTCCAATATTCCTACCTTGTTCCGCAGCGACTCACTGCTGGCACTCCAACAGGCCAAAGGCGACATTGGATCAATTTGCTGTGACATGTCCTTCCAAACCCTCCGAGGCTGTGCACAACTGCTTGAAGCGGCACTAGCACCTGGTGACTTCATCTTGGACCATGTGCCTGGCCATGCTGGAGACCCGTTTAATGAGTTTTGCGATTGGGGAGCCAAGTATGAAGGCCGTCAAGGATTCTACTTGCAAAGGCCAAAGTTTTGCTTGACCACATGGAGACCACTTATTCCGTACCTTTGGATGCTTTTTGACCAGAAGGCAGGCATCCCTCCATTCAAAGGCACAGGCTTTGCGGTAGATCCACCGGCTCTGCCTCCAGAAGCGCCCCCAGCTCCTAAACAGCAGCCCAGCTTCAAAACCTCAGTGATTGACTTCACCATTAGCATTGCCACAGGGAACGTTCTCTCATTGGGACAAGGGCCTGCAGGCTTCAAGGGCAAGCTGGACTATCTACGCTCACAATTCAAGGACTTGCACCTGAATTTTCTGGGAGTCCAAGAAACTCGAGCAGAAGCAGGTTCTTCTCTGCGTAATGGTATTCTTCGACTCTCTTCTGGTGCTGACAAAGGACATGGGGGCGTGGAACTTTGGTGCAATTTAGCCCAACCCATTGCGCTTTGCAACGGCAAGAGTATTTGCCTGGCAAGGAGCCACTTCACAGTTGTTTGCCACGACTCCAGACGGCTCCTTGTCAGGGTATTGCATGAACATTTCGAAGCTTGGTTCCTGGTGGCTATGCCCCCCATAGCGGCTATAGCCGTCAGGAGAGAGAACAATGGTGGAAAGCCACCCAAGACTTGGTTTTGGACTTTGTGGATGGACAAACCCCACTCTTTGTCTGCATTGACGCCAACGCGGGTCCTGGAGATGCTGATGGTACTCATGTTCTTCTGCCAGGATTTCGCACTTCATCTGGTTCGGAGTTTCTACGTGATTTCCTTACAGATCTTCGGTTATGTGCACCAATCACCAGTGCAGTTCATGAGGGAACCGCATGTACATAGACCTCCCCTTCTCAGGAAGAGTTCACCATTGACTATGTCCTCATTCCTGTACACTGGACAGAGCATTGCTCCAGCTCTCGCATCCTTGAAGATTTTGATCTTGGGAACAAGGTGATTGACCATGCGGTTCGTGCAGTCGAATTGCAGTGGCAGCAAACTCGCACAGTTTCAAAGTCGACAGGTGCTTCCTTGACAGGATTCGACCGGAATCGCATCCAGCAAACTCTGCCTTCAGTTCTTGAGCCTTTTGATGTGGCACCGTGGACGGCTGATGTGGAACAGCACCTGCACGTGATCAACGACCAACTCCATTCACAGCTGAGGCGTCACTGCCCAAGACCAAGGACAGGACCTCAAAGACCGTACATCGATGAAGAGATTTGGAGGCAGAGACAGCTGAAATTGGAACACAAAGCTCAATTGAAGCATGTACGCCACCTACTCCGCAGAGAGACCATTGCACGCATATTTGCGGCTTGGAGAGCTCCTGGCAGTTGGCACTCATCACAGTCCTACAACTTCGGGACCACATTGCGAATTGGTATCCTGAAGCATGGACTCGGCTTCAGACGCCAGGCGGCCAAGTTGAAGGAGCAGATTCACAAGAGCAAGAATGCCTCTCTTCAAGAAGTCATCAGCCATTTCTCCCATACCACGGCAGCCTCTGAAATTCAGCAGAAGTTGAAACCCTTCATGGGGTCCAGCAACAGACTGAAACAAGGTATGGCTCCACTGCCGCTGATCAGGGATGCACATGGGCGACCTTGCGTCTCCCACACTGCTGCCTTGCAAAGATGGGTTGAATTTTTCAGCGAAATGGAAGGAGGGGAAAGAGTTGACGAAGAGACACAAAGATCTTTGTGGAGAGCCAACCTGGAGGCCTTGCGCACCTTCATCTTGGACATCCCGGTCACCGAGATTCCCTCCCTGACTGAGCTGGAACAGACTTGTCGCCAAGTTGCTGCGGGGAAAGCATCCGGAATGGACAAAATCCCATCCGAGCTGATCCGTTACTGCCCCAAGATTGTGGCCAAGCAGCTCTATTCACTTCTGCTGAAAATCGCTACACAAGGACAAGAGCCCTTGGAGCACAAGGGCGGTTATTTGATCCCAATCTGGAAAGGCAAGCTCAGCAAAGATTGCTGCCAGGCGTTCAGATCCATCCTCATCTCATCAATGGTGGGAAAGACGATGCACAAAGCCCTGCGGACGAAACAGACTGAGCTGTACCAGCGATATCTCCATCCGCAGCAGCTTGGAGGCCGCAAAGGCATTTCAGTAGTTCTATGTGGGCATCTGGTGCGCGCTTTTCTTCGGGTATTTGCAGCTCGAAATCAGCCTACAGCGGTCATCTTTATCGACTTACAAGAAGCCTTCTATCGGGTTGTGCGCCCTTTGGCGATTGCTGGCCCTTGGTCGGATGAGCTCATAGCCACTATGGCAGAGCGGTTGCAGCTTGACCAAGCCATCTTGCATGACCTCTATGCGCACCTGCGAGACCCCAGTGCAATTGAGCAGGCGCAAATGAGTATGCCTGCTCGTAGAGCCATCCAAGCGCTGCACACGGACACGTTTTTTGCTCTCCCAGGGCAGGAGGATCGTGTACGCACCAGGCACGGCTCAAGGCCGGGCGATTCTTTTGCTGATGTGGTCTTTGGATATTTAATGTCTCGAGTGCTGAAGACTTTTGCAGCCACGGTGGAAACCACCAATATCCTGTCCAAGTTCCCAGATGAACCCAGCATTGACCTTCATTCACGTGGATTTGCAGACCAAGATTCACCACCAATGACGCTACTGGGGCCCTGTTGGATGGATGACTTGGCGATTCCACTTACGGCTACCAACAATGAAGAGCTTCTCCAAAATCTACGAGTTGCCACCAGCTCTATCCTGGACACTCTTCGTGCGCATGCCATGACTCCTAACCTAGGAAAGGGCAAGACGGAGATCCTTTTCAAGCCTCGCGGCAGTGGCGCGCACAAATGGCGCAAGCAACTCTTCGGACCTCTCGCTCCTGGATATGTCACTGCATTGGGAGAATATGATATCTACAAGGTGAACCTCGTGAACTCCTACTTGCATCTGGGGGGCTTCACACATTATTCAGGGGACCTTCGTAGAGAGATCAAACGCAGAATCTCCATTGCACATCAGAGCTACAACAAGCATCGCAAACTCATTTTCCAGAATGGAGCACTTGCGATGGACAGGAGAGTTGAAATCTTCTCAAGTCTGATTTTGAGTCGCCTGATGTATGGTGCTGAAACCTGGACGATCCAGGACATGCGAACCAAAGAGTACTTGCACAGTGCGATCATCAAGCTCTACAAGCGTTTGTTAAGATGTTCTGCAGACGATCACATCATGGATGAGGAGGTCCTGCACCGATTGGCGATGCCATCTCCTGTGACCTTACTGAGGGTCAAGAGATTGAGATATTTGAGCTCCCTATTGAATAGTGGAGCTTCAGCGCATTGGGGACTTCTCAATCAAGACCAGACTTGGTTGGATCTCATTCGAGATGATCTTCAATGGATGGGTGACCACCTAGCCAATTCGTGCAACCTTGGAAATCCGTTTGAACACACCGACAGGTGGCTTGAGATCATGCGATTTCACAGAGGTTATTGGAAACGCCTCATCCGCAGAGCAAAAGAACATTCCATCCTGCTCAACTCGAGGAATTTCCTTTGTGTTGCAGCCCACCTTAGAGTGCGCACCATGCTGAAGGAACAACAGTGTTGGCGCACACCAAGTACTTGCACTTCCAGATCCTCCACACCAACACCTTACTTCGGGTGTATGCTCTGTGGACTGCGCTGCAAGACGTTGGCAGGTGAAGGCGCGCATATGAACAGAACCCATGGAAGAGTTCACCCAGTTCGCACCCTTATTGATGGGACACAATGTGGAGCTTGCCTGAAGGAATACTTCACATGCAGCAAGTTGAAGCAGCACCTCATTCGATCAGATTCCTGTCGACAGCAGTTGATTGGTAGGAAGATGCGAGTTGTGCCACTACCTGGAGAAGGCTCTACTTCGAATGCGGCCCTTCATCATGCTTGGGACGGGCGGTTGCCCCCACTTCAAGCAGCAGGACCACTCCCTCAAGCAGTCTGCCCTCGTGACTTCGAGCCGGAGAACACAGATCTCTTTGAAGCAATTTCTTTGATGATCGTGGAGGTTGCGGAGACAGACTTAGACCTTTTTGAGTCGAGAGTGAGGCATGTGATTGAGGGATTCCCGATCTCTTGGACGGACTGTTGCAGGACGCCGCGTTGCATTCAGAACCTTCTTCCACAAGCGGAACTGCATCCCAATGAGCAGCTCAAAGAGAAGATCTTTTGGGATCTTGAGAGGATTTGCGAGCCCGAGACCTGGCAGTTTTTGCGAGACCCTCAGCGTGCCCCAGACGTTATTCCGCAGCTCCATGAGATTGAGAAGGAGTTTGAGGAGACCAAACTGCACTTCCAGCAGTCTGCGGTCCCTCGAACATGCAGCCGAGAAAGAATTTTCTTGCACATCTTCTCCGGCCGTCGACGGGAAGGTGACCTGCAATTTTATATGGAGCAGCTTTTTGACCAGCTTTGTCCGGATGGCACTATTCTTTGTGTTGTTTCCGTTGACTTAGTGATCAACCAGCAATGGGGTAATGTGCGGCTCAAAGCAACCCAAGACTTTTGGCTTCAAGGAGTCCGTGCAGGTTGGGTCTGTGGGGCCTTGTGTGGGCCGCCCTGCGAGACGTGGTCGCAAGCTCGACATGTCCCTGATGCACAAAGACCTGAAAAGGGGCCCAGACCACTTCGAGATCACGCATGTCTTTGGGGTTTTGATTCCTTAAGCATTCGAGAAGCACTCCAAGTGGCTACGGGCAATGAGCTTCTCCTCTTCTCCATCGAGCTCCTTTATGCGCTAGCATGTATGGAGGGCTTTGGCGTCTTGGAGCACCCCAAAGAGCCAGAGGATCAGGCGAAAGCATCCATTTGGCGCCTCGCGATCTTGAAACTCCTTCAGCAATTCCCTGGTGTTGACATCATCGACTTGGCGCAGGGACTATGGGGTGCCCATTCGCCTAAACCTACTAGGCTGCTGACGCTGAACCTGCCATCGCTGCGTGGGATTCTGAGGGCGCACCAGGTCACAACAGACCTTCCTAGACGTAGTGCCATCGGCAAAGCCGAAGATGGATCATGGAGAACAGCTCCTCTTAAGGAGTATCCACCGGCTATGAATAGAGCTCTGGCCACGTCCTTCTGTCAGTGGTTCCACGACCATGCACCATGCATCGAGGCACAGGTGGACCCTGACTTTTTGCAGCGTTGCCATGCGATGGATTGTCGCATTTTTGGCAACTTTATTGGGCCTGATTTTGGAGGATGACCGTCTTCCTTTCCGGCTGAATTCGAGACCGAGCCAGCAGCGACGAAAGTCCCAGTGTGCTGTGCAAAAAAATATATATATATGATTATGAATATATATATATATATATATCCCCATGATACCCCCAGGGGTGTCCTCCTTCACCGAAATTTCGGCGCCAGTTTTCGCATCCCGGCGCTGCTGAAAGCTGGACAGGCCTTCGCTGGCAAGGTGCCTTTTTAGCGATGATGAGATGAAGCACTGAATTTTGGGGTGCACTATTTTCAGGCCAAACCATACTGGGGATGAAAGAAATCCTGCAGTTGATAGGTGGTTTATCCCATTATTTATACCATTATTCAGGCATTAAAATTGGTATTGATGAATGGGATTTTCAATGGGGTAATAATTATTGGCCAACTATTACACACAAAAAAAAGGAATATAAAGAAGATGAACAATAAAACCATATGTTAGGTAATTATATCATGATGTAATATAGAAGTGTGTGTGTGTGTAATTACTGCATACATAGAATGATGTGTAATATTTGTCATTACATATGATAATATATACCTATATTTATTATAGATAAATAGATAGATCGATACATAGGTAGATTGATTCATTCGTTCGTTGGTTCATTGGTTGATTGATTGATTGATTGACTGGTAAACCTGGAACCACTTGGAACCTGCCCAGAACCAACCCGGAACCCTTCCCAGCACCCGGAAACCGCACGGGAATCACCGGAACCAGCCCAGAACCGCCACCGGACCTTATCTGGGCTGAGACGTCTCACGACCCCTAAGCCGACGCTGTTGGGGAAGTAGTTGGAGCCCGACCCATAGACGGCCGTGGTGTTTTAAGCATTTTTTTGCAATTTTTCGTTTTTTGATGGTCTTGCATGTCAACTAGCACACAGACGTCATGCTACGTTATGGTTGTCTTGGGGTGGGGTTGGGTGGGGTGGGGTGGGGCAATGACGTTCATGTCAACTTGCCCACACACGTCATGCTACGTTATTGTTATGTTCTC
>Ga0126342_10004492_pt1 | contig 23877 bp, 20 predicted proteins | sample Cyp1metagenome_FD_92528 | JGI IMG/M metagenome (GOLD analysis project Ga0126342, IMG submission 92528) | Coral microbial communities from Lord Howe Island, Old Settlement Bay, Australia - Cyphastrea 1 metagenome | ecosystem: Host-associated > Invertebrates > Cnidaria > Coral ...
ATAGATAAATTATTTCATAATTTATTTTAAAGTCTCATCTCATAGGTATAGGCTTTACAATGGGCTTTTGAATGAGGGTAAGTGTATAGTTTGTTGTTTCAGTTTTTGGTATAGTCTATTTTATAATCTATTGTATTGTCTATGTTGTTTTGTTTTTTGTTTGTTTTCTTTGTTTGTTATTGTTTTTATTATTGTTTTCTATAAGGTGTTGCTCCCCTGTCTTTAGTATTTACCCCATAGAATTTGCTTGTATCATAATCTGGGCGGGTAGATGAGAAAGACGGGGGAGCAACAGTCTAACTGTATATAATCATTATATATATATATAAATTCGCCGGTGGCAAGCCAAAGACGCATGCCAAGCTATAGATCCCTCGGTCCTCTGGACTTGTCGGCTGCTTTTTCTTCTTCTGGGTGGACTGCGGCACGACAGCAGCGCTGAGTGACAGGAGGTCTAAACAAAACAGATGGGGCCTCAAAAGCAGACTTGCCCGTGAAACATCGGAGTCGTATGCATTACAAATGCCAAGGCAAAAAATAAAAAACAATGGTGACAATCACAACTGATCACCAACCCAAAGCGATTATGCGCATATATATATATATACATGCGTTTATTTATATGTATATATATATATATTACATGTATATGTATAATGTATGTATATAATTGTTTATTTTTCTTTGTATATATATATATGTATATGTAATTATATATTCCAACAAACATATTTCTCCTTGTTATGCTTTGCAGTTTTGGCTCGACCACAGCGTGCCGCCTCGGCACTGGCACCGCAGCCCATGGTGGGAGTTCTGGTGCCCTGTTGCCAGCGCAGCAGACCAACTGTAATGTGATTAGTTGTTACAATGGTATTCAATGGATTTTTAAATAATGGATTACCATTGTAACTATTCATATAACATGAATGGTATTCAATGGTTGAATATCGATACGTATCCTGATTTTCACATCTAATGGATTCCAAGCCCCAAATTTCTTCAAGCGAAATAAGGGAAAGACTGAATGAACAGATCGAACGCTAAACCAGGATTTCGGGTGGTACAGTAAATAGCACTAGGAAGGGAGAAAACACTTTGGTTCAGAAAACCATCATGCAAAGGGTTTCAGTTATTGAGAAGCGCCCCGCCTGCCCGGCACCGTGAGGTTCAGAGACTTGGCCTTTAGCCTTGAGCCTTTTCAAATTCAAATGGGACCAAGGACCTGCCAGATCAAGGATCATGTTGTGCTGGACTGCACCAAAGTTGAACCTTTGGACCCTTTAGACTCTGTGAATCTAAGGGTTTTGCAGGGACGATGTTTCTAGCCTTGACTTGATCAACGCTAGATTCCCTATCATCCACATTTTTCATTACTTATATGCATATATATATACACACACAAAATCATGGCTGTCCATTGTTGGTCATCCATAATCATCCGTAATCATTATAAATCATTATTGATCATGATTCATCAATTATTAATCATCATTAACGACTATTAATCAGTATGAATCATCTTGCCAGACATTCAAACGCACCTTTTTTTCCTCTCCGGGACACACCCAGCATCTCACCGAACCTTGCGCTCACTCCTGGTGGCATTTCTTGGAAGACAAGTGGCTTAAAATGGGGCGCAAAATGTGCAAAAGGTTTCCTTTAAAAAAAATGTGTGATATAAATATATACATCTATAGTCTATAGTATGTTGTTTATATGTTTTATAGTATTCCATGCCTAGTATTTCATAGACGTATAAATAATTATGTAGTTGTATCATACAAACATATGATAGAACATATTATATTATATCTATATCTATATATATGTATAAGACTAAGCAAGACAAAAACACTGGAAAGTGCCAAAACCCAACCCACTCAAAATGACGCCAGAGCGTCATGGCCACCCTCCACCTTCGCAGCGGATCCTGGCAGTTTTCACTGCTGCGATCATCTCTTCTGACAGCCCGGCCTTGCGCCGCGCGGCTTCACCGAAGAAGCCCTTGCCACGGGCCTGGAATCGGGACGGCCCAATAGCTGGATGGTCAAATGGAAAATCCCAAAAGGAAATTGGATGATGATTTGGGTGATACCCCCCATTTTAGGAAACCTCCCAAGGGTACTCACATGGAAAATCACCAGTTAACGGAAAATCATCTGTAACTTGGTGATTTTCCTTAAGATGGGGCTGCGACAGATTTGAGATTTTGGTGCGAGAGCTGTGAGAGCCATCCGATTTGTTGCGTTTGTTGTTCTGTGCCGTGCTCTGTCTGTTCTGTGCGTTTTTCCCAGATAGTGAAGTGGCGCCACTGCTGCCTCAGACCTCCAACTCTTTTGCCACTTGTGAAAGCATTTAAGCGGATCCAGCTTTAAACGTAACTTGTTTCAAGCAAGCTCTGTCATTCGTACGAAGGATGTGACCAGCAAGTGCAGCTCTCTTTCTGAGCAGGAGGTCCAAGAAGAGAAGTACTTCACGCCCAGCAAACTCAGAAGCCGTCTTTAGCACAAATTCATTGGTGTTTTTGCGGTTGATAAAGGTGGTGTCCAATCCTAAATCGACCTCAAGCCTCCTCGAGGTTGGAAAGTGTTGATTGTTTGCAACATTCTTTGCGTGAATATAAGGTTTCAAATAGTTTTGCTTTGAATAATTGCATTGCAGGCATGTAGCTTTCTTTTTCCCATCCACTGGTGCAATTTGCGGCTTTCAAGAGTGGTTTAAGTGATTTTTTTCGAAACTTCTTGACGCAAATTCATGGATCTGATGATATGAGTGATGATGTTGTTTGTAGTTTCAGTGGACCTGGTGAACTTTATCGGTGAATCAGATCACGTTGTTTACTGGTTTAGTATTGGATCTAATTATTACTTTGGTGTCCGTTATTTTGTATATTTATGTAATATTAGGGTGATGTGTTAAAAGGGATAAACTTTACAACCGCAGCATTGAAAGCCCACGCTTCTTGCACCAATCCTGAGGAGGGCCTTGTACAACACAAAGGCTGGCGGCATGGCATGGCCTCAGACCCAGTCTCTGTATGTCATGAATTAGTCGGCTGCCTCACTGGACCACCCTTGTCTGTTGAGTTTTGTATCTGAATCTTCCGGGTGTGACTGCTTCAATGAGCCAAATCTAAAATCTAAAGCTCACCTCACTATCCTCACCGTGTCCCAAGTGATTCCTCCCAGTCGGACGAACCACGACAATCTCTTGGCCCCCTCTTGGCTCCCAACGTTGGTACAACTCCAAATCCTCACTGCTCCCAGGTGCAGCTCCAGCCAACCTTCGCAGCCAGACATTGGCCAATCTCACATGGTGCACCTCCTGAAGAATGGTAGGGCGGAGATGAGCCGCCAGTCAGCAAGTGCGGGCAAGTGCGTGGCTGAGGTATGATCCCTGGGGGATGTAGGTGTTGAACATGTATGTAGTAAACTATAAAGTAGTATGTAAATATGTAAACTAAACTCAATGATCTAACTGATCTAACTGGTAGAATATGTTCAAATTTCATCAGTGGCCGATATCCAGGATTCAGGTCCTCGTCATGGACACGCTGAAGCACTGCAGCCGTTTCTTGATCACCCGCCTGGCACAAAAGGCTGGCATTTGGAATGCCATGCAGGGGCGTTCATTCCAATATAAATTTCTACTTTTCGGGTAAGCCGGTAAGCCCCCCGCTCTGCTAGGATTGATGTTACCAATAAGCTTCGGTGGTATCCCCAACAGCCGCAACGTTTTATGTTTACAAATCTTTCTGAAGCGTGCTGCGAAGCCAAGCGCTGGAACCTTCTCCGGAACCCTGTTGAACCTGACCTGGCTGCACCAAAGCCTCCCAGCCCAGTCCTTCTCCGGGAACCTTCTCCGGAACCGGAACCCTGTTAAACCTGACCTGGCTCTGCACCAAAGCCTCCCAGACCTTCTTCGAAACCTTCTCCGGAACCTTCTCCGAACCCTGTTTAACCTGACCTGCCTCTGCACCAACGCCTCCCAGACCTTCTCCGGAAGCTTTGGAACCTTCTCCGGAACCTCGTTGAACCTGACCCGGCGCCTGCACCAGTGCACACCGGAGCTATTCTGGGCTGAAGACCCCATTAGCTTATGCTGTTGGGGAAAAAGCGCAAGGGAACTTCAGAGAGGAGGCCTTCCGCTAGCTAGTATCTCTGCTTGCCCTGCCACGGCACCTGCAGAAAAATGTCGCGATAGCGGAGGCTGTGATCCAAGTTCGCCGCCTCAAAGGTGAGACCTCTGCAGCCGTGTGATCCATGTCCCATGGCCACCTAACCATGAAAGCACTACCAACCGTCATCAGAATCAACTCAACTGCGGACTTGTTGGGCAAGTTTCCATGTTCCTGCTTCAGTTTTATACTCTGAACATGCGACAGAACCTGCCCTTTATCTATCCCACCGCGCCTATGCCACACAGGAAAGCAGACAGAGGGTCCTCCGCTTGCCGCACTCCATCTAAGCAGCTCCACAGGTAGCCTGCAGTGGGATCCTTACGCTTGACAGCAACAAAATGCATCTTATTACAGCTTTCCAACTGAGCAAATGGTATCCCAGCCACAAGTGCTGATGATTGCAGCTATCAGACAGTGGTATCCCAGCGCACCTGACAAAGGTGTCGACCCCAAAGGATTTGGAGGGCAGCTAGCGTTGCTTGCAGCTGCAATGGCTTTTGCACGTTGCAAGTACAAGCGGCAGTGAGACTGTTCCTGATTGCGCAAGTGGAACCGATTCGAATGTTTTTTGTGTGCCCATCTGCCCATCCTGGTAGCTCAAGCATTCGATGTAAAGCGTTGAACCCATTTTGTCGCCAAAGTATGAAAACATCTGACATCCTGATGTCACCAATCTCAGGACAGGAATATCCTTGTGCCACATCAACTCATCAACTCATTGCTACCATACCCAATGGTCCGCAACGAAACAAGCAACGTAGCCGTCCTCCTCCAAGGTCCGCAGAAGGCCCAGCTTCAGAGCTTCGGGGGCCTCGGGAAAGCGCAGCAAGGCCCAGGCGAACATCTCAATGGCCTGCAGCTCCTCGGTCACCGCGGTCACCATGGTGACCATGGCAGCATTGAGCACTGTGGTTTGGATTCATTCGTATATAATATAGATAATATATATTATATATATTATATATTATATATATATTATATATATATTATATTGGATACAATTGGAATCTCCGACTTATTCAAGAATGTGCATATCCGGGAAACACAAGGTCTCGCTACATCACCACAATCTGCTGGCCATGAAAGCGCCAAAAACAAGTGCTTTTTTGATTAGTGTGCAGCATGCACTCAAGTCTTCTGTGGAAGACCTTCTAAATAATGAGTCTATCCTTTTGTACGCCAAGCATATCCAAGCATCATGATTCGCAAACTTATGCAAGCATTGGATCTTTGCCTGAAAACAGCAAGACATGGCCATAGCTGCAGTGGTAAACAGGACCTTCGAGATGACACCCAGACTTGCCTCATCAGAAGCGATGATGTGGGACATCTTTGGAAGTTGATCGCTGCCACCCTTCAAACCTGCGAGGCCGATCACAACGAGGCATCAGGGTGGAATCATGGTAGAATATGAAATCCAAATGCTCATGAATATGGAATCATGGCATGTGAATTCATCCAACTTCAAGTTAAGATCAAAAGTGCAAGCTGTTTGGCCCACCAATTGGACTACTCTACCTTTACGCACGCTACACCACACTACACTGCGTTTCCTCTTGCAGCGCCTCTGCAAAGCTCAATTTCCTGGTTGCGCCGCGGCCAAGCCACGTCCAGCGGGCTATCCTTCGCAGTGCACGCAGTCGTCGAAACACAGGCAGAAATCGAGCAGCTATACTGCACAAGGTCTTGTGACATCACATTTAGACAACTTGAAGCACAAGATCTACTTTGGAGCTCTAGAGTATCCTTCTCCAGCGAGGTTGATGACTGCAAACGGCGGTACAGCTCCCTCTCTGGCGGTTGCAATTTCGCTTCCAATGAGCCTGGATAGGATTGCAGCGGAAAATTGACATGGTTTGCCTGAGCCTTCAAAGTCTGTTGATGGCCATGTAGTGTGTGTGTGTGTCAAAGAGCAAAAAAACAAGGGTTTCAACTAGGAAATTGGTGCTCCAACAGTTCACAGTGCGGCAGTGTTGCTCAATCAGAACAACACCTGGGTATGGCTAAAAATCCATGACCCTGTATCTCACCATGGATGTTGTGAAAATACCTCAAGATGACCCAAATGTCTGGGTCTGTTGGCCCTCTCTATTCTTGACCCCTACCATACCCACTCAATGAGTTTTTCTCTCAGACAGTGCACACAAGAGGTTAGGCCTTGCCTGGCCTTCTGAAACTTGCCAAGAGGTCGGTCTCATCCATCAAAAGCTGCATTCTGAATCGAAAACAAGGCAAACAAATCCAGACCCTGCCGCCTTCTAGTAGGACGCGTTCGGCAAAGCGTTTCAACTCGGATGCGGAGTCGTCTGCATCACATTTTGAGGACGACCTCACTACCACGCAAAATCTCAACGAAAACTGCGATAAATGGCAGGGGTCAGCTACAGAACTACAGGAAACTTCAATGTTTGGATGATATTTGCCATCACTTCCCGTGGTTTTCTAAGAATCAACCCTGTGAAACTTCTCTATCGAGCCCTTCACATGCAGCAAACGAAAGAATTGTCACTTTCAGCCTGCATCTCAGCACAGGTACTGGGTTCAATAAGAGACACCAGACATCAAAAAAGACCTGGCTAGTAGTTTCACGCCCCCGAAAAATAGTAGTCGCTGAGGATCACCATCTCAATCTCTGAAACCACCAAGCAGATTTCATAGTCGAACTAGTCCAAGCAAATTCAACTTGTCCAACTGGTCCAGCTGGTCCAACTGGTCAAACTACCCTTGGTGAGTTCCCCAGGGTGCCTCTCCACCAGCAACACCACGGCCAGGCCGCGTTGCCGTCGGTTGCGGTGCCCCAAAGGGGTCAGTGGAATGGCGTGAAGGCCAATCTCCAGGCCGAACCTGCACAGCTTGCTGGAAGGGTCACGGAATCTCTGATTTGTGTCTCAAGAAATGTGGTGCCAATAAATCTGCAAAGTTCAGTTCTGGGTCGGTGCTTGACCATCTCATGACCATCTGGTTGGGTCAATGATTTTGAGGCCATGTGTGGACAACAAAAACTCCAAAAGTTGGGAGGATTAATATCCAGTAATATCCATGATAATTCCATTAATCATCAATCAATCACTATCAATCACTATTCATGGCCCAGCTTTGACAAACGCCCGTCTTGTTGCCGCCTGTCAGCGAGCTCCGCTGACATGGCTTCGTCACCACAACTGAGCGCACAGACATCCAGCCAAAAGCAGGGACGGCTGTGGACAAGCAACGATAAGTTGATGAGGTTGAAAGGAACTTGGGTAGAGAAAACTATGGAAGGATCAGCACGACAAGTCTTTGCACTTGGATTCCTCCAGGAACATAGTGAGGCCTATAGTGTCTGGAACATTCTGGAACTGTTTCAACTGCTTCAACAACTGTTCATGTTTTGTGCGGCCTCCGCTCCAGTTCTTCAGCTTTATGCCGGGGGAACATGCGCAGTTGTCTCGGCTGCCACTCCTGCAGTAAGGAGAGGGTGTCTACCGGGTACCGTCCTGCCTGTTCCCCTGACTGCACCTTCGGACATCTTTCAGCGACATGCACCGCAAGGCGCGTCATTGTTTGTCGTGGATTCACGTCACTGATGGGCTGCAGCAGCAGCCTCCAGCGCTTCACTCTGGGTCTTGGGTAAACCAATGACAGTTGCGAGCCACGTATGCCATACAAAATCTAAGTTGTCCAAGTTTGGTCAACTGCGCACCTGCCCTCTGGTTCAGCGCAAAGAAAGCCATCCACCCCACAGGGTCCCCTATAGCCGGCGCGTTGCAGCGCTTGTCCCACACACTGCGCGATGGACCAGGCAATCCAGTCAGCCTTGTCATGCGATGATGCATTGACATGGCTTCAGGAATCGGTCACAATTCCAGTTTTGCCAAACCACCCAAGTTGCCAAGTCAGCCAAGTGGCAAATTCTTCAGCCGCTGAGACACGTGTATCCAACGCTTGGGCCTCACTTTCATGCCAAGCTGCGATATGTTCAATGACATGTTGGCAGTTTTTGCCTAAATGGGAATGGATAATGGATACTTAGGATACTTCAAAAATCTTCAATGTACTTCATTGAAAACCCAGAGGCCCTACGTTTTTGTGCATCATGTGGCCACCGCCCCCGAGCAGCTGGATCCCCGGCCCAGCTGGTGCTCCAAACATTCGGCGACAAGTCCGTGGACACAAAGTGGCCACGCTCGTTGGTGTGGAAAATATTCCTCAAGGGCAACGCGAGGTGAGGGGAGGATAAAACATCCCCCCCATTAATATCAATTATATTAATTACCCATGTTGATTGGACATATTGTGATTGACATGCAGTGCATAAACCCAATTCGCTGAGGCTAAGGTTACAGCCTGATCCTTGAATTCACGGGCTTTTAAAGACTTTATAATTCATTCCTCTACGCCCTACGCCGCCATAAATAGTTATTGTCTCTGGGCTGGAGGGCAGGTTTGGAGTTTGTGAACAATGTCATCTTTTTGGTGGTGCAAACCTGAAAAATTGTGAAATTCTATGTCGTTCTGCGAATGAGTTTCTTGCTAAAGATGGAGATGCCATCTTCGAAGACATCAAACTGTACGGAAAAATCGAGAACGCGCTGATACTCCTGAGACATGGCAGAAAGCCAGCACGAGACCAGCTCTGGTCCAAGAACTTTGAGTTTCAAGATGTTTGAAGCTGCTTGAAGATGCTTGAAAATGCTTTAAGATGTTTGAAGATACACAAAAATCTTCAAGACTTGACTTCGAGAGTTGGGATCAGAGCCCAGGGGCTGGCTCTACCAGCACATCTCCGTCTTGCAAGCGTGCCCGAAGCCAGGACAGGAAGTGCTGGCGTTGCTCCTGGGCCGTTTTGGTGACGAAACCCATAAAATGCATTACCATTGCATCCGTAAAGCAAATACAGCAAGCCCATATTCCGCCCAAACTGGAAACACAATTAGACAATGTCGGAATTCAGCGTGTTCAATTGTGTTTCGACGGCTTCGTGAAGCGGCCACGGCACCGGTGTCTCGGAGTAACGGCTGATACGATTGCTCTGCCCTGCCCAGCCGAGCTCGGCTTTGATGAAAGCATCACGAGGTCCTGGGCGAAATTGGGAGACAACCTCCACAACCTTCCCCCGGTTCAGCAGGGAGATTCTGTGAAAATCTGAAAAACCTTGGAGAGGTCATTCACCTACGACCTTTGAGGATTAAAGGCAGTTGAAGGCAGTTGGTAATGTTCTGCTCTGCCAAGATATCTGAAACACGCACGGAATTCTTGCGAATGGTCGATGTATGTCGATGTCCATGTGGATGAGGTTGTGACACAAAATGCAGAAACTTCCTGCTATGTCTGTCGGCCCCTTTTGTCTTATCCTTTTCAAAAAGCCAGTCTGTCCATATCTAAGTTTCAATAGTTTCGTTTACAGATTAAGGTTTTTTTTAAAGTAAACCATGGTTCTTCACCCCGGAATATAGGGTGTTCTGCCATTTTTTCAATTCTGTGAAACTTCAAAGGAGGTCTCAAGCCGGCCTACGTCATTGATCGCTTTCAGCGCTTCCTCTTCGCTGCTGCAAATGACCTCGAATGCCCCGGGGTGGATGGTGCCCAAAGTGAATGCGGAGTACTTGGTGTCTATCATACTCATACTCATACTCATAATATATATATATATATTATATATATATTATATATATAATATATATATATAAGTCAGAAGGGATTTAAGACCCAATTACCAGCTATTTCCCAACCATTTCCCCCAGCATTTACCACTCCCAGCCTGGCACGACGCCCCCAAGGGCCCTCGAGGCTCGGACCCCAGCGTCCACTGCAGATCCACAGCGACCTCCACCGCTGCGGACATGCAGCTCCTCTGCATAGTCCTGATCGGGAAATGGCGTTGATGCTTAAAGTTTGAATGAGTTTTTTCAGATTTTTTGGGGGTCACCAAAAAGGATAGAAACATATAGAAACATGTTATTTAAATGTGTTTCCTGGGGCCCGGTATCCGTCAAACCCAGTCCGGCCATGCCTGGCGCCACTGCACTGCACGCTGCACTGCCCAGGTCTTCCCATGCAACAACTCCATCTGCGGACACGGACTTTGCAGCCTCGGAGCGGAGCCTTTCCTCAACGAAACCTCGCAGAATAACCATCAAAAGCACTGTGAAACTGACAGGAGGCAAACCAACAACCACCAGCAAAGCACCAGGAAATCACCAAAACCCAGCGTCATTGAGACTCCCCCACCAAGTTTGCCCAGAAACTCCCTTGCCAGATCTTCAGACCAGCAGTAGGGCTCCCACTCCACGCCGTCGCTACCCAGTTGCTGTGCAGTAGGGAGGTCCACCACCTGAATCAATATTTTGCCAGAAGGTGTGCATCCCAAGACTTTTGCAAGATTGTCATGGTTTCTTTCACCTAAAATCAAGAATCAGGAGCATGTTCAGCATTTTATTGACACATCCCAACTTCAAAGGAGCTACGTCAACACCCCGTGCTTTCTCACCCCACCTGCGGCAAGCCATGACCAGCTCCAAAGCCCCAGGCCAGCAGTGCATCCCTTCGCTGTGCTGCTGCTTCTGAAAGACCTGGCTTTGGGTTTGGATCACTTCGAAGGGATTAGGAAGGCCAGTTATGGCTGCTGACGTCTGTTGGTGGCTCTCTGCTTAGTAGTGGGGGAATCCCCGAAAGATATGTGGTCAGCTTCCCAGTGTCGGTGCCTCCATCACTGACAGGCTGCACAAGCACGTAGTCCTTTTCCGTGCCTTGCAGGCCAACGAAAAAGCCTCCGGAGTGCTCACGGATAAGTGTCTCAGCCCATCATGCCCATCCATTGTCTGGGACATCGATGAAACCCAGTTGCAAACAAACATGAGCCTCATCCATGAGCCTCCATGAATCCACAGAAATTCTGGAAATCCAATATATTGGGAAAGCGTCCAACTTGGGTTCACCGTTCAGCCACAAAATCAACAAATTGCCGCAGGTTAATGCAGGTTACATGTCTGCCTAGATCCGCTGCAGCTGGGCTTTGGGGCTTCAAGCCGCCCTTGGGCCCAGCAAAGGCAAAAATCCGGCCAGGCCCCTGGGCCCCGCTGATCTTGGAGAGGATGGCTTAGGATCGGTCCATCTCGGGATTCCATTCTGGTTAAACAGAAACCACATTGGATAAACATGGATAAACATGGATAAACAATTAAACAGAAGTTTCAAAATTGAATTCTGAACATAGCCTTCCTTCAAAAAAGGAAGCCAAAACTGGGAAAATCACAACTGACTGTCTGTGCCTAGGCAAATAGAAAAATGTAGCATTTGATTCAGATTAACGTCACGGCTGCGCTTCCATACTGGAGCGTCGTGGGAAAACTATTTGCCAAGTGAGTCACTCTTATGGACTTATGATGACTTATGGTCAATCCCTTTGACCAGTCCAGTCACTACCACCCACTCTGCCTTGGACATCGCCTTCAGAGCAAGGCCACGTCCCCGCGCTCGATCAGAGGCTGGCGCAAGCCTTGCACCAGACTGTGCTTATTTGTAGCGATAGTATGTGATAGTCACTGATAGTCTGGGGTAGGTGGTTGGGGCCTTGTGAAGCAATTAGCAATAAGCAATTAGCAATTGACTGATAGTCTGTTCTAGTTCCTCCCACAGTTCACCATAAGTTCACCGCACGTTGCTCGCGTTGCTCACCCGCTAAGCACCCGGACATTGCAAACGCCGCAACTCCAAGCGCTGGTGCTAGCGGGGGACGCCAGGGACGCGATGGAAAACTCTTTGGGATGCACGGAGCCACAGGCCCGCAGCATCCACAGCCGCTATGACCATGACCAGGCCGCATCTAAGACATCTAAGACATCTAAGACATCTAAATCGATGGAAGAAAAGCCGTTGTGCCTGTTCACATTGTTCACAAGGATCAATTTTATGATAAATCTAAGCCCTCAAAGCCACAAATGTTTGAACCATTGGTTGAAACAACCATCTTGTAGAACATGTGAAATGAAGGACCTGGGACCTATGCAGTTGATCAAGGTGTTTAGATCTTGGAACAATTAATCTTATCTGGATGTTCAAAATGGCTGCATCAAACATCGTTGATTGATCTTGTTTGCCATGTTCATGGCACCTAACCCTCCGTATTTGTAGCTTGACCCAAACCATGGCTTCCATTGGCTCTCCTTTTCCATGCCATGACCATGATGCCAATCCTACTGTAGCACCTCTGGCGCCGAAGTTTAGCACATCATCAAACCGATCCCAGTTTCATCCACCAGTTCGGATCATGACTTGGTCTTCATGTGGACTAAAATGGTCTAACTTTGGATGATTTGGGGTACCCACATTTTAGGAAGCCCCCATATGCCATGAGGAGAAGCTTCAGATGCCAAACTGTCTTCTGCCAGATTTTTTCCCTGCCAAATGCGGAAATCAACGCCAGGGCTCCGCCAGTGCTGCCCCTGATATTGCCGTGACCTGGGGTGCTTGGCATTTGGGGATTTTGGAGATTGGTGAAAATTGGGGTCCAAGTGGACCAGCAAAATCATGTTCAAATGATTGCGATTCGTTGATCATCACCGAAAAGCAGGTCTTCCTGATGCAATTTTCCCAGCCCCACCTGCCCATTGGCCCAAGGGCCTCTCACTTGGGAACGATGCGAAGCAGATTCATCACACAGCGGGCCACCTTGTCGAGAGGATTGGGCCTCAGCTAGTGAGCATCTCTCGGGAAAAAGACCTGCCAAGCATTGCTAAGCATTGCCAAGCTCTGGGCGAATAAGAGGTCCTCTTGTGGTGGCAGTAGTCCAAAAAGATCTCCTTCCACTCGTGGGAGTTGGTGACCTTGCCAATGTAGACACCTCGCAAGTGAGATACGACACTCTCATGAGTTTACAACCTGCTTGCTTGAATGGATAGAGATCCATCCTTTCTCGAGTTGACATTGTTTCCCCCGTTCAGAAACCGTTGATGTAGTCGTTCCAAGGTCTATCCTTTTTTCAACAGCCAAGATCTGCACCAAAGAAGAGGGAAGACGTACCAACCAATGTGAAGGATGGCCAGAACCAGGTGTTCACGTAAGGCACCTTGGCCAACTGAGCAACAACAAACAGGGTTCAAATCTGAAGAAAAGAGCTTTCCAAGACTATTTGACTATTTCATTTAAAACAAATTGGAGCTGTTCAAGCAAACCTCTCGTTGGTCCATGCATACAATAGTTGGAAAGTTGAATTTCAAGGCTCAAAGTTTTTCTGGCCTGGCAAAAGAACTTAAATGGGCAAGTGATGATCCTGTTCTTTCAAACGGTTCCTTCAAAACTTCACTAGTCACGTACCCTTTCCCAGCTCTACCCTGGGCCAAAGGAACGAGTTCATCCTTGGCCATGGCTTTCAAGTGCTTGCGCCTATCGCCAAGGGTTACAGTTCCCAAGATGTGAGGAAGGTCAAGTGCCAGACTGGACCCAGCCTTAAAAAGCTCTTGAACTGCAGCACGGGGCACTGTGATCACTGTGATCCAAACTGCTGCGAAACCGATTTCAATGGACCATTTGATGGGATCTGATGCCTGCAATGTGAGCCATGCGACGTGAACGGTCTTTGGGGAAATAGATAAGCCGTTTTGATATAGTTTTTTTTCGACTATTTGTTCTTTGCGAATTGGTTGTTCAATGAGAGTTGCTCCTCTACTACAGTAACCAAATGAAAACTACGGGTTGGAGATGGTTGAAGTGATACCTGAGTTGCCTTACATGGCTAGCATTGTCCTTCGTATATATTCACCCACCAAAACTAGGTACTGTCACCTCGAAGCGCCCAGTTCGAAGACTGTTGCAGAGATAATATCAGATAATATCAGATAACTCCATGTGTGGTTCATAGAAACCTTAGGTCAGGTTCTCTCCAATGTAGCGGGGATTGGTCTTCATCTCTGATAGGATGCTCTGTTTTTCGATGTCAAAACAGGGCGGTAACTGGTTGGTTGGCTCTCTTTTCACCATCTCTGCATGAGACACTCCCGTACTGGCGCGCTATTTACGGCAAATCCGGGTGAAAATCTGCAGACTCAGAGGGCGGTGGCATGGAATGAATGGATCATGCACCATGAATCAACACTGGGCAACCTCAAAATATCTCCGCGCCACATATTTCTGCCTCTTTTGACTACGCATCGGTCATCTCAACAGTGCTCACTGCACCACCCTCACCAGCCGTGAGGGCGAACTTGACCGCATTGATCGCTGAAACTGGCAGGATGCAGGAATGGTTGACATGAGAGCAAGAAAGGCCCAAATGGCCCAAATGTCACATTAAGAAATTCATATAAATTCATCTAATCGTGACAAACTCAACACATAGGTTGCTGGAGCTCAAGCTGTTGTGGTTTCTGCCTAGGGCCTTGAAGCCGAGTCATATTCCTGTTTCTGGAGCCCGCTGGAAATCTGTGCGTCCTATGCCCATTGGAACCTTGAAAAATGGAAGCGAAACAGCAACTGCACCTTTTGTATTTGCCAGCGTTCATCTCTCGTCAAGCAAAACACCTCTCTTTTCCAAGATTTGCTGAGGGTTTCGCTTTATGGAGCTGTACAATTTTGGGAAACGAGGTCCAGCTTGCCTTCACCATGAACTCTGTACAAAGCCAGGCTCGGACCCACACAAAAGCTACTTCCTACTGACAGTCTGTCTCCTTTACATATGACACTAGCGATAGGCTCCTTGCGGGTAACCCATCACTTGTGCTTGTGGCGCATAGACCGGTGGACCCATCATCATCTGCTCCGGGGTGTAGCCAGTGGGATACATGGCTGGCCCCTGCGCAAGCACCACAGGTGGTGGCCCCTGCTTCTGCGACTGACAGCAGCATGGGCAGCAACAGCTAAGACACGCCAGGCAGCCGAGGAGCTCGCAGCAAGACAGGAGGCCACAGCCTTCCAAACAATCGCGACAGCAATCTCCACCACAACAACCTGTACAGCCAGCACAGCAAACTGCACAGCAAAGGGTCTCTGCAGCCGCAGCTTCAGCGACCTGAGCCATCTTCGTGCGGGCGCGAGATTGAAAGGAACTGAAAGGAATGAGCTTGAGCCGCGGCAGCAAACAAAACATCAGCAGCCAGGGGCAGCCAGCATGGAACCTGCTGAAAGCGAAGGGGTCAGCATCCATAGAAATCCACTGCTCGTTATTCTCCCGTGCAAAACGACCCCAGCATCCCACAGCCTCGGGCATAGTCTGGTAAGCCTCCCATGCCGTGGCAAGGCGATGAGACAAAGTCTATCACAGAATTCCAACATTGCAGCATGCAAGGACTGCAAGGACACTCATTTCATTCCATGCCAACACAAGCTGAAGTCTCTTGCATATAGGCACCGTGCATGTTCACAGTGCAAGGATGTTCAAGGAGGGACTCAAACAGCCCACTCAACAACCATGGCAAGTTTCCGTAGAAAATTCGGAAGTAGAGAAAGGACGGCTGCTGCATTGTCATATTGTCAGACATGTTGACTCTGCCTTCTGGCCAGCATCAAATTGAGGTGGAGGTCGTTCCTGAACTACAAGGCTGATCAAAATATCGTCTCCGACTCCCTACATTTTCATCTGCACTTCTTGAGAGTCGGGGCCTGCATGGAGGCCATTCCTCTTGGCACAGGTGCTGGAGTAAACCTCGGTGACTCGGCAGGCACCACGGAGCCGCGAATCCCCTGTATATCTACACAAAATTCGGTGTCCAGAAAACATGGCATCTTGTGCTTGCGAAGGGATTGGAGAATCCACAAACGTGCAGTTCCCCTCCGATTTCTTAATGGAAACTCTTCGCACTATCTGCAGTACTTAAAAATCCGCAAACCTCTATGGAATTCGCTGCGCGCCCCTGGGGTCCGGGGATGCGCCCTGGGTGTCGGGCTGCGGTGCCACGTTGAAGGATCGCCCCAGTGCGCTCTTCAAGTGCGGCAGTAGCTCAGCCTAGGGGCAGGGATCATGATGGAAAAATATGGAAAATATGGGCAGAAATTGGTAAAAACACGGGAACATACAGTAATAAATATATAAACTATATATAAGTTGGAAAATCATGAATTTTGATCAATAGAAGTTTAGGATGATGACTTCAGCACTTCCTCTCACCCTTCCCAAATTCCCACAAGCTGCCAAGCCACGTTGTATTGACTCCTGGCAGCACCATGAGGTGGTATACTTGGTATATCTTGCTATACTGAATGCTCACCTGGATCAAACCCGCAAAATTCATAAATCATCACAAATCTATATTCAAAATTATGAGAATAGGTGACATTGCTCCAACCCTTGTCTTTTCCCCAGGCTCACCAACAAGATCGGCATGTCCTGACAAGTTTTGAGTACTTGGAGGTGATGTACAGTGCAGTGAACTTGAACCTCAGCCAAGCATTTACCAATGCCACAAGGGCAATTGTTTAGGAGCCCGCAGCGATATGACTGGCTAATTTCACAACCATCTTTTTCAGACTTGGAATCGGAAGACCATGCACTAGGCATTATAGCTGCCACGCTCTGCCAAGTGGCACAATCGTCAGAGTCAAGAAGAGCACCAGCGGTACAGCAGTCAGCCAAGCCCAAATGAAGAGGAAAAGGAAGGCGATGTCAACCAAGATGGATGCTGCCTGCAGAAGCAACACAAAGATTTTGAAAACGGAAAAGATTCAACGCTGCTCTCATCTGTTGGTTCTTGCTCATCGCTGAATCTAGGATCTAGGATCCACACCAGGAAGTAGTAGTACATGTTCCTTAGTTGGCCCAAATGTTTGACGCATATAGGCCGAGTTCCCCTTACAAAGAGGCATCCCTTCTTGTCTTAAGGATTCAATTCACAGGAAAGTGCCTAAGTAGCAATAGGTGGCCTTCACGATTCCCAACAGTTCAGAAGGAAGCTCACACCATGGTCATCCTTTCGAGATTGGGCTGGGATCCACTGGAAATGGCATGATTCCCCCGGAAGCCAACCAGGCCTTTCAACCATGCCCCACCGAAACTACATCTTTTGTCCACCGCTTGCAGTTTCCAGTACCCAACAGCCCAAATGCCTCAATGCCAAGGTTCAAATGGCTCTCCAACATGTAAACTGCTCCGACATAGGCCTGGAAATCCAAAGGATTTGAGCAGTGTGCCACACCCACTGTCGTCCCTTTATGCTGCGTATTTAGAAGGATTTCACAGAATGGATCGTGACAATCCCCAAAATATTGGATAGTATGATCCCCTACAATCATTGACCAATAAGGGTTTGAACATTGCCCATTTGTTGTCCCAATATCTGGCTGGTGTGGAAAAATTAAAAACATATTTACATTATCTGATTTTGATCTCGTACTCATGTGCGGCTGTTTGTACCAGGGGTGTAGCTGTGCACACACATTGAACCTTGCTGCCTTCACAAAACACACCCATTCTGCAGCAGATTTTGGTGGCACCTGCACTATGAAGAATACCTCAGGGCCGAGAGTTGGTGCAGTAACTCCACAGCTGGATTCAAACATATTCAAACCTTATCCTCAGCAACACTCAAGTGGCACCCATGGCGCACGCTCACAAGGCAAAACGCGGAATAGCCCCACTGCACTGGCTGGGAAAGGGTGATGCCCGAGACAATGCTGAAGGGCCTATCTCCTGCAATCAGCATCAGGTGAAATTGCGAACAAAAAGTCCAGTGAGAAAACAAAAAATGTTCCAAACCAAACAAAATTGAGCAGAACATGTTGAACATGCCACCTTGAAGGATGGGGAAATTGGGGATTGCGCATCTTTCACATCTCCAAAAGCTATGCCTAGAATGTGATCACCTCCAGCCAGGCTGGTTGCTCCGTGTCCATGCTTTCTATTGCAAGTGCTCGATTATGAAGGATCAACGGGGTCTGAATGGCTTGGGTATTGGGTATGACATGTCTCACCATAACGTGCCTGGGGCTTTTGAGAGGATCAAGACGCACAACGCAAAGTGCAAGGCCAAAACGATGTAGATCTCAGATCCGATCGCGATGAAACCAGGACCGGTAGCCGAAACCCGGTCTGAGGATCTGGCCCAAAAAGAGCTCCTGCGGGGACTGAGGGCACGGACAAATCTCTCAAACAGACCAAGGGGGTCACCAAGGATTCATGGCGATGACTTCTTGAGGAGATTAAGTAAGACGAGATACCTACTCATATTGTAGTTTCAGTGTGCTTTGAGACAGGACATTTTCCCTATCTGTTTGTCTTTTTAGTGCGAAAGAACGGTAACTTGGAGGACATGGTACAGGAAATGTACCGTAAATACATCCAACATTAGCATAAATGCCCATTTATGTTGCCATGGTATACTTTCCAGTGACTTGAAAATGATCGCAGTGAACCGATGACCAAAACAAAAGCCAACAATCTGTTAATCTGTTTCGGTGTGCAGAGATGAATGAACTGCCTTCACACATTGTGAGTGGTCGTCTCGTCTTGTTCTCTGCGGAAGTTTTGTTGTCACAGACGAATTGAATCAATATTGCCCTGAACAGGAGTGTGACGCTAGAGAAGCTGGAAAATTCGAGTTTACATCAGTTTACAGCTTCAGCTGTAGTGAAGTACCCCGCGAGCAGCCGTCTCTCCTGGTCAGGAGTATTCTAAAATCATCCATTGCCATGGTGCACTCCTGAATGGTTCGCTACCTCAGTGCATAAACCAGAAGCCACCAGCACTGTCAGCAAAAGTCGGGAAAACTCGCATCACTTGACAGGATCGCCTCATAGTTCCGGGAAGGACCCCAGTCCTCCATTCATCTATAACCTTTCCAATCCTTTCCATACTCCTGCTCAAATGAAATGGTTGCATGCCTGTTTGCAGCCAAGCTTCGCGAATATGGCGGGTTTGGCCATGAGGCTTGAGCCAGACCCTTTTTCGCAGTGGCAGAGGGGTAGCAACAAAACTGAGAAACAGCTGCCCAAGTCGGTCATAATACGAGCCAGGGTCAAGTGACATGGGACTACTGGGGTATGGTCATTCCACCATTAGGATCTCCTTATGATGGGTCTATTCACCCTTTGAATTCTGAATGGGGGGATGACCATCCCTTTTATAGGAAGACAAACCATGTTTTGACCATATCACATACTTGAGAACAAGGGATAAAGGACAAGAGCTAGCTGGGAGGGTAAAGGGATAAGGACGAACGTGTGGTGAAAGAGCAGTGTGTGAGGAATTGGGAGATGCAAAGTGGAGTGTAGGTCTGATGATGCTGATCCTGATGGCCCTGGCAATACCTTCCTAAAGTGAGAAGGACTTCAGCTAGCAGAAGCTTTCGTGATTTTGAGGTCATCCAAAGTCCTACATTTGAACCAGAAATGATCTTGCCACCCACTTGGCCAGCGCTGCACTCCATTTTGCTGAGGCTCGGCCATTAGGGCTCCACGGCTAGTGGCTCCTGATTGCCTCGGCTGGTTGGCAACAGAGAAACCTCACACAATACCACGTCCTTCCCGGTCCTTCCCAAAGAAGCCTGAGTCAAAAGTCTTACCACCTAGGGATGGGATTTGGTATAATCACCAGTACGGGGTCTGAAAACCACCCACGGGTCAAGGTTCTCACCGCTCGAACCATCCAAGTGACACTTTAGGTCCAACTCGGCTAACATCGTCTGCGCTTCTTGCAAGGAGACCGCTGCCTTGTGTGCCACCTCTGTCGCTTCCTGAAACCCCAGTCCAAAGCTATGAGCTGCTTACAAAATGGACATGATCCCTCTCTTCGCATTCCTCCGAATGGTTTCAGCATGTACTCCCCATTTGCCCAAACTACATTGATATGTTTGCATTTGGCATTCTCTATTTTGCTGTTTGCACCTTTATACACCCTTTGCGTTTGTCTGAAATGGGTAGACCCCCAAGATTCCATGTTGGATCATAATCATGTTCCCATCAAAATAGCCACATATTGAGGCACCCATATTTGGTTACGCCCATGTCCCCAAGAAAAAACTCCACATGAAATGCGCCTGAAACCAGCTCTGTAGCGAGGCCATGTCCTCACCCGTGGCGCCAAAGCTGGGCTTGCAGGGCCCAGGCATCAGCAGCTGCTGCTCGGGGGTTAAGGTCAAGGCACCTAGAGACGACCAAACTCATAACAGGCCCCCGGAAATTCTGCAGTTTCACCAACCCCTTATGTATTTATTGATTTATTGATTTATTCATGTATTTATCTATCTATTTATTTATTTGTATTTGTATTGTATCTCATTGTATCTCTATATATGTATTTCTGATATCAGTGGAATGTAATCTCATCCCCAGATCAGAAATCACAATCCCCCCCATGAATTTGACCCAAAGATGAGTAGATCAAGCGTCCTCAACGTCTTCTGGATTGAAAACTTGTCATGGCCGTGAAATGCAGTGGCTTGTCTTAGAGGCGGCATGCGTAATGTCAAGGCACTGATAAGCATCAAGAGTGCAGCTCTCTGCTGCTCCAGAACAGGAGTCACCTTGAAATGGACAGAATCACGCTGAAAGCCCAAATATCTTCGAGTTGTGCGAAATGATACAGCATTGCACAGGTTTGAGGGAGCACCAAAGAGTGGAACAAGGGAGTTCTAAGTGGTTGGACAGCTCACAGCTTCGTGTAGATGCTTGTACATGCTTTGATGAGGCATTGATGGCTTCAAGATTTTTTCCATAGCTGCTCATCACATTGCAAATAAATACCCAGGTCCAGTAGTTCAATGCCGAGGCACAGCAAAACTGCTTGCTGGAACTGCTTCACCACTGTGCCTGCAGTATACCGCGGCATATCTTTTTCAATACTATAATCGCAATTTCTTGATGGACAAATAAGATTCTAGACAAATATGGACAATGAACTGTTCTAAGTTCTTTCACTTTCCATACCAGTCATTCACTGCGCCTGACAGATCTGTCCAGCGCTGAGTACAGCGAGAAGGCCACTGTCGCGGCTTGCAAGTACTCCTGGACAGGCCGCCCTGGACTCCACTACTCGTTGCATCAAAAGGAAAGTCTATACAGAAACCATAGTTTTGACCCCGCAAATAAGAGGTTGGCTGCAAATTCTTCCATCAATTATGGGACAACTGGAAAGGTCCAAAATTGTAGTCCTGCTCGCTGAAGTAGAGGGCATAGAGCTGCTGGTAACAGGCCAATGCATTTGTGCCTGCCACCGGGGTGCCAATGCCAGCATTCCTCAGCGCACTGCTTTTTCAAAGCTGCATGTCTCTGCAAAACAACACTCCTGCTGTTTGGTGTGCGGGTAAGCAAGAGTCAAGAGCATCAATCCTTGTTGAAGCTGATGCGAAAAGCTGTTTGATGTTGTCCAGACGGAAGCTCATTGTGACTGAGCAATATCCACAATACACGGTCTATCATTCAAACAAATCACTCCAACTATAGTGCAGCTTGACTGTTCCGTTGGACTTACGACAGATCCCATACTGTCGACTGCCAAGTCCCTCAATTGCAACTAACACCCATTGATGTCTGCACTTCAAGGACCACGCCTACTCTTTGTTCACCCTGAGATTTGTTGAATATTTATTTATTACCTATATATCTACCTATATATCGCCTGAAGGATGAACTTTGCAGTGCTCAAAACCACCAACATCCCATGGTTTCGCGAAACTTTGAGACGCTTTGCTGCCACAGCTCCCATGTAATTTCTCCAGGAGTTGCAGCCGCTGCCGGGCATCCATGGCTTTGCTGCGGATCCAGATCTGCAGTGCAAAATGGGAAGAAATGGGATATCACGAAACAGCTGGTCAAGTATGTATTTGATTTATATATATATATATATATTATGCATCCATATTATATATATATACATATAATTACATATATGCATATTTAAAAGCAACGAGATTAATGATAATGCTCAAGAGTTGGATGATGACGACTAGGCCCACATTGATGCCACCGCTTGGACCCTCTAGACAGCTTCCAGCTTGTCATGCGTGGCTAGCTCATGCCTAAACACACCTGTGCAGATCCTTGTTGCCTTAGATTTCGCGATGGAACCACCTTGAACAGCTTCAAGACATATAGAGACATATAGAGACATAAAGAGACGTTATATATCGTTATATAAAAACCAAGCACTACCTTCGGATCAAACCAAGCAAAACGGAACCATCTATGCAGAGCACAGGGGGTTCCACAATGTTCCACATTTCCAGACGTGTTGATGTAGAGATGTTGCAATGATCCGTGCAAAGTCCAAATAGTAAACACACAGTAAACATGAAAACACACCATCAAGATCCATCAAGTGTCTTTCTGAGTGTCTTTCTCTTTCTGTTCCAGGTGACAGGTGACATGAATTTTTGCGCGCATCCAGTACAAGAGCCAAGGACCTGAGCACACTCTGCGGAGTGGGGCCGCCGCTTTCTTTCTCAGATGCAATACATGGTGTCAGCTCAAGATTAGAGAGCGCGAATTTCTTTCGAACAGAGAAGGAATGTGCGAACTCAGGTGATTTCCTTCCGAGCTTCCTTGTGCAAATGCGTGTATGGAACTAAACACTGGAGCTTAATCCTGAGTTCGCACGCTTCTCAACATAGCCACATAATATCACAAAGTCATAAAAACATCGGAGAGACTCTCCTCATCTATGCTGAGGGCAAATAAGGGGGTTGTGGCTCTCCGATGGGAGGCCTGAAGAAAGGACAGAATGGCCCATGGAAGTCGGTCATCGGCCGACAGTGCAAGGAAACAAAGAGTGCAAGAGGCTTTCCTTTTGAACTACACAAAGTTTGAAAAAAAAAACAGGAATTTGCAAAAAACACAATGTGCTTTGTCTGGAGAAAAGTCAAAAAAAATGGCCACTTGCTTGGGTCATTTAAGTGGTTCTCAATTTAGGCGGTTATTTATGGTTGAAGCTGCCTGCAGTGCAAGTTCCAATTTATCAAGTCAAGGTGTGTCAAATCTCGTGAACCTTGAAGGAGCTTTTGATCCTACCAGCTCACCACTTTGCTCGGATGCCTCCAACCTAGCCAACAATCCAATGGGCAGATCTTGCTTCACTGAAAAAGCAATTGCTGCATTCCAACGGCGCAATGCACCACACCGGTTTCTTAAGTTTCTTTGGATGCGCCACAGTTGCAGGTTCGCTCCTGGCCTTCCAGGATCGTAGAGACCATGCTTTCGCTGGGCAGAACCATATTTCTTTGGCTAAAGGAGCAAATATCTTTCCATATCTTTCCTTCCTTGCCCATCAGTGCCGCCCTGAAACCTAGACAGCAATTTCAATGCAATTTCAATAATCACTTTATTCAAATGGCCTTTGGGCCATTCAAAACCAGGCCATGAAGCACATCTGCAGTGTCCCCGGACCCATGAGAGGCCATTCAGCAAGGCTACCGTGGGCAGTCAGCACAGGTTTTGGGTCTCACTTCAAAAAGACCCTCCTGTGGCCCGCAGGGTGTGAACATGGATGGTGGCATGGAGCCATCGACCCATGAGAAAAACCCTGATTTTGAAAGCATGGTCTTGCAAACGTCCAAAAGGGGTGGAGCAATTTCAACAGTCTGATCACTTTAGAGGTGTTAAATTGAGAACAGCATGCAAACATGATCAAACAAAGGGGCACTACAGTAAACGTCTCGCCCTGGAAGCAAAAAACTCACCTAAAACAGTGGACATGCCAGTTTTCGAGGCCGCGTTCGAAACCGTTTTTTCTCAAAGGGGGGAGGGGGAGGTAATCTTATTTGCCTAGAAGGAGTTCGAGCCAGGGGGGGCGGGGCAGG
>Ga0126342_10004493_pt1 | contig 23870 bp, 22 predicted proteins | sample Cyp1metagenome_FD_92528 | JGI IMG/M metagenome (GOLD analysis project Ga0126342, IMG submission 92528) | Coral microbial communities from Lord Howe Island, Old Settlement Bay, Australia - Cyphastrea 1 metagenome | ecosystem: Host-associated > Invertebrates > Cnidaria > Coral ...
CACCCACCCCCACACCCAAAATATCCACACGCGCATGGCCTCTTACTGGTATTGACGCCATGTTTATACATTTTGTTGACATGCTCTTGTTGCATAATTTTTAAACATGTTCCAACATTTGGAGAGCTTTAGCTTTATCGTCTTGATTTATCTGCTAAACTTGTTTTTTGTCCAATTTTTCCCATCATTTTCGATCGATTTATTGGTTTTCCCATCTCCCTTTTGTGTCGTTCAGGTCCGCTGCAGCCTCAGCGCCGCCATGCGCTACGCCATCGACGCCCACGACGCCGTTGAGTCGGGCGGCCGCGGCTTGCTCTGTGAGCTGGCGACGTCGTCGCCGATGGCGCACATGCCGGCGGTGAAGGAACTGGCGGCCGTGGGAGGCACCTGGGAGTGGAGGTTTCCTAACTCATGGGGGTATCCGATTTAAGTATCATCCATTGTAGATTGGGATCTTCCAATTAAACCATTCAGCTATTGGGGTAGCCCTGAAATTTATGGAAACCCCTATTTGTCTTAGATAAGACTGAGAATGGTTGATGATTTGAATGCTTGGGTTCTATATATATATATGAATATAAATACAAATATATATATATATATATATTATTGAAAATTATTATTTGATGGCATGTTCCATATTTCAAACTTGTGGTTTTGGATGATGATTCCAGTTGACGAATTTGATATGAATACTTCGGGGGTGGCAAACAATCTAATCTAGCGGAGATTGAACGATAAAGTCGCCCTGGCAGAGTTTTCCACAGACCTCTCAATCATCAACCTCCGACCAGAATACATTGGCACCTCAATTTCGAATAGTTATTTGATGTTATTTCAATAGTCAGTTGTAAAATCTCGAAATTTACCCAGAGGTAAACCAACAATAACTACATATAACTACCATAGACGTGGAAGAACTGTTGTTTTCCCCAGGAAATCATCCAGTTCCATGGTGGATTTTCGGTGAGTTTCCTGGGTAGTCCATCCTCACATCCGGCCTTTCCGATGCTCCTAGGCACAGAGATCATCCCGGTGTCACAGCTGTCAGGCTCGCAACAGTTGGAGGCGTGGAGTGAACTGATTGAGAGACTTCCTGCTGAAACCATGGTTGAATCCCTAGTTGGGGGTGCAGCTCCAAGAATCTTTCTGGGTTATATAAAGTTATATAGAACTATATGCATATATATATATATAAATACTCACAGTCGGCCCCATATCCTAACTTTATGGCGGCGATTACCCCGCAGGACATCTTGGAAAAGTTCTTTCAGGTGGAATCCGAGACCGGCCCCAGGAGCAGACCGCACAAATCATGGTTTTTACCATGGAAAATAATTTTTAGGATGGGAAAAGCAGGTTTTTACCATGGAAAAACATGGAAAATCATCTTTTGGATGGGGACAGCATCTGTAAATGTATATCAATGTGGGATTTTCCACAGGGCGTGGTGCACTTGTGGCACTTGCAGCTTGTAGTTATTTGTAGTTCATCTTCATCCAGCTTTGGGGCCTTGAGTCGTGACTTGGCCAGGAGCTTGATACTTCAAGTGGATGCTCTCAGCAGTTCCTCCAGGCAAACAACTTGTTGCACTTGTCGTGTCAGTTTCTTGAACTGAACAAGGGATCATTTTAGCTTCTGGTGTCATCAACCATGGCGTGCTGGAAAACACGGCATTTATCGATGATTTTCCCATTTATAATCATTTGACATCCTCCATTTAGTTCGGTGATTTGCCAGCTAGCTACGTTTGATTACCGAAGGGTCAACGTGCACGCCGTTTCCGACGTTTCTCTGTCTGTTGGCCGGATGATTTCTCCAGCTGTTGGGCCAGGGTGGCTTTGACAAGACATTGTTGCACCGTGGCACGTGCGAGGCCGTTGCATATTTTGATGGCTGGTTTGGGAAGAAACAGACGGAATTTTCGTCATTGTTTGGTAGTAAGAAGATATTGTTCTTGTTTTGGTACCCAATGACTTGACCAATATTGTCTCGTTTTAAGCACATGTACCAGGTTGCCCGGTCTGGCAGCTCAGCAAAGTTTGAGGTTACCAGGTTGTCCTTCTTTGTCGTGTTCCTTCAGATCTATGGCGCAGTTCTCTCCCCAAATTGGCTCAGCCCCAACTAGGTCATAGATTCGGAAATCAGTATTGGTTTGGTCAGGCAAATTGTTCTTGAAATCCAAATCCCACTGGGTCAGCCTACTTCACTGGATGCGAAAAAAAGGGTCTTTGCTGTTAAAGTCCGTCGAGGTGAATGATTCCCCAACCAATCATGCCAGTCACCACATGTTTGCCTATTTCTTTCGGATTTACTCCTTATAATTAAGCTTCACTAATCACTGACATCATGGGGGTAGAAGTTATATAAGCCACTCTACTGGTATCAGCAACTCATATGATGTGAACCCCTTGGTCGAGGCAGAGAAATGCCAACGCGCACGTCTTTCTGGTTCAGCATCGTGCTGGTTGGACAGCTGAAAGGGGTGGTAGCCCCAGTGCCGGCAAGGTCCACGTCCATCGAAAGCCCCTTTAAAATTGGGGGGTTCCATTGCCAGATTAGATTGATAGATAAATACATATGTTCATCACTATCGAACAGTCTTATTCATGTTAATACAATATAATACAATATGACATACAATGACATATAAGACATACATGTATATATATATAAATAGTATAATACTATATATACATGACCACCAAAGTGTACCCCCTCCCTTGCGCCACATCGCGTCTCCGCACGGCGTTGTTTCATAGCCTTAGGCGCCAGTGGCTTCACCTGGCAACCGGAAGTGGGCTGGAGCTCGGTCTTCGTGGACGACATCCAAGGTGAAGGCCATGTTTTTGGGCTATCTCTTTAGGCACTGTTTTGCAATTTTTGTCCCTCTTTTTTGGGCATTTTTGCCCCTCTTGTTTGGGAAGTTTTGTCCCTCTTTGGGGAATTTTTGTCCCTCTTGAAAAAAAATGTCCCTATCTTTTGGAGATTTTGTCCCTATCTTTTGGGATCTCTGTCCCTAACTTTTGGGAGTTTCTGATCCCACTTTTGATTCTCACAATTCGCGTTTCTGAATCCTCTTTGTGACGATAAAGATGGAGATTTATGTTCATACTACTTATGCAGAACTATCCCGTACGGCGCTCAACCACGCTTTCTTGACCCCTTATATTATTATATTGTGAATAGTTGACCTCAGATTTGGGAAATTTAAAAGGGCAATAGTTCCCCAAACTTAGGGACAACAATTACCCAAACTCGGGGACAATAATTACCAAATTTAGGGACAATATTTACCCAAACTCGAGGACAATAATTACCAAATTTAGGGACAATATTTACCCAAACTCCGGGACAATAATTACCAAATTTAGGGACAATATTTACCCAAACTCGGGGACAATAATTACCAAATTTAGGGACAATATTTACCCAGGCTCGAGGACAATAATTACCAAATTTAGGGACAATATTTACCCAAACTTGGACATAGCTCTAAAGAAAACGTGGTAGAACGCCATGCTAAAGTATAGTATATTATAGTGATGATTATCGTATATTATCGTATATTATCGTATATTATCGTATATTATCGTATATTATCGTATATTATCGTATATTATAGTATATTGTAGTATATTATAGTATATTATCTTATAACTAGTGATGATTATAGTGATGATTATAGTGATGATTATAGTGATGATTATAGTGATTAGTCTGAATTAGACTTATCACATCCTTTGCTTGCAGAGGATTAGAACTTACCGTGATGATGATTAGAAAATGTTGATGATTAGATATGATTAGTAATAACCCTCATAAACAATACTAACATATACTAACAATAAAGAATCATAATGAGAAATCATATCACTTGTCACTTACAACCTCAACGACCAGTTGGAGGCCGAATCCCATCGCCAGGCACGGCAAGTGGACAGGATCCTGCCTTCGCGGGCCAGTCACAGAAGGTCCGAACATGTCGGAACCAGCAAGCAAGACATTATACATACACTATAATATGCAAGTCTATTATATCACTAACATCAACTATCTATCTATGTATGTATGTATATATATATATATTATACATATGTATATCCAACATTATCTGGTGGAATATCCAACAGCTGGGGATCAAATCACTAGTAGCTGGATCCCATGATCGACTGTGCCGCAGGTAGATTGTGGAACATCACTGTCAATCTATCAATCATAGGCTATGCGGGAGGATATAACCTATCATTATACTATGATTATTCTGTATATATATATTATATAAAGTAAGGGTATCTACTATAATATAGGGTATCTAGAATACTATCTATAATACAGGGTATATACTTTAAGTCACTATCAATATGTTCCATCCTTAATTATACTTTTAAAAAATATAAAGTATCTATAGTAGATAACGATCCATAAATTTCCATCTTAATACAAAAAAGTCTCTTTAATATACAATAGATATGATGACCCATCGCTCCCATCATATCCTCTTGCCGCAGGAATTTCTCCAACTCTCAGTCCACGAGTTGCAAGAGAAGCAACGCATCCCATCCTTGGCTCAGCGCCTGGGATGGCTGGGAAAAGTAGCATCGATATATAAAGGGAACTAGGAATGCCAGATATTTTACAAACTCAAATAGTGGTACTTCTGATTTTTCTACATTTTTAGGTCTTACGATCTACACATATATACATATATATATACAGATATGGTAAGAAAGTGTATATCAATGATGTCTACGTTGGGTTCAAGTGATAAAATGGCAACCTACACTTAGCTTACACATGACCAGCATTTTCGACCATTTTCCACCATCTTCATAGGTCGATTGTCCGATGTTTTGGTGCTGATCCAGCACCTGAACATCTCCCCAGACATAAACAATTGCAGAGTTTTCACCCAACCACGAATCTTTCAACACAAACGTCCCCACAGGAAACCATCAACCACCAGGGAGATCAGGGTAAACTAGCATAGCTATTGAAACTGGCCATTTATAGTTGATTGACCCATTAAAAATGGTGATTTTCCATAGTGTTTTGTATGTTCAGGGGATGTCGGGATATCCCGATGATTTTTGGGTGGATCCCTAGGATTTTGCAGAAACGCAGCAGCAGCTGCGTGGCGCGCTGCGTGCAGCCGGGCGTGGGGTTGGAAGTCTTGGCCCAGCGGCTGCGGGACCTGCGCGTGGCATTGCGGGAGGTGGAAGGCTTTGGGAAGGCGCAAGGCTTAATGGCTGGGGGTGGGAAATGACCAGAGGCCTGGAAGATTCTTTAAGTATATCTTTAAGTCCCCCATGGGATATATATATATATATATATACTGTCGATATATCTACCATCATAAACCATAATACACCATGGTTGGATGAGTTATAAAGTCATAAAACCATACTGTAGAGGTTTCCAAAGTCATGGGGGTACCCCAAATCATCCAAAATTAGACCATGGCTGAGTATTGAAACAACCATGTTAACGACTGGGAATCCCCCCATTTTAAGAAACTTGCAAAATGTAGCTGAAATAAGTTTAAAAAACGTTGGTGGATTAGGATTTAAGATGCGGTAAACGTTGAACATGTAGGGATATCTTGAATAGAAAGTTCACCCTTTCATGGATATCCACAGTCTTTTTTTCTCCATATTATATTTGCAGATATCTTAAATTCACATGACATCAACTGGCAGGTAAAAATTGCAGCTGCTCCACCATTTCTAACCCACCTTCTGTTCCTTGACCTATCAGCTTTCCCCTACGGCATGTCCCAGGCTGTTGAGGCATTGGCCATGATGACGCTACACCAGTGGGGCGCCGATGCCAGCGGCTTGCACCTGCACGTGCACCTTGGTCATCATTCCATAGGGATTTAGCCGTTATGTTTGGATTCCCAATATGGGATGGATGAACCCTTTATGGCACGTTATGACCATGGCACATAAAACCCACAAACATATGGGAATGTGCACTTCAAAAAATTGGGATAAACCCACTCAACTTGCTATGTCATCTAATCTTCAAGGTTGGGCGTGGGATGGCTGATGAACTGGTCCATTTTAGCAGCAATTCGAAAGCCATCCGCCCCGATCTGGGATAGTTTTGGTTCTATCAACAATTAGTTTGAATCTAGAATAACATGCCACATGAAAGCAAAACCACAACCAGACCCCTTTTTGAAACTCCATCAAAATGATCTGGGATGGTTGGCGTGCCAATCCATGTGCACTATTGCTGGGTTGGTAGGTAATCAACCGTGGCGGGCTGGAAAATCAACCATTTATCATTTATAGAGGATTTTCCCATTCAAACAGCATTTATAGCGGATTTTCAATTTCCATGTTTGATTCCCAGAGGGTACATTTGTAGTGTTTGTTGGTTTGCCACCCATCACCAGAGTGTTTGTTGGTAAAATTCATGACCCATCAATGATGGCACATCAGTGGAGCACTTGGTATCAGCCCATAAGGTTGTTGAAGCCTGATCTTTGTTGCTGCTTCGCTGGTTCAAATCCCAATTGAGTTCCATGGTTTTCCCAAGAAACATCCATTTAGGGGGGAGGTTCTCAGCTAGCCACGTTTGATTACCAGAGGGTTTACCCATAAAAAGAAATCCATTAAATCACCAGTAAATCCCCCTAAATCCCGTTAGATTACATATATTCCCATGATTTTTTTCTGGTGAACTTCCACTCTTCGTTGCATCGAGTCGGCGTTGCGCCCAGAGGAAGCTGGCGATGCAAGAGATGCGTTTTGGCAGCCTTCGCAAGTCGGTTCCTTTCGCCGCCAACCTGAGGGGTTCACCAGAAAAAATGGGGGAGTAAACCAAGCAGAACAAAATGATGGAGACGTGCCAACGTTTTCTCAGAATGTGGATGATGTGGATGTGGATATCATTTACACATACACATATGTATATATATATACAGAGGTATATATATATATATATATGCACAGAGGTATTTATATATATACAGAGGTATATATATATATATATACACATCAGTATTGATGATGATGATGATGATGATGATGAGGATGATGATGATGATGATGAGGATGATGATGATGATGATGATGATGAGGATGACGATGACGATGGCGATGACGATGACGATGACGATGGTGATGGTGATGATGATGAGGAGGAGGAAGAAGAAGACGACGATGATGGTCTGAATGTTTCAAGACCAAACGTAGCATACATAGCTTCTGCATTGGCAACAAGTGGTGTGCTAGATGACATGTAGCTGTGCTTTCCAGTAGTGAACAGCGCTCCAATTGTACTGTGGGTTTCAGCCGACAATCCTCCTTGGTTGTTTTCGATGGTTTTGTGGGACTACCTTTTATCACAGGGATGATTCCTATTCGCCAGGTGTTGAGGGGCACAAAGTTTTTTTTTGCAAATTTCTATCCAATTCACCCCATCAAACTTGCAAAACTTCAACCCAAGACTTCATATTTCCATCCATTTTGTTTTGAAGCCCACTAGATTCATCAAACTTCCATCCAATTCTGCAAATTCAACCCAGCAAATCGGGCTGCAGGTTTGGCTCTCGATCGAGCGCTTGCAGCTCTCTGCCCTTAGCCATGCGCTTCGTTGGATGGAGACGCAGCGTTGCGGCTGTCTGTTGGGACATGGATGACATGGCTTTCCCTGGAATGATGCACATCCTAGTTACTAATTGGACAGTAAGCCATCAACAGCTAGGGATTTCCATGGATTTCCTAGTGTATACCTTGGTGAACGCACCAACTTACTAGGGACATCTTGATAGTTTTCAGAGGGACAGCGCTTCAAGTTCATTCCAATTCGGGAAAAGTCACCAGATATACCATGATATACCGATATACCATCAGTTTATCACTTAGGTTTTCCAGTGTTTTTCCCAAGGCACTTGGCCATTTTGGCCATTTGAAATCGGTGTTTTTCCCAAGCCGATGGCAGGACTCCGACTTCAACCTGCGCCACATCACCTCGCAGAGCTCGCCGGCGCGGCGCCTCTGGTTGAGCCTGGTGCGGAGTTCCATGCAGTCAGCTCCACAGGTGACCAGGGCGACCGGAATTTCCATGGGATTTTTGGGATGGGATTTACCAATTTACCCATGAAAAATGGTGATTTTCCATAGCTATGTTAGTTTACCAGAGGGTATTGGCAATCCAAGGATTTTTATGTCATATTGTTGAGGTGGAGTAGAAGTAAACTCATGTGGTTTATCCCATAAAACATAGGAGATGTATGGAAGTTGTGATATGGGATAGACCATATGTTTTTAGGGTATCAAGAAATCTGGGGTATTACCAGAAGGGATTTAACTTCAAAAACATGATTGGCCACCCTTCAGGAAACATACGAACAGATATGGAAAAAACAAACCAGTTGTAGATCACCTTCCTCATGGGAAACAAGGTTTTTTCCAGTTTTCCATATCTATGTCACTTTTCTGGAGGGCAATGTGGGTTTGGGAGACTCAAACTCGTACTCGAAAATCTTCACAGAAAAATGATGATCAACCATGATATTTTTGGATACCCTGGATACCTGATTTCCGAAAGGAACCTTGAGAAAGCCAATGATCCATATCCCACCAGATTCGTCCCCAAAAGTGCCTGACCGCTCTGCCAGGTGGTTGCTGCAGCTCTCAGACCTGGAGCTGCCTTGCAAGGCCATATGAACGAGACGGGAAGGGCTGATGGCCTTGGGCTGATATGTTTTGATAGCCCGGGTGGTGCCCCCCAGTTGCAAGTTGGTTTAACCATAGTAGCCTACTAGTAGCTATAGAATGCTATAGATATATCTGGGTAAATTATAATATTTCACTAACCTGAATTAAGGCTATTTGGGGATATTTTCCCTTACTAACCATGATTCCAGTGAGGTCGCAGTGAGGTCGTTATAATTTACCCAGATATATCTATCATAAACCCCAGATATTGCGAAACCACCTTCAAGGCCCAAGGCCCAAGGCCCAAGGTCAGCGACTTCTGCGAGGCCCAGCGCCCGTGCCGAACTTCGGGCGCTTCGGTCCACTGGAGCAGCTTGGAAGGAACGAAATCCGGTGACATGGGCGACATCTGGGAGATTTCCTAAGTCATGGGAGTACCCCAAAGAATTTAAGTCATGGAGCATTTGAGAAACTAAAAACAACCATGGTGACGACTGGGGATAGAAAAAAGACCTAAGAAACCCTTCCAAAGTCATTGAAGCTCCAGTGTTTGAAGCCAAGGCTTCTCATTTGGACCTGAGGTGCCGCTGTCCTTTTTCAAACCGCATCTTAACTCAGCCGGGGAACTCGGTGCGTGACAAGCCGCGGACGGGAATAGCTGCGAGTTTCTAAGATGATATTGAGCCTCATGCCATTCATGGTCAATTATAATTATATAACATCTTTTAAGCCAGGATAATCACACACACATACTGTCAGCATCCAGGAGCCAAAATGAAGTCAGTTAATCATCTATTTTTTTCCTGAACCCTTTCTTCGTTTGGAAACCTGCACCTTGCGCCAGTAACACCTCCCGTTTGGTGGCTCAAATCGCCCCGTTTTATATTCTCCATTTGCTCAAAATCACACATTTTTGTTGCTCAGCCCTCCAAATTGATTCTTGTTGCTCAATGCTCAACCTTCCACATTGATGTCGCTGCTACATTGGCTACATATTTGATCATGTTTGTAGTTGCTTCAAGCCACAAAATTGCTTGTGGAAACCATCTTAAAAACCACCATTTTATCATTTTCTGCTGGGTGTTTCACTCTGCCAGGTGCGCTTCCGTGGTCAAAACCTTGGACCAAAAAGAGCGCAGTGGGCCAAGTGAGCCTAAAAGATGCTTGGCCCATGGGAAGATCGTCCATTTTTATAGGTGGGATTTCAACCGTTACCCCAGTCATGGTAGGTTTATGGCATTGGGCTGCCCACATCCCCAAACAGATAGAAAAGTAAAATCTTACTAGAAAAATACGTAGTGATGATTTACTTTTCTATCTTTTTTTGGGTTACTATACGTTACATTTCTTGACTGCTCTGTTTAAAGATACATGTCTCAGTTTAGAATTGCCATCTGATGTCCAATTGTTCACTGATTCGGTCTCAAAATGGCAGATTTGATGATTTAGTCAGCAGACATGGGATATAAAAACCAACGACTTGATGGGGATGTAGTGGGATACAGATCATTTTTCAACAACATGACGTAGGTGTGCATGAAAATGTATTGAATACATTTGAATACCCTGATACTTGGCCATTAAAAGATGTGCAAAATATCATTGGGCCCATGGGTCAAGCTGGGCCTGTAGTGGATTTGAGATGCAGTTGTTGAAGTAATGTGGCTATGGGTCAAGTAATTGAGCCATATTGAGCCAATGGATCCACAAATCGCTGGTCATTTAGTATCAAGACCATATAATGTCATATAATTCATTATAAACTTCCCATAACTTCCCATTTATTTGGTGTATCAAAACCATCTACAAATTGGTGGGTTGATAAACTTGACCCATCATGTCCCGTTGCCCAGGATGGCACGCTCTGAGCACCAAGATCTTTGGAACCCCAGCTGGAAACGAACGGGAAAGTGCAGTATGATGTACACATTATCCAAACATATGATGAGAACTTGTTGACTTTATATGACTTTATATGACTTTATATGACTTTATGATACTGTACAGTAATCATCCCGGAAGACATGTTGTTGATCTACTTGGAAGGTCCAAAAAATAAAAAAAACTGCATATCGTTGCCCAATTCTCATCATATTCCATAGGGGATCAGTGGAATAATATGATATGGAATATGATGAGAATTGGGCAACTATTATTCCATTTTTTGGGGATCATATTCCATATATTCCATATATTCCATATACTGTTGGTCCATGTTGGTCCTATCCCGAAAAAACATCCAAGGCGAAGAGACCATGGACGCCTTTGCAGCCTTTGAGGCCACCTTCCCAGGCCGATCCTGTCGGCAGTCTCTGATATTTTCAGGGATCATAAGGGGGAAATTGTTCCTGGGTACTTCCAGGAATTTCCAAGAACCGATGTTGACCGATGTTGGAGTTCAGACTTACGGGGAAATGTCGAAAGTTCAAGTCGAGTGCAAGAAAAATGTCACAGTTCTAGACGCAGTTCTGAAGCTTTTGTTGAGGTGGACATGCCAAAAAAATACACCAATCTGATACAACAAGCTCTCTAGACTTGACAGCGGTGGAATGCAGAAACGTTGCTGTTCGGAGGGGTGTCATTCATTCAAACTCTGCAAGCGCACAGAGACGCTAAACACATTTGCTATTTGCCCCTCCTAAGCACAACCACCACCACCACCGCCACCCCAGTTAGTTTGCTGCTTGTAAGATGTTGTAAGTCCTGCTTTTCTAAGGATATGAGTCATTTGCAGGTGCAAGTGACAGAACATTCCAAGCAATTCAACAGACCTGCTGGGTTTCACTTCCTCCCGAGCCATGCGCAAAAAGGATCACATGACCTGCAGCCGTCCCCGAAGGCATGGAGGACTTACGCTGCACAGTGGAAAGGCAGTTGCAAGGCCAAGTAGGGGATGGTTTCCTGGACCGTGAATGGTGGCTCCGCTTTGTGCAGATCATTGGTGGCACAGAACAGGAAGCACATGCCCTGCTGCAGAACCAACAGGCCCAGATCAGTGTCAAGCAGTTTTTGGATTTCCTTTTTGGGCCAAAAGATGCGGTGCTGACAGCACAGAATAGTGACAACACCACAAGGACCAAGAACTTAAGGGAGTACTTTGAAAAGCACTACCGCGAAGGAGGAGAATTTTGTAATTCTGACTATGAAGATTGTGGTCGTCCTGCCGATTGGACATGGATATATAAGCCTACTGAGATCCAAGTGTGGCGCGATGCCATTGACCTAACCTCAGGTCAGAGTGGGCAAGTTTTTTTCCATTACACCAGCAAACTTGCCTACCCATCCCAGCAAGGAAGTAGCTGAAATTTGGGCATCGTTGAGAACCGAAGGGCCCAACGCCAATGCCTGGTGGGGCAAGGGGATCTATTCAGTCCCAGACCAGTGGGAAAGTCGTGAGCAGCTGCTAGACAATAATTTCCGCAACATGATGCAGAGAGACAGAGACAGCGATGATCCACAGAAAGGTCCAGCACATGTAGATAGAGGCCTTTTGTGTCCCAATCCTCATCGATCCTGCGAATGCCTTCGATGTCTCCATTCAGAGCCACTCCAAAAATGGAGGCAGCAGGGAAGGAACCAGGCAGGAATCTTGCGAACAAACTCTTGAACGAGGCGGGCAAGCCTCCTCGCTGTTGCGTGGTGAAGATGGTGTCCAACATGCGCGTGGACAATTGCTGCACACCTTGCGCCAACGTGTGCGCTTCGCACCTGCAGATCTGGATGCCAAGTTGAGGCTCGCTGAGGCACTACGACTGCGCGGCTTCTATCAGGATGCCCTGCCTTTGGTGCAAGAAGCGGTCGCAGTTTGTGTATCAACCTATGGTCCTGAGAGCACTGAAGCTTTGACATGCCAGGGCATTCTGGGCGCAATCTTCGTCCATGTTGGCAACTTTTGCGAAGCTGAGAAGTTGCATCGACAAGTCCTTGATATTAGGTTGAAAACTCTTGGTCCTGAGCACGAATCCACGGTCTGGTCTATGGGTGAGTTGGCCGTTGCCCTACCCACGTACAGTGCTGAAAAAATTGGATTGCATCGCCAGGTTTTAGCTTCGAAGAAAAGAACTTTGGTCCTAGCCATTCTGATACTTTGCACACAATCACCAACTTGGCTATTGTTTTACGAACACTGGGCAATCTCAGCGAAGCAATAGAATTGCACAGCAGGGCTTTGGAGGTCAAGAAAAAAGACGTTGGGTCCTGACTTTGCAGTCTGTCAGCCACTTGGCGCTTGCACTGCAGGACAGAGGTGATTTGAGTGAAGCCCTGGCACTGCAAAGGCGTGCGTTAGAGGCCAGGGAGAGGCTTCTGGGTCCGCAACACCCAAGTACTTTGAAGTCCCTCCAGCGAATTATGTCAATACTGCACGACATGACATGATCAATAAGCAGAAGAAGGCCGCAGGTGAAATTGTACAGCTGTGGGGCGAACTAGTGACATCCAGGGCGAAAACTTTTGGTCCTGAGCACCAGGACGCAATGTCATGTATGAGCGACTTGGCTCTCACAATTCATAGCATTGGAAATCACCATGCTGAAGCTGTTGAGTTGTATCGTCAGGTTTTAGCCTCCCAGGAAAGGTGCTTGGCCCCTAGTCATGGGGATACTTTATGCACGATCACGAACTTGGCTATCGCCGTACCATCCATAGGCAATCGCAATGAAGCAGTGGAATTGCACCGCAGGGCTTTAGAGGCCAGGAAAAAGACGTTAGGACCCGAGCATCCTGTGACTTTCGCAGTCCGTCAGCAATTTGGCAGTCGCACTGGATGGCAGAGGTGATTTGAGTGAAGCCTTGGCTGCAAAGACATGCTTTAGAAGCCAGGGAGAGGCTTCTGGGTCCTCAACACCCAAGTACCCAGAGGTCCCTCCAGAGAATCGAGAACCTAGTGGGCGACATGATCAACAAAGAGCTGGAGGTGCCAGGTGAAACTGCGGAGCTGTGCCACAGATTGGCGGCAGCCAGGGCACGAACTCTGGGACCTGACTATCCAGATACGGTGGCTGCCAAGGAGGTCTTAGCACTCAGCTTGCAAAGCTCCAAGCTGAGCTTGTCCCCATCCAGATTTGTAAAGACTGTCATGCGGTAGTCCTTCCTCAGTGCTAAATGGCAGTGAGTTGGGGGTGCTGCTCAGATGTGTTTCACCAGTCGGCAAAAATCTGACTACATGCTCGCCTTGCGGTGAATAGATATCTATAGAATTATAGAATTCTATAATATATACATATAGATAGATACCTATATAATTAGATACCTATACAGTAATTAGATACTGTATAAATGGAGTTTTCATTGAGAACATCGAAGAAAATCACTCAAGCGCTAAGCCGCCAAGCCGGGGGTAGGCTCCTTGCTGCATGATGCGGTGGCCACGTGGGCTCCCATCTATCCCTTGCTGGGCTTTGAGCTGATGTTGAAGGCGGCGATGATTGGATGGCTGGGAAATCCCGGCACTACATGGCATCAAAATGGGAAAACAATGGAAAACACTGATGAATTGTGGTTTTTTTCTTTTAATGTTTTTTTGGCAATATTATCCTCTGGCAATCTCAGAGTTTACTATGGAAAATGGCTGGTTTGTGGATGATTTACTCGAAAAATGGGGTGGGTTTTCCATGGGAATGTTAGATCCCCAGAGGGCGAGGTCAACCTTGGACGAGCCCCATGTTGAGGGCCCATACAACACTTGGATTGGCGAACACTCTCCGAAAAGGTGATATAGGAAGTGTGGCTATGACTCAAACAAGTCGGAACCAATCGACCACAGATGGGTGGCTTTTGCACTAGTCACTAGATCATCGACTTTTTGGATCTTTTTGGGTCAACAGTGTTGAACCATGCCCAAATGATGAGTATATGATGAGGGAATACTGAGTGAAAAATCATTTGAAGATCAGTGGGCGGCTTTTGGACATCATCATTATCTGTGGATCAGCAGTGGATTCTGCATGTCCAGAAAACAATGTCTTCCCTTTTAGCCTTCGTGAGGTGTGCACCTTGATCTGTGGCAAAATCACTTCCAACCCCATCACCTCACCCTTGGCTCCTGGGATGCACAGGGTGGAAATCCCAAAGTTCAAATCGACTGGGCCCCAAACCAATTTTCTGGCGATTCTGAGCGTTGATTTTTCTTTTATTTTCTGGGGTACACACTCCTATATTTGGATGGTAAATGGTTTTGGTTTCTTGGACAACGTTCCCGGGGCAACCAACCCGCTCAACATTTGTTTGGTACACCAAAGATATCGTCAAACTTTATTTTCATTTATTTTCGCAGTCAGACCAGCATTTTCATGGGTTAACTCACCCTGAAGGCGAATCACCAATACTTTTCTTTGTTGATAATATCTTCACTTGCTAAACACACCGCGTTGCAAGGAATTGGTTGCGGCCTTCGAAACCAGCAAGAGCTTAGTGCAGAGTGTGGCATGGCGGAGCATGGTGGGGGAGTGATGTGACAGCTGATGGTGACCGCAAATGGGCGTGTCTGAAAGCAGGGAATCTCCCAAAATTGCTATTTTATTGTGTAGCTGATGATAAACCTCATATAATATATATTAATAATTATATACATATATATATATAACATTATATAACCAGATAAAGCATCAATTTTCGGTAAATTTCGGGGTAGTCTCTTTTACAAACCCAAATGATCCCAGATGAAAATGCATCAAAGTTCTGGTAAAGTTTAAGGCTGGGGGACCCAAACGTTGTGGTCATTTCTTGTTACAAACCATCGATTTGTGACATTTTTTGGGTTCCCAATTTTGACCTGTAATCTCCGGGATACCTCATGATTCAACCCTAAAATATCACCGAAGTTTGTTTCGCTGGCTTCAAAGCACTTGGGTCAGATATTCACCTGGGAGTTCCCCATGTCAGTATTCTTTTCATTGAACCCTAAATGAAAGCCACAAGCTGATGTGAAGACTTCCCACTTCCCCAAGGTGTGCTCGCTGCTGTCGCTGGTGGAAGCCAGATTTGGTGAAGATGAGTCCAACGATGTGCCTGGGCCGAGCCCCGACCATTGAGAGTCAGCATGGCAGAGCCGCAGAGCCCCAAAACCAGAGATCCGAAACGGCATTTTCTCACGATTGCTGCGGCATTTGTTGGATTTGGTGCTAAATTGTGCGTGCAAATAATGTTCAGAACCAGGCGCCAACTGTGCCACGTTCACTACGAGTAGGGGTATTTTAACCACTAGTATCAAAGTGAGTTTGACCAGGCCACAGCAGTTTCTATTTCTGTTCCACCAGGTTTAATTAATCATATAATCAATATTTGATCAATATGTGTCAATCTGTGGCAACCAGGGGCCAATGCGAGAGGAAAGTTTTGGTTTTGCTGAGGTTTCAATGAACTTCTTGAAGGCACCGGATGATCAGTGTTTGCTGTCACTTGATAGGGTCCGCATGGTCAAAATAATTGCACATCAATAAGTGGTGCATCTCGAATCTTGTCTTCCAAAATAACCTTTGAATATCTTTGAATAGTATATTGAATGTGAGTTGAAGTTGGTCTCGGTCTGGATTTGTTTTTTCGCCAAGACCCACCTTTGCGGTGTAGCCACTAGCCCATCATGCCGTGCCATGGGCAGTTCGGCAGTTCCTGGCACACCCCGGAGCCCTGTGGACCCGTTCCATTCACCCGGGGCTCCAGGATGATGTGGGCGTATCTCTGGTGGAAGGCATTGGAACGCTGCCGGCCAGCGCTGAATGGGTGGAGCCCTGGCTGCGATGTTGTGGGATGTGGTTTGATGATTCGTCCCTTTGCCGAAAAAGGTGTCAGCATCTGCCAAGGAACGTGCTCGACCTCACATGCAGGTGCTGATGTCCATGGTGAGCACAGATATGGACAGTGTGGCTCGACCGGCAGAGGGCAGGGGTTTCCCCACCATCAGAGACGTACTGAGGCAGGATATCACCAAGAAAAAAATGGAGACCTTTAATGGTTAGCGGATTGCAAAAAAAGGGGGCTTCATGGGTCTTCGTTGAAAAATATTCTATGAGTTTGGATATTTGACGATGATGATGATGATGATGATGATGATGATGATGATGATGACGATGACGATGACGATGACGATGAGGATGAGGATGAGGATGAGGATGGCGATGACGATGACGATGACGATGAGGATGATGATGAGGATGATGATGATGATGATGATGATGATGATGAGGATGACGATGACGATGAGGATGAGGATGAGGATGAGGATGGCGATGACGATGACGATGACGATGATGATGAGGATGAGGATGATGATGATGATGATGGTGATGATGACGATGACGATGACGATGACAATGATGATGAGGATGATGATGATGATGAGGATGACGATGACGATGACGATGAGGATGATGAGGATGATGGTGATGATGATGAAGGTGATGATGATGATGATGATGATGATGATGACGATGACGTTGGCGATGACGATGATGATGAGGATGAGGATGATGATGATGATGATGATGACGACGATGACGATGACGATGACAATGATGATGATGATGATGATGATGCTGATGATGACGATGACGATGACGATGACGATGAGGATGATGAGGATGATGAGGATGAGGATGATGATGATGATGATGATGACGATGACGATGGCGATGACGATGACGATGACGACGAGGATGATGATGATGATGATGATGATGATGATGGGGATGCTTTGACATCTTTGACTAAAACTGGATTTTTAGATCCCCACATTTTTTAACTTTATCCAAAAAATCACTAAAACTGGGGATGTTTTCAACACATCATGGGAGACGGTGGAGCTCCCAGCTACCGGTGCACCAGGCGCTAGCGCTCGGATCGTCCTGGTGGCAGCTGCGCATGAAGCTGGAGTTCCAATCTGCCCTTGGGGAGGACCGCAGATCTGAGATGTTTCATTTTAATATTGGGCGTTGATAAGTTGATAGGTGGTTTTTGGGATATCTATAACCCCATTACGGATCAATTACGGTGTGATACGCTGTGAGTGGGAGATGTAGTTTATGTTGAATACATCTGTGGGTAGTTTATGTTGAATACATCTGTGGGCATTGCTATAGAATCATCTACGGGACGTTGGTACTTTTGACCCCAATGGACTCCAGGGATCAAACACCATCGCTGCTAGGAGGTTTCCATGCCCGAAGTCACCGCAGAAGAGCTGTTGATGCCAGAGACTTGGCCAAGGAGGCCGTCTTCGAGGCCAAGTGGAATCCGTTAGTCTTCTGCCAATCTGAAGCCCCATTGCCCATGAGTTTCGAGGTGTTTTTTTTGTTTTTGGACATCAGTCATTCTGAGTTATATAATGCATTATAGTTATTGGGTTATTGGTAAGTTACTGATAGAATATAGTCATAATATGTCATAATATATGAATATGATTGGCGGTGATGAGTAATACTAGATATATTGTAGTATATCGTAGTCAGGTTGGTTGCACCTTTGAGGTCCCTTAAGCTTTTCCTCGCACCGTATTCCTGCTGGACGCCTAGAACTGGTGGCGTCAAAGCATGGAACGCCTGCGGGACTCCAAAAGTGCTGCGGAAGAGAAGGCCCGAGTTGACTCAGCTACTGATGCTTGTAACGGGGTCCCAAGAGCTTCTGAACATGGGTATTTCACCCCCAGGATATGGCCATGAATAGTGAGGAAACATGGGGGAGAATGATGTCCCAAGAGAGTGGAGCTCCAACTCCCAAACAACCCAAATAGACATGTATTGTAACCCCAAAACATCGGGCAGGTATCTTTGCATTTTTGGGACGTGCCAGTTGACCTTTGTTGGTGGCGCGGTCGACCTGAAAACGCGCATTTTTTTGAACGCACTTCCCATAGGCACAGCACGTTTTTTTTTACCAAGTACGTCAGTGTTTCGCGGGGTTGGGGTGGGGAGGGGTGGGGTGGGGCTAATAACGTTACTTGGCATCTAACATGTTGCTACACTAGCACATGTGGTTACGCTACACGAACATGGGTCTGATGTTACGCTGATAGAAGATGTTGCTCATTGAGATTATGTTGATCATATATGGTAAAGCCTGTCGGCGCGCGTTTACGGGACGACCGACCGTTGTTGGTTGATGGTTAGAATCCATTGGCTGAGGACAAGAACCCGCCAAAAGATATACCTCACTGTTCTACCACCAGGCTTAGTGATCCGTGTACATAAGCATAAGAAGCGCCTCACACAAGATTTTTGGGCACTGCTCCTTCTGGTCTAATAGTGCCCAGTGATGGGTTGAAACCCTACTGAAAAAGTTGATGGAGTTGGGGTTTCCTGGTGTCAGACAGATCCCTTTCCTATCAGTGCATTGGTGCTCAAAGCTTACTATATAGTGTATCTTTGCAGCTCAACTATAAAACATAAGTTTCGTGGCTGAGACCGGTGGTTGAACACAGCAACCGTCGACCCCACAACTTGGGGTAAAACATGGTATAGCCATATTAATGCCAACGTCGGATTAATCAACCCCCCCCTATAGGTCAGGGTATACCTTGCAAGGTCTTTCCTGAATCCACCCTAAATAAACGGCCCCTGAACCAAAGAAAAAACATTAGGGACATGGGGGTTGATTAATAAGGGGCAAACCCTGATTATTATTAATGGGGGACATGGGCTCATGGGGGGTACCCTTTGGGAGCTATCCAAACTGATGATTTTTATAAAGAATGAAATTAGAAATCGATCATTTGGGGAATAGTTGTTTTTTCACATTTTCAATGATCAGCAGTGATGGGTTCTGGTGTTCACGCGGTTTCAACTTAAATATAGCAAAAGGAAACCAAAAGGAAACCAATTGAAACTTTTGGATAAAAAAATTGGATTTCAGCACTGGTGGTTGATTAATCATGTCCCAGCCAAACGGTTTTTTAATCCTGGGGGACCACCTGTTTTTAAATTACATTTTTTTGGGGGCAGAGGGGGTTGATTAATACCGCGGGGTTTATTAATCCTAACTTGACATTATATATATAATATTATATGCTTATATAGATAATTATATATACATATATATTCATACATAAATGCAAGCATCAATGGATATCCATGACCTGAAAACATTTTGGAAGTCTCCATGAAAATCTCCCAGGTGTCACTGGCGCTCTGTCGCGGCATGGAGGTTCTCAACGACGTTTTGTGCCTTCGCGGGGCAGAGGCTGCCTTGGCCAAGCATGGCTTGGCGGAGGCCGCGGGTGGGTCCATGGGATGGTTATGGGTTGTAGCAGCCAAGTGCAAAACAATAGAAAAATAATGTGGAAATATGTGGAAAACTATTGCAGTGAGATGTTACTGATCTTGCTGTTCCATTTTTTTGAGGATAATACAGGCTCTATGACTGCTTTTCCTGACAAAAATAGACCATCAATTGGGGGAGTGGGCATCCACCGGTTCGGGTCAGCACATATTATCGGTTGGCCCATACAATAATATGTACTCTGGGGTAAACTAAGATAGATGTGGAAACTTATGATTTCCTTAGGAAAACAATCTACAAATGGTGGGCTTTCCACATGTTAGTTTACAGGAAGGTGAATAGATGATAAGTGAGTTTTTGTGTGCAAGGATGACCCACATCATAGAGAAGTGTGCATTAGCAGGCTGACTGCAGGGATCCCTTGAGTGGTTCAAAACCGAGTCGATAAAGATATACACATATACACACGGATGATGCAAGGGATATGGGTCTGGGATGGCCGGGTCAATATTTCAGACCTTGGGAATCACGTGTCTGCCTCAGGCAATCTGGTCGCTGGTCATGGGACAGGACCTAAAACGCCTGGGCCTACAGAAGCAGGAATACCCAGTCGTCCGGAAGTCCCACAACAGAAATGCAAGTAGGTAGAAGTCAATTTCAGGCCTGGAACTACAGAATCGAGCGATTTTTTAGTAAACCATTCATATCCATGTTGCATCATTTGGTTTAACTCTTGATATTTTGTGATGTCACCATCTTTACATTTTCCAGTCCAACATCGGCCTTGGGCAAATGAAACCCTGCACCAGCTGGACTGCATCATGCTCCCACTGTTCTTTTCCCTAAAACTTGGCCAATTGTTGACAGGTCAATATGTTTACAACCCTCATTATTTATCATTTACCCAACTTGACTCATCGCCTCGTGAAACCACTTGGTTTTATTATCCCTCCCATTTAGATATATCTCAACAATTACATCCCAATCATTTTTGAGTCCAGTATCATGAGCTTAAAGACTTCCCAGGGATTTGTTCCCAAGGATCAGCAGTTACATATTTCGTTGCTTTTCCCACAGAACTAACTATATTGGTTTTCCCAACCATGGTCATCTAGAACCCATGACACGCTTATCACTAATAGTTGGAACCAACTTATAGCTACGAATAACAACTACCAACGAGTTAGTCAAACAACAATAGCCCCAACATGATATTATCTCGAAAATAAAAACTGATAGTTATATATTTGCCTATCTTGTATATATATATATAACCCATATATATATATTTATTTACCCCACTAGCCAGCTCCCATTGAGAAAGTTAGATAAGCATCCCATTTGGCAAGGCTTCCGCAGAGATGTTCGAAGGCCTTGCTTCGATGGCTCCACACGGATCAGGTGAAGAAGGCGGCCATCACCATGGGTGCCATCGGGGGCACCCTTTTTTCAGGGGATATGACCCACGAAAATGGGGGATTTCAATGGATTTCATGGGTATATCCCGGGAAATATGGGCATTGATGATAGGGAAAAAAATGATTCAATAATTTTTTGGGTGAGATAGAGGGTTCATTCGGGGTGCTGTATGGGGAAATAGCATGAAATAACTAACAATAAATCGGAGGATCGCCGGATAAAAGCATGGGATACCTGGATAATGGTCACAAAATGGAGTCGTGAAGTGACCAGATTCCTACTAGTTGGTTGAAGAAAACATAAGAAAACTAAATAGATGCAAATGAGTTGATTGGAGCTCTTGGGATAATTTGAAAATGGTGGGCCTGTCCATCATTGTGTCCAAGCGAGTTGCAGACCCCAGATCAGTTTGGTCGACGGCCTCGGTAAATGTGGGGAACACACGTGGAAAATATCAACATCATCCTGGATGGATCCGGAGCACATATGGCTATGAGTCAAACCCTGGCACCCTAATCCCTTCACCCTAATACTAAACGTCCCCCAAATAAGAAAACCTAGAGGTAGTTTTTACTATTAATTAGGGGGTATTTAATATTCGGGGGAGAAACTGGACCCTAATATTAAGTTTAAAACCTGACTTAAAAAGACTATTTTTTTCCGATTTCAAAATCGATCAAAATCCTTTTTAAAATCCAATTAAGATATTACTAAAAATTGGATTTCGAAGCTGTCCCTTGGTTTTAAATCAAAAACCTTAATTAACGAAAGTATTTTGTTCGATTTCAATACACGGACCCTAATAAAAACAGAAGAGGTACCCATGGGGGGTGAACTAGTTTTATTTTTATTTTTATTATTAGGGGGTAAAACCTGAAAATTGGATCTTGGTTTTAAACTTGTTTTTAAAGGGGATCAATTAAAACTCAAATTGATGAATCTGACATTTCCCAAAACCACTAATTTGGGGTATTTATTTCTATCATATATTTAGGGGAGGTTTAGTAATGGGGAGAAGGGATTAGTACCCCAAAATAGCTGGTTAGTGGAGATGAATCCCCCCAGTCATATGGTAGTTTCATAGGTTTTGACCTATCCCCAAATCACTGGATGCTGCTGACCAGGTCTTGATGAGACAGACCTTGCAGCCACAGACCTTGCAGATGTACATGAACTTTCTGGAGGAGGGGGCCCCGTTCCCCAACATCGACATATTTCTTCAATAACCATTGGGAATATTGGGATTATTTGTGTCAAAAATCGACAAACACATGGGATATAAAACCAACAATGAAGGGGAGAATAAGGAGAACTGGCTGGTGGTTCAAAAATGTGTGGTTTTTCGTTGTTTTCAAGTCCGATTGTGATGCTGGTCCCACTTGAGTTTCTTCTGATCCCTTTCCTAGCCTTAGATTTTTTTAACAAATCCCAACTGACTCATATTTTCTGGGAGTGGTCAGCTTGGGGCTAGATTGAAAAGACGATGAGTCAGTTGGTCAGTTTGATTGATTTTTTTGGGACTAGATTGAACCCTATCAGCAACTTGGAGATCGCCATTGCGGACGCTTGCTAGTGGTGGAAATCATCCAAAACATGGCTAGCGATTGCCACATCTGGCTTGGGAGTGACCTACGAAGACTTCCAGATGTGGTGGAAGTAGTCTTTTCAAACTGGAGCCATTTGTATCACATGTGATGGCCCAGACACAGATCACACTTCCAATTATACATCTACTGTAGATCCTGTGAAGAAGACATTGTGCTTAGCATGAATCGTTAAAGCAAACAATTCATTCTGCAGTAATCTTTGCTGAGAGTTTTTCTTCAGTTATCCCATGCTTTCCAGCAGTTGAGATTGCAATTTTGGAGGATCCACCATTTGTAGACAAATTCACATCATATATATAATTATATATATATAGTATCTACTGTTGCTTCTCTCTCTCTCTCTCTCTTTCTCTCTCCATTTTCTTTGATTTTCTATGTATATGTACAAGAATAATTAAGAGTAATAATAAATATATATACATACATGCATACATACATAGATACATAGATACATAGATACATAGATAGATAGATAGATAGATACATACATACATATACATACATATATATATATACATACATATATATATACATACATACATACATAGATACATAGATACATAGATACATAGATACATAGATACATACATAGATACATAGCTAGATAGATAGATAGATAGATAGATACATAGATACATACATACATAGATACATAGATACATAGATACATACATACATACATACATACATACATAGATACATAGATAGATAGATAGATACATACATACATACATAGATACATAGATAGATAGATACATACATATATATATATACATACATACATACATACACACATACATACATACATACATCCATACATACATCCATGCATGCATGCATGCATGCATACATACATACATATACATACATATACATACATATACATACATATACATACATATACATACATATACATACATATACATACATATACATACATATACATACATATACATACATATAC